>Ga0157370_10005636_pt1 | contig 14009 bp, 3 predicted proteins | sample C35metaG_FD_113463 | JGI IMG/M metagenome (GOLD analysis project Ga0157370, IMG submission 113463) | Corn rhizosphere microbial communities from Kellogg Biological Station, Michigan, USA - C3-5 metaG | ecosystem: Host-associated > Plants > Roots > Rhizosphere > Soil | place: USA: Michigan...
GGAAGTGGCGGTGCCGACGCTGACCGGCAAGATCAACCTCAAGGTCCCCGCCAACAGCCAGAACGGCCAGCGCATGCGTGCCAAGGGCCACGGCCTGCTGAACAAGGCCGGGCAACGTGGCTATCTGTTCGTGCAGCTCAAGGCCGTGATGCCCAAGTCGGACGATGAGGCGGTCAAGGCTTTGTGGCAGGAGCTGGCGCAAAAAGCGGCGTTCAACCCCCGCGAGAACTTCTAAGGGGTTGAACGCCAGGGCGACCGTTATGGCGCACGGTCGCCTGTCATGTTTCTGGAGGGGCCGGGTTGCGGGCTGTCGTCGCCAGGCGGCGTCAACTCGGCGACCTCCCGACGTGACAGTTCCAGCAGTTTGAGGTTGCGTTCCGTCTGGCGATCAATCTCCAGCATATTCACGGCCTTTTGGTAGTCCTCGTCCATTGTTTCATGGGCGTCTTCCAGGGCCTGGTGTTTGCGGTCGGCCTCACTCTCCAGGGTTTCGAGTTCTACGGGGTATTTTTGCCCTAGGTAGTCCAGCCAGTAATCCCGGGTGATCAGGTTTTCATAAAAGACATCGCTATGTTCCTGTTCCAGAATCCACTGGCGCGCCTTGACCAGTGTCTCGCCACTGATCGGACGGTCGTACATCATGCGGGTGGGTTGCCCAGGTAGCAGCAGTTTGTCTTTCCAGCCAGCGCGCAGGCCGATGCGGTAGCGCAACCGGACTTCGGCCTGGTCCACCATGCCACTGGCTTGCTTGATGAACGCCATCGCCAGCTCTTCGGTTTTATCCAGGCGGTACAACTGGCGGGATAGCTTCAACAGGGCGTCGCCTTTCAAATCCAGGCGGGTGGGGTCGATGCTCATCAGTGTCTGTTGCTCGTAGACCTTGACCCTCAGCCCGCTGAACGTGAGCAACCTTCCATCCCCACAGGTGCCATGGCTGGCAGACAGGCCGAACAGGGTCTGACGCAATTCCGTGTTACCGGCGGCGGCTTCCAGCACCGTGCGTACTTGCTGCGCCAGATCGACGCGTGCGTACCTGAACTCATCGGTGTTTTGCAGGCTCTTGAGCAAGTCGAAGAATTCTGCGTTGTCGGGTTCAGCCAATAATTGAGCCCACATCTCCCGGAAGCGATCCTGTTGGAGCGCTCCCAGCTCACTGATCCAGGGGGCAAGTAGGCGACTGTCCGTCGAGGGCACTGGTGCGACTTGATCGACGCCTGCGATGTGCGGCAATTCAAGGCGCAGCGCCACGGCGATTTCGTGACGGGTCATGCCAAGGGCGCGGGCGCTTCCCGTGCGGTCGCCGTAAGCGAGCAGTGCGCTCAAGCTTTGTTCGGACAGAGTGGGGGTGTTTGAGATATCGGTCCCCGCCATCAGGTTATCGTGGCTACCGTCCAGCGCCTCGAGCGGGATCGATGTGATGAGGTTCGAGCCGATGTCGAGTTGGCGCAGGCGGTTCGACTCCAGAGTGCCCTGGGGCCAATCGGTCAGGCGATTGCTGCGTAGGTTCAAAATCCGAAGTGGCGAGGTACTGTCGATGCCGTAGCTGGTCAGGGCGTTATTGTTCAGGTTCAACTGTTGTAGATGCCGGAGCTCGCTGAGGGTGCTGTGCAGTGTCTGCTCGTCGTGGAACAGGTTGTACGCCAAGTCCAGGTCGCGCAGGTCGCGCATGCGTTCCAGTGCCATGGGCAAGCGTTGAAGCCCATTGTCGACCAGCAACAGCGAATGCAGTCCACTGAAACTGTCCAGGAACCCGTTGGCTCCTGACGCGGTGATCATAACTCCGGACAGGTCGAGGTTGCGCACATGCGAGAAATCCCCGGTCAGGGTCGGCAGGTCTCCTACGCGCAGGCCAGTTAAGGTGAGGGTCTGGCCTGCGCTGTCCGCCATCAATCCGCGGCGCCAGCACTGCAGAATATTCTCAATGACGCGACTGTGATTGAAGGCTGCGGGGAGAAGATCGATATCTGCCGAGGGGAGGCGTGCCATGAACCAAGCATTGAGCTGATGGATCAGCGTTTCCTGCGTGAGGTTCCAGCCATCGATGCAGGCATGGATCTGCAGATCACTGAGGCCTTCGCCGCGCATTCGCTCCAGCCACTGATCCACTGACGGTGTCTCCAGCGGCGGCAGCAGGCGTTGCAGGCGTTGAGTCAGGGGCGCAGAGCCCGGGGCCGTCTCGGGGATTGGCAGCTTCAATAGCGACCGGCCGACCACTGAAGCGATGCTTTCGGAGGGAGGAAAGTGGTCTTGCACGCCATCGGCCAGGCGCTTGAGACTGTTGGCAGGCAAGCTCCGGTTCTGTTCAACCTGCGCCCTGGCAGCGTTCAGAGCGGCTTCGCTGGTCGAGCTCAATGGTGCACCTTCAACCTTGATATCAAAGAGTAATGCCTCGCGGTCCAGCAAGGCTTGCGGCAACGTGGTGATCCGGGTGTTGCGCAGGTCCAATGAGTGGAGCTGCTCCAGTGTCTCGACGCCGGTAGGTACCTGTTCCAAATGGGTGCCTCCCAGGTTCAGGCTGCGCAGGTCCGACAGGCCTGTAACGTCTGCGGTTGTCAGCGGATTGTTTTTCAGCGAAAGATGCTGAAGCCCGCGTTGCTGCTGGGCAGAAAACGGCATTTCGGCAAGGTTGCAATTGTCCAGCTGCAAGATATTCAACTGCGGGAACGCGGCGATAAAACCGCGGACTTGTTCTATGGGCGCGCGCAGGTTATTCAGGCCACTCAAGCGCACATCGGTCACATGATTGAAGTTGTTGGCCGGCAAGTCTGGTAGCGCCGTGGCCGGCAGGTCTCTCAACGTCAAATGGCGCACGCGGGGCGTACTCTGCAGTTGATTTTGTGAGTAGCGTTCAAGCGCCCCTGCGCCCCATAAGCCCTTCAGGGAGTTCATTGTTTGTGTCTTCATGCTGACGGGGGTGCCAGCGTCGGCCTGGGACCACGCCTCCAGATACGTGCTGAGTGTGTTGTACTGTTCGCTGAGGGCCTCAATCGCTTGGAAGCGTGCCTGATGCGTTGACCATTGCGTGGCGAAGTTTCTGCTGATTTCGTTACTGTTGTGATAACCCGTCTCGTGGGACATTCGATCCAATTCCCCGGTGCAGAAGTCCTGGACCATGCTTTCCAGGTCGACGATGTGCGGTCGGCTTATGAAGTTGTTGTAGGCCAGCCTGAATTGGTCGAGCGGGTACTTCCTCCAGTCCAGCGACAGTGCCTTCACGAACCGGTTGCTGCTGGTCAGCAACTCCGAAGGCGCCGTTCTGATGCCGGTTCGGTACAGGTTCAGACGGGTCAGGCGCGGAAGTTGGAATACCCCTGTCGGCCAGAAGAGCATCCGCGGCGAGTTTATTTCCAGGCGGCGCAGTTGGCGCAGGGGGCTGACGTCCAGGGTTGGCTGCATTTGTGAGCCGTACCCATCATCGTTCACTTTCAACTCAACCAAGTGAGTGAGCTCACCCAAGCCGTTCAACACCTGGGGCGTGAGTTTTACGCTGAGCTCCAAGTGGTTGATCTTCGGCGTTTGTTTGAGTTTCAGCAGCAGGTCTCCGGCATGCTCCTCTCGTACCGAGATCTTGAGGTTTTCCAGGTTGGGGAAGAGGTTGGACAGTTGTTCGACCGTAAGATGCCAGGCACTCAGCTTACGCACGTGGGGGAAATCTATCGCGATGAAGGGCAGAGGTCCGTCGGCCGGGAGGTAGAAGTAGGTAAAGGCCTTGTTATTCTCGGCCAGGGGGCCGTTTTGCCAGCAGCGCTTCAATGCATCGGCGGTTGCTCTTCTGTCGACTGACCCTTCATTGACCCAGCGCTCCAGTGTGGCTTCCAGGTCTTCCCACTCGCGTCGGCGTTGCTGCAACAGGTCGTAAATCTGGTTGTCGGTTTTTCCGGCGGCTTTCAAGCGCCGGATAAACGCCTTGGCCTTTTTCGGGGTCAGCCCGTGGTACACATCCCGCGCCCTGGATTCCAGGGACGGCGCCAGGCCTCGCCCGCGCCCACTGAAGGCGTACCCTATCTGGTGGGTTCTCGCGCGCGAAGGCGGCATGGGGCGCAGTGGGGCCTGCTCGATCCACTGGGGGGCCAGGCGCGCATGTTCTTTGGCGCTGCGGATGATCGCCTCGCGCAATTGAGCCTGCTGGCTTACGTGAGGGATCCCCAGGGCCTGCCGGGCTTCGTCAGGCAAGGCGTGAAGCACGGAGGCATAGAAGTTGTCGCCATACCGGGGTCGACTGTTGAGGGATTCACCGCGTTCATTGAACGCCTGGTAGGTCGGGCCGTCCTTGACCAGGTATTTGCGCACAGTGCTGCTTTCATCGCCGATGGCATCGATCAGTGCCCCGTCGATACTGTCCCTGCGTATTTCCAGGCGCACAGTGTCCGACCAACCGGGTAATTGCTGCAACGCGTGCAAGGCCAGGCGCTTGGTGTCGGTGGTTGCAACGTGTTCACTGTACAGCCCGGCAAAGGCACGGGTCTGGCGTTCCTGCCGCGCATACCAGTGGGCTTCTTCGCGCATGGCCAAGGGCACGGTGCCTGTGCTTTCAAGGCGGGCGAGGGTTTCCTCAGGCGTATGGGCCAGGATCTCATTGGCCGCAGCCTGGCTAAGCCCCGGCGAGGCCTTGCGCAATTGCGCGACACGCGGGTCCTGGGCTTGGGCGCCTTCATAGAGACGTTCAAAAATAGCCGACCGGCGGGTCTGGGCGAAGTCGCTGAGCTGCTTCCTGAATTCATCGGGCCGGGCCTCTCGGACGCGAGCGCCTTCACCGCCAAGCAGGCGGTTAACCTCGGCCTCATCCAGCGCATCAAGGATACGTGCCGGCAAGCCATCGGCCAGAACCTCCTCGCGGTTCACGCGGATGGGCTCCTTGACAGGATCGCCTGCCGCCAGCCGCTCGGCGCCGTAGCGTACAGGGGTTCCCGTCAGGTCCGGTGCGTCGAACACTTCCAGCACCCGACCCCTTGGCCAGCGTGGCAGCTCGGTGATCAACGGCAGGCAGTAAAGGTATCGCGAGTCGATGGCTTGGCCGCTCTGTACCTGGACGATTACTGCGTCGACACCCTGGTCGGCATCGAACAGGCGAATGGCATTCGCCAGGTCGGCGGGGAGCGGTTGGTTATCCAAGTGAACTTTGCGCAGGGTGTTGTCGCTGATACCGCTGATATCCGCGATCTTGAGCAGTTGCTCGTCGGAATACGGCTCGGTGGCATGCCCCAGGCGTCGCAGCAGGGTCAGGCGGTCCCACGTCAGGGGACGTTCCAGGGTATGGCGCCATGCGCCTTGTCCGTTATGCCGCAGCAGCGGTTGATAGGCCTCGGGATTGCTGGGGTGTTGGATGCGCCAGGCGTTGCTCGCGGTATCCTGGCTTATTTGATAAACCTTGCCGTCCTGACGGATATAGGTCTTGCCGTCGACTTCATAGCGCCCCAGAGGATCAGGGCGGGCATCGGCGGCCAGGCTGACATCGCTTTCATAGCCTTTGAGGTCGGGTTTCCACAGGCGGGTTTCTCCGTTGGGCAGCACGACCGGGTGCAAGCACTCGACCACCGGTTCAGCCGGCACGGCCAGCAGTTTGCCGAAGCCTTTGCCGGCACCGGCCATCACGCCGATCAGCACCAGGTTTTCGGCCACGTCCACCAGATGGGCCTTGGCCGCCTTGCGGTCGCCCTCGCTCCACTCTATGGCCCCTTCGAACGCCGTGTATAACAGTTGGGCGCCCATCAATACGAGCATGGCCTCGCCCAGCCCCGGCACCAACATCGAGACGCCGGTCAGCAGCAGTAGGCCGATATTGAGCAATGCCGAGAATTTGCGTGAGCGTACCTGGGCATCCACCTGCGCGGTGGGCACGGCATGGGCGCGGGCATCGTCGAGGAGCTTGTCGCGGTGCTGGTCGAACAGGTAGGCCCACAGGTCGACGTTGGCCGCCCACATTCCATGGCCTTTGCGCGCCACGCCACCGGGGGCGGGGTCGATATCACGCAACGGCACCTGGGGGCGGGGTGCCGCGGGCGGCAATTTTTTGAACCCTGCGAAGGTGAATGCACCGCGCACCAGGTCGTTGATTATCGACCCGTAGGGTTTGAGCGCGTCACTGAAGCTGTCCGATGGCGCGTCTTTTGTGAACCGCCCAAAGTAATTCGGGCGTTCGGTGTAGGTCACGAACTGGCTGAAAAAGCGTTGGTCCTGGGTGGGCAGGTCGCCTGCGGACGGTGTCGGATCGGGTGTGACCAGGCGCTTCTTGAACAATGCGATGCGTTCGGCGTCCGTGTAGCGTTTGAGCGGATGGTATGGGTCGTTGGGGATATAGATGATGGAGTCATCGGTGTAGCGGTACTTGTCGCTGATCACGAACACTATGCAGCCGATCATGCGGTGGCCCATTAGCGTCAGGTCGCGGAACCACACAGGCCGGCCATCCACAGAGGGTGTCAGCTCGCCATTGATGACCGAGAGAATCATCCGATGATCCTGGGGCAGGATGTCCTTGTTCAGCAAGGCCATTTCGGCGGCGGCGCGCAGGGCCGTTTTGTGTGCGTCGATAAAGGGCTCGCGCAATGCCGCCAGGGCGACGGCATCGGCGGGCTTGAAAAAGTTTTTGAGGTACGTCTGGTACTGCGCGCCGATATCCAAAGAGCGACACAGCCCGGTAAATTGCGGTACGGTCAGCGATGTCGCAAGCGGTACGAGTTCACCTGCATGCTCGACCATGAAGCCGGATGCGGCATGAAAGGCGCCGACCTCGCATTCCGACGCTTCGAAGTTGTGCAGGACGGCGTCGAGCAGCGGCAGCTTCAGCACCTCGAAGCTACTCACATCGATACCGAAGATGCCGATTTCCAGCGGTTGAAGCAGACGGATGTAAGTGCTGTCGATCTCAAGCTCTACGTTGAACTGGTCCTTGAGCGCCGTGACCAGCAAGGGTTTGGCGAATGCATCGATTTCCTTGAAGGTGGATATTGCCTCAGCCAGGCGGGCTTGAGCGGTCGCGCTGGCCGTAATGCTGTCATGCACGGGCTTGCGTTGCGCCGCCGAGGCCCGTAGGTAGCCGTCGGGCAATGTTACGGGAGCGGCCTTGAGCGCCTCGCGTTGCTGTGGCGTGGCTTTTGTCAGCCACTCAGGTAGGGTGCTTTTGAAGAACGCGTCGTGCAGGCTATTTGACGCGGAGGGAGTCGCTTCGCTTTTTGGCGAAGTTGAAATAGTCATGCGGTCTTTCCTTGGGTATTGGGAGCAGACAGCAAATCACGTAAGTAGGCGCAGGCCGGGGTAGATAAAACAGCGCCAGGGAGCGACGCCCCTGGCGCCGTGGGGTCAACTGAGCGGATGGGTCTTCAGCTCTGTGCGGGTCAGTGCCTCCATCAGCGTGGCTTCCTGGATGGCAAGCCCGGCTTGCAAGTTCTTGGCCTGCTGATCATAAAGCTTGTCGGACAACCGACCCTCGGCGTGTTCGTCATGCAAGGCCGCCAGTTGTTCATGGAAGGGCTGGCCCTGCTCCTCGAATTGCCCCTTGTACTTCTGGGCCAGGTACTCCTGCCAGAACTCCCTGGCGACCAGCGCCTGCAATTCGGCCGGTGAATCGTTCAGCTTGAGGATCTCCTGGCGGGTTTTTTTCAGCACGTCTTCGCTCACCCTGCCTGCGGTGTAGGCCGCCGTCTGCGGTTGTCCAGGCAAGTCCAGTTGGTCCGGGCCCTTGAGTCCGAAGCGATAGGCCAGCCTGATCTCGACCTCATCCAACAGTGCGATCTGCTGGAGTTTTTCCGTAGGCGAGTACTGGGATTGTCATTGATCGCCTGGGTACGCCGGGCGATATCGTTCAACGCGGCTTTTTCCACCTCGTCGAGGCGGAACAACCCCCTGGCCAGCTTGATCAGCGTAGCGCCCTGGTTCACATCGCTGGCCAGTGCCTTGGCGTTGTGCGCCATGACCATGATCTCCACGTTGCTGAACGACAATCCGGCGCGGTCACAGCAGGTTGCGCGGCCGGCCCACTCGAATATTTGTTCGCGCAGTGCCGCGGATTCCGCAGTGTTCTGGGTAATAGCGTCGATCACTGTCCAGACCCGGTTCTGCAGGTCTGCATGGCCGGCGGGCGCCTCTCTCATGCCTTCGAGCATGGCGAAGAACCCGTCACTGCCCGGTTGTGTTCGCAATTGCTGCCATTGGGCCGTACGGGGCGCGATTTGCGCGTCGGGCACGCCTCGCATCCAGCGGGTCTGCTGTTGACCAATGGCGTGTACTCTTGGCGTCGACGTAACCTGCAGTGCCGAGGAAACCAGTTGGTTAGGGTGGTCGGCCGAACTCAGGCCTACCTGCTCGAGGCGCGCCTGGTATTGGCGCAGCTGTTGTCGCGTCGCCTCGGTCAGCGGGTTGCCTTGGAGCCTGATGGTGTTAGTGATGCGGGCCGACTGCGCCAGTTGCTCGGCAGGCGGATTGATGAGTGAGTCGGGAAGCTCGGTGATGCGGTTGTTCAGCAAGGCAACGTACTCCAGAAGCGGTTGCGCGCCGATTCCGGTCGGGTAGGTTTCAAGCTCGCAGTTCTGCAGGCTCAGCGTACGTAAGTCGGTAATAGCGCTGAAATCCGGAGCGATGCGCAAGGGGTTGATCGCCATGCTCAACGCCCTGAGCGTTGTACGCTGGGCCAGCACTTGCGCGGTTACGGGAGTGAGCTGGATCTGGTTGCCATGCAAAAGCAAGCGGGTCAGCCCGTTCATTTGATTGAGGGCCTGGGGCAACTCGCGTAACTGGTTGTTCGACATATCCCGCCAACGGACACCGCGATGGCGTAGCAGGAATTGCTCGGGGCTGGTGCTCAGACTCATGTTATTGAGTTTGAGCGAGCCGACGTGGCTGAAATCTGCGTCCAGCTCCGGCAGGCTTGGCAGGGTGAGATTGCTGAGGTCCAATTCCCAACCTATGGGGGTAAGGTCGAAAGCCTTTTGTTGAGGCCCTTCCTTGCGCCAGCAACTGATTATCCGGTCCCTTGCCAGGTAGCGATCATCCCGCCCCGCGAAATTGAGCATGCGCTGGCGGGTGCGCACGTAGCCGGTCCCGGTCCGGCTGTTGATGTTGCCACCGGCAGAGGCCCACGTGTTGAGCTGTGTATTGAGCACTTGGAATTCTTGTTCCAGGCGCGACAACTCCGCTTCCAGACCCTCCCCCAAATCCCAGATGAATTGCCGGATCTCCAGCGTGTTGCGATTGGGGTACAGCGCGCGTGCGCGTTCAAGGTGCGGGTTGTTCATGTCGAACGCGTCATGGGTTTTGATCAGGTCCGGACGTTCCGCGGCCAAGCGTTGCCAGTAAGTGTCGAAGCGTTGCCGATAGGCTTCAGGAAACGGGTTGCCTTTCAGGAACGTGACATCGTTGATCCTGGCGATGGTTTCCAGCTGTTCGGGCTGCGGGTCGAGATTTGCCTCGGGAACCTCACTCAGGCGGTTATCGCGCAGGTTCAGAAACTCCAGGTTGGTTTTGTCCAGCAGGCCGGTGGGCCAGTGTTCGATTCCGGAACCCGACAGGTCCAGCCTCTTCAACTCCCGCATGGCGCTGAAGTCCGGGGTGAGGCCCAAGCGATTGCCCGAAAGCTCCAGGGTTTCCAGCTTGTGCAGTGCGCTGAGCCGTGCGGCGCTTTGTGGGGTGAGCACGATCTTGTTCTGGTTCAGCCTCAACTGAGTCAGCTGAGGCATTCTGTCGAGCCCTTCAGGGACGGCGGTGAGTTCGCAGTTGGCCAGGCTCAGCTTTTTAAGCTGGTTGAAATTATTCAGGAACGTCTGCGTGTTGCCACCCCACAGGCGGGTACGCAGTTCCAATTCGGTGACATGGCTGAAGTCTGCCGTGAGCGCGGGCAGGTCCAGCGGTACATAGCTGATGAGTTTGAGCGTACTGCCCGATTCACGACGCCAGCAGCGCTTGATGTCATTAGCGACCGTACTGGCGTACGCGCCGACTCGCGGGTTGTTGGCCTCGACCCACACGTTCAAATCGTCCTCAAGCTTTCGGTACTCGGCTTCCCGTCGTGTCAAGGATGAACGCACTTCGCTGCCAAGCGATTCGATAAAGTCCCTGACTTGCTCATCGCTGAATGAGGGGTAAAGCTTGCGCACCCGTTGTTGCGCAGTGCTGAGCTGCGCTTTGAGTTTCTCGTAGCCACGCCCGCCACCGAGCAACCGCATCGTGGCGTCGTAGGCAGGTTTTCGCACTGGGTTTTCGAGCAACACAGCACGCAGTTGTTCGCGGGGCAAGGGAGTGGACTGGATGGCAGCCCGCAGGTGGTCGGTGTCGGTCACCCGCATGTCGATACGTTCACCCGGTGACAACGTATTCAGAATGGCATCGTACAAATCCGTGGCGTGGTTGCCTTCGAACCGCCCATCGTCGAGCTGTACAAGGATTTTACTCGGTGTTCCGCCCGCCTCGCCGATGGCATCGAGTAAGACGTCCTGAGCATCGTTGGGCATGCGCTGGCGCAATTCCACGCGCGTTCCCCTAGGCCAGCCGGGCAAGGTCTCCAGGGTACGCAGGGCCAGGCGCTGGCTGTCGAGGTCGGACGGTGTGTTCAAGTGCAGGTTTTCATAGGCGCGCGACACCCGGGTTTCCTGCTCGGCCCATTGCGCCCGTTCGGCCAGCGCGACCGGCAGGCGCGCGCTGCGGCGAAAGGCTGCCAATTCTGCAGCGCTGAGTTCTTTAAGCAACGGCTCGGCGATGCGTGTCGGCAGTTTAGGGTACGCGTCCTGTACACGTTGTACATCGGGGTCGTTGCTGGCGGTCAGTTGCTGATAACGTTCCTCGACATACGAAGGCTTGATCGACTCGACAAACTCGCCCAGTTGCCGACGCAGTTTGGCGGCCCGCATGGGCAGCGTGTCCAGGGGCGAACCGGGAATGTCGACCAGGTCAGGGTCGGCGCCTTGCAGGGTGTACAGCACCTGATGCAGTCCCTCGCCTCGAGCCAGATGCTGTTCGTTGAGTACTACCGTGCGCCTGGGCTGGGGTGACAGGGAGGGTACGTCGTCCCAGAGTACGCGCCTTTGGCTGTCCATCACCCGCAATGGCGGGGAGCTGGACAACAGTCCACGGCGCTTCATCAGGTCCAGTTGCGTGCCCAGGTCGGCCTTGGGAAAGACGAAAGGGTCGGAGCTCTTGAGCCGCTGGATGAATTCGTTGACCTGCTGGTGGAGTTTGAAGCGTTGCAGCGAATCGGCCAGCAACAGCGGTGTGACTTCGCCATTCACATGCGCTTCGCGCAGGGCGTCGGCTGTGACACCGCTGGCCTCCTGGGCCTTGAGCAACTGGTCAGTGTCCAGCGGCTCGGTGGTATGGCCCAGGCGCCTGAGTGCAGTGGTGTCGTCCCAGTCCAGTGGGGTTTCGCCTTCGTGGCGCCAGGCCCCTTGGTTGTTTTGGGCCAGTTTCGGTGAGTAGGCCTCGGGACGGGTAGGATGCTGAATGCGGTATTCGGCGGTGTTCGGATCTTGCGTGACGCGGTAGGTGTAGCCTTCAAGCGGCAAGATCGTCTGCCCCTCATGGCTGTACAGCCCTTGCGCATCAGGCTGGGCATCGGGCGCCAGCTGGATCGAGGTACGATAGGGGCTCAGGTCGGGTTTCCACAGGCGGCTCTTGCCATCGCTCGACGTTATTGGCTGAGTCGCCTCGACGACCGGTTCAGCCGGCACCGCTGTCAGTTTGGTAAAACCTCTCCCCACGGCGGCCATCGCCGCCAACTGCACCAGGTTTTGCGCGACGTCGATCAGGTGGGCCTTGGCCGCCTTGCGATCGCCCTCCGACCACTCCTTCACGCCGTCAAAGGTTTCCAGCAGAAGTTGGGTGCCCATCACCGCCATCATGGCCTCACCCAACGCCGGTATGAACATCGAGATACCCGTGAACACCAGCATGCCGATGTTGAGCAACTGCGCCAGTTTGCGTGAGCGTACGCTGGCATCCACATCTGCCGTGGGCACCGCATGAGCGCGTGCGTCGGCGTAGAGTTTGGCGCGATGCTGTGCGTAGAGATAGGTCCACAGGTCGAGGTCCTCGCCCCAGAACCATCCCCCGTGGGCCGGCGGCGTGATGACCGGCTCCAGGCGCGGATCAGGATTGGGCACTTGTTTGGGTGGAGCAGGTGGTGGCGAGGGGTGGGTGGTGCTGAAGAAATAGAACGGGTCGATCCCCTGTCGTATTTGATCAATCAGCGGTTTATAGGGCAAGAGCTTCTGGGCGAGGGAGGTGTCCGAGGTGTCTTGGGTGAACTGGCTGAAATACTCCGCCCGCTCTCCATAATGGATGAACTGGCTGAAGAACCGCTGGTAGGTCGTGGGACCTTCCTGCGGAGCCGGCGTGGCATCAGCGGCAGTGAGTCGTTGCTTGAACAGCGGCTTGAGCTGACCCAGGGTGTAGCGCTTGAGCGGTGCCTGGGGATCGTCGGGAATGTACAGCAGCAACTCGCTCCCGTTGTGAAGTTCGCCGCTGACCACGAACACCACCACACCAGTGAGTCGGTGTTGCGTCAGGCTCAGGTCGCGCAACCAGATGCGCTTGCCGTTCAGCACCGGCTTTTTTTCGCCGTCGATTACCGACAACACCATGCGGTAATCGGCGTCGGTGATGTCATTTTTCAACAAGGCCTGTTCAGCCGCCGAGCGCAACGCTGATTTATGCGCGACGGTGAATCGCTCCTGCAGGACGGCCTGCGCCACCGCGTTATTGGGCTCCAGGAAATCCTTGAGGTAAGCCTGGTATTTCGCGCCGATATCCAGCGAACGGCACAGGCTGGTGAACTGCTCCACCGTCAAGGGGGTGGTGACGGCGGTGGAGCCGTCTGCGTTCGCCGACTGGACCACGAACCCCGAGGAGGAATGAAACGCGCCGGCTTCGCATTCCGAGGCCTCGAAGTTGTGCAGTGCCGCTTGCAGCAGCGGCAACTTGAGCGCTTCGAACCAACCGACAGGAATATAGAACTCGGTGAGGGACACGGTTTTTCTCAGCCGGATGAAGGTCTTGTCGACATCCAGCGTGACGTTGAACCGCTCTTTCAAGGCGTTGACCAGCAGGGGGCGGGCGAAGGTGTCGATGTCTTCCAGACTGGACATGGTGTTGTCCAACCGGGTCTGTGCGGCGAAATGGGTGGCGATGCTGGCTTGCAGCGCGTTGCGTTGCGTCGCCGAGGCCTGCACGTACCAGTCCGGCAGCACCGTGCCGGCGGCCTTGAGGGTTTTGCGTTGTTGTGGTGTGGCTTGGATCAACCAGTCGGGGATGGCGCTTTCGAGGAAAGTGCTGTGCACGCTCTCTGAAACGGTCGGTCGAGTCTCGTCTGTTGGGCGTAGAACTGACATGAGTCACTCCTTGGGTTTAGGAGGTGACAGCACATCACTCGCGCAGGGAAGTGACGCGGTAGATAAGTACGCTTAGGCTACCTTGCAAGCGTGCGCAGGAACGGGCGGTTCGCGGTGTCCGAACAGCCCACGCGTGGGCTCGATTGACGTTTACCTGATCACAGCGAACGTCGGATAAATAGTTAGGCCCGCACCCTTCTGCGGGGGACCTAGGATCCCGTGGTCTTCAGATCACACAGTAGCCATCCCATGTCCAAGTCCGTTGCAGTCGAACACTCAGCATTGCCCGTACCCATCGATCAAGGCCAGCATTACACGCTGATCAAACAGGCTATCGCGCCATGCCTTGTCCGGGCCTCGCCCGAGCGTCGCCAGGCCCTCAAAGAGACTGCGCCACAGATTCCCGACTGGTACGCCGCCGCCGCCCAGCACCAGAAAGATCAGCTCAAAACCCTGATGGATGCACGCTGCGACGCGCTCAACCAGTTGGAAAAGTCCATGGGAAAATTGCAGTCAGTGACCGCATTCGCCCAGCCATTACTGGAGGCCGCCTTGAAAAAGGCGGGCTTCGAGCTGGACGTCCATCAAACCTGGCTGCGGCTTTATTCACCGGTGGAAGATGCCTTCGGCCGGCCAACGGGCGGGTTCAAGAGCAAGTCCTTTTCGTTGTTGCAGGCGGCGTTGAACAACTTCGAA
>Ga0157370_10005640_pt1 | contig 14002 bp, 13 predicted proteins | sample C35metaG_FD_113463 | JGI IMG/M metagenome (GOLD analysis project Ga0157370, IMG submission 113463) | Corn rhizosphere microbial communities from Kellogg Biological Station, Michigan, USA - C3-5 metaG | ecosystem: Host-associated > Plants > Roots > Rhizosphere > Soil | place: USA: Michigan...
CCCCTATCACAGACGAGCAGGACTTTATCGACGCCTTGGCCGGGCTCGGTTATAAATCCGAGGATGCCCTCGCGGATGCGTTCGCAGCGTGGAACCTCAGCTCCGTGCGTACCGAGCGCGCGCAGGAATTTGCGCGCAATATCGTCCGCGTACTTCAGGCTGCTGTTGACCTGGGCAACGATCCTTCGACGGCGTTTCGCTACATCAAGGATTACCCAATCCGCTCGTTCGGGAGCAAGACCGCTCTTGATATGGTCGAGGAAGGACGAACGGACGACGTTGTCGCTTATCTGCAATCGCTTTCCGCCGGGTACGTCGGCTAACGAACAACCCTGTGAAGCTGGAGCGATCCGCGACAACTCATGGTTGTAATCCCAAGTCATGGACGGAACAGGGACCGGAACGCTGCGATCCTCACCCAGCCCATCCAACGTGGATGGCGGGTATGGGTGTACGGGAATGAGCCTTACGGGCCGCCGTTGACGCGACATGTGTCAATGCCGCTTGTTGGCTCCGACGAAGTGCAGGCAATCCCTGGATGGTTGCGATTGGCGGCATAAGGTCGATTTGAGTCGGTCGATTCTTGATAGGAGCCACCGCTGAAAGCAGCAAGCGGGCGGGCTCACCACCACGCAGCTCCAGCACCTCCGCTCAATGTTTCGTCATTCAGGCCACACAAGCCGTGTGGAATAACAAAGGGGGCCAAACCGGCAATCTTCAGCCCACGGGCCTGCTTCCTCCGGGGTCACTAATCCAACACTGAGGCCGGTCGGATGCCGAAACCTAGCCATGAACGCGACGTCTTCGACTGTCGGGAAATGCCGAGCGATCACAACAGCCTGCTGCCTGACCGCAAGGGGCAGGCCATCGTCACGAGCAAGCTCGATCAGAAAGCCTCCAGCCCACAACATCGCCCGTGTCCTTTCAACTGGTGTGGTCATGGAAAGCCTCCATCATGTTCGTATGGGACAGTGTCTTTGGTAACCGTCTCACAAAGCGAGAATTCCAGGATCACTTTCGGGTCGATTTGAGCCATATATGCGCGCAATGAAGCTCGCCTAGAGGCCTGCGCACGACTTATTCGCTGAGCAAGATGCAACAGCCAGCGAATTCCGCTTCTGAAGCGCCAGACAGTCAAGAATATACTGTTCACAGGATGAGCTTGGGAGCACCAGTGCGGCGCGGTGGTCGGATGTTGCTTGGGAAGAATGCACTGAGACCTTATGCAGAGTCTTATTAGGTTGGCGCTACTCGCGTACGCAGAAAAGTATCGTTTCTCAGTGTTCATACCCGATCCTCTAAAGGCTGGGATCTCCAAGAGAGCTGCAGGAATTCACTTTGTTATACGGTTTATTCATTCAACGTATAACGTTTTACAAAGATACATGACGTAACCGTGTAAGCAACAAATACATAACTCTATACACGTTAATTTCATATGATTCTTATTGGTTGCATTTCTACGGACGTGACAACACTACACATGGGTTCGCGCTCGGATCTGTTCAGGGCTCGGAACCATTTCGCGGACGTTGGTGGTCCACGGCGTGGTAGTTGAAACGTAGCAGTCAACCCGGGAGGTTGATATGCAGCTGAATGGGGAGCCGTCACGCGAAGGCGCGTCCGGGGATCAGATCGCGAGCTTGCTTGGGCTCCTCTTCGCGATCCTCCTCGGCGTCGTTGCACCGATTTGTCTATGGGCGTGGCAAGCGCGCGCTCCCGGCGCGGCCATTCGAAGTGCGGATGTGGGCACATTCATTTCAGCTGATTCGAGCCAAGGTGGGTTTTTTGCGCCCACGTTGACAAACGTGCACACAACGGGGGGTAGCATCACTGTCCTTGGCACTTTCTCGGCCCTCAGAGGTCGATCACTTTCGGTTGAAGACCTCAACAAGTCGGGCCTCCATCTTTGTGTAACGGATGCCCCTGCGTCTTGCGCACCGTTGGCTGGAGGGTGGGTAGGAGGACTGGTGCCTACCTCGCACGCAACGAAGGTTTTTAATTTTTACAAATATGGTCTGACAAGCGAAAACTTCGTTGGATGGCTGGCAATCGGGAGCCTTCTCTCCTTCGGAGCCCTCGTAATGTTTGGGATCGCCTTCGGAGAGAATGAGAAAAGCGCCAGCGTTCGTTAAAATTCAGGCTCTGACGGAGAGAGATCGGCCCCGCAGTGACAGCTAATGGGCTGGTTGGTGAGCGCAAATGGCAACACGCGTGTTGGAGAAGGAAGTGCACCTTCTTTGCGCCCGCTCGCTCGCCTTAGCGCCGACCGAGCTCCCTGCGGAGCCAAGAATCCTCGCTCCATTGCTGTAGATCCAGAAGAGCGGACAGCAGGTCCGTTGGGAATGCCGCAATGAAGACGGCCAATCGTCCTGCACCTTTATCAATTAAATGTCGCCAAGGGATTCGCACTCTTCCGGTCTGCTCTCTGGAGACGAACTCGCCTGTCTCCGCCGTCGCTCGAGCTCCCTGCTGAGCCAAGAATCCTCGCTCCACGGCTGGAGCTGCCGGAGAGCAAAAAGCAGTTCATTTGGAAATCTTGCGATGAACGCGCCCAGTCGCCCAGGGTCCGTTCCGGTTCGGTGTGCGATGTTACGCACGGTTCCGCCGTCGCGAAGTGCACTGGCCAGCACCAAGGGCATTCCGTGGTCCGTTACGACCGACCAAAGCGCGGCCCAGCCGTGTGGCTCGTATTTGAATGCCGGGTCCGTTCTCGGCGGAAGTGTTAGGGGTAACTGGGCCGCTGGTTCCTCATCAATCCCAAGCGATTGGGCGGCCGCGTAGACCACGAGTCGCCTTGCCAAATTGCGTGGGCGCGTCCGGAGCATAAGCTCTTGCAGAACGAACGACGGTCCGCCGGCGAGGTGCAGTAGACGTCCAATAGCAAGTGCTGGCAGACCCCAATTGTGGAGTATTGCTTCTTCAAGCACACTTGCGGCTTCACCTCGATCTCCGAAGCGACTCACAAGCCGTTGAACGAAAGCGAACCATCGAGCGGGTTGCACGACCGCCAGATCGTCGCGAACGAGACGCGACCATAACTTGAGATAGGCTGCATATCCATCTGACGTAGGCATCGCGTCGGCAGGTGTGAGCGGGTGACAGCAGGTTGACTCGCCGGGCAGAAAGAATGGCCAAGTGCGGTTGCGCATGTCGCCCGCGGGAGGCCACTCGTTCACCAACGCGTCACCGTGCTCCGGGCACCGATCCAAGGTCGCAATTTGGTGGATCACCCGCCACGTGGGAAATCCGCGAGACGCATAGTCGCCTTCGATGCACTGGCGGCACGACCGTAGATAACGTGCTGCTGGATGGCAGAGGCCATCACCATTGAAAGCTGTGCGTCGTGATGAGCCGACTTGTTTAGCCACGTACCGAGAAATGGTCGCATTGCTCGCTGCGTGGCGGTAGATGCCAAACAACGTATGAAAGACGAGTACGTCTCGTGCCGACAAGCCGTTGGCGAACACGCGCGTGGCCACCCAGTGCGCGTTACATCCGAACAGGTGGCGCGACCGGTTCCAGGGGAGGCCAAAAACATCGATGGCGCACTGTGACCATGCCCTGGCGCCGGTTAACGCGCGCCTTAGCATCACGAGGTTAAAAAGCAGATCGCCTTTCCGCAGAATTGGAAGATACCCGATCGACGATGGCACTCGTCTACTCTGCATAAACGCGTCCGCGTCGCTTAGTGGTTAGAGGGCGTGCGCGTAAGTCAGCATCGAGATTCGCTCCACAGATCTGCGTCGATAACGGCATCGACAGGCGTGTGACGCGCGCCTAGATAGGCGCGTACACATCATTTGCGATGTGACTTCGCGGCCCCATCGTCAGCTGCGTTGTTGGGGCTTCCTTTGGCCTCGCCCAACGACAGCTCCGTCTGAAGCGTATCCAAGCCGGAAAGAAGCTCCAGTGCGTGGTTGGCAAGGCGGAGGTCGTCGCCCGCGAGCGTGGCGTCGTAGCGGGACTCAAGTGCGTCTCTTTTTGCTTCCGACTGCTGCCTTCGCTTCTCCGCGAGTCTGGCCTTGCGAACCGTTGACCGCACGAGATCGGGTTGTGAGTCGGCGGCACGGAACGTCCCAGCTGGGCCAGTCTCGCTGCCGGGAGTTGCGTCATCCTTGTTCGGTGAAGGCTGTCGTGCGATCGCGTGCAGCGCGCTGGCTTCGATCCCTGCCGCCTCCAACATAATCTTGCGGATTGGCTCTGACCGCACAGCGGTCATAAGGTCGGAGGACGTAAGCGTTGCGGTGCATTCTCCGCGACGAAGTGCAACCCGCTGGGCTTCTATCCACAGGTTCGCGAAATAACCCGGAACACCTGCAGACAGGCTTCGCGACTGTTTGATGACTTCTTCGGCGCCTTGCATTTCATCGCACAGGTTGAACCGGAGCATCCCGACGATGAACTCGTCCTCCCACCATAGGTCTGTGGCTGATTCGGCACGACGCAGCTCATAGATGCCGATGCCAGAAAAGCGTCGGCATGTTTGTCGTTCGGCGACGAGACGATCGAATGCACCTGGCTGACCGCATAACAGCAGAGGAATCCCGAGATTCATTAAACAAAGCATGAGCATGACGAACTCGCGATACCACCGCGAGCCATTGAACATGTCCGGTTGGCATTCATCCCCGATTACAAGGCCAACGCGGTGATTGCTCAGTTGTTTCATGACCTCCACAAGCCCCGCCTCGATGGTGAGACGGCGCACCCGGTGGGCGTAGTCCGTACCGATCAGCTCGTCGATCGCCGCGAGGATTTGTACGATAAGGGCGCCACGCGAACCGTTCGTCGGGAAGGCGACCTTTAGGCAAGGAATCTGTACGAGTTTCGACCATCCACACGTTGCCGAGTGGCCGTGCACGATAACCGGTGTCGGTGCAATGACCTTGGCGATCCGTGCGGCCATACTCGATTTTCCCATCCCAGTAATTCCCGCAACGATCCCTCCGCTAGCGGGGCACGCCAGTGATGGAAGGACCTCCAGATCCGCGGGTTGCATGAGTGACAGTTGGTTGATCCGTTTCTGTTCTGCTGCTGACAATGGATTGCGTCGCCGCATACTCGCCAGAACTGCAGCCTGAACTCTGATAGCGATATCGGTTGCGGTCGCGGTGGGGAAGAAATGGTCGAGGTAAAGGCTTAAAAATTCTTCGCGTGCGCTGGGCTCCATCTCGCGCCAAGGCACTTGTGACAATGGCTCAAAGAGCAGCCTCTCCGGCATATCCGACAGTGGAATAAACGGTGAGAACGCTTCGAGCAACGGGTTTGGCTCGTTACTGCTGCCAGTCATGGGGCGGCTCTCTTGACGGTTAGGCCATGAACGAGTTTGGCGACGGCTCTCTTCGCGCCGCTATCTACTCCGCCAACGCAGCTCGTCGGCAAGGTGTTTTGTGGTGTCGTTGGCGATGGTTGGACTCGTGCAGCAGTGCTGGTGGGTGTCAGGCCGGCCGATTCAATGACGCCCTGTTCAGCCATTGCGTTGTGGTTGAGGCCCGCGTGCTTCTGCGCCTTGGGAGTCTTACTCGAGCCTTGCTGGGTGTTCAGTTCTGCAGCTGCGGCGGCATTCGTCGCATCGCGACGTACGGCTATAGCGGCCGAGGCTTGGTCGCGCGCTTGCTGGTGCTCTGAGCGATACACGGCTTCGGCCTCGCGGCGTTGGATGAGGTCCGCAAGCGTGCCATGCAGTATGAGATAGTCATCCGACGATACGTTGCGGCATCGGATCACCTCGCGGCCACCCGGGAGCCACAACTCGCCGAGACTTTGCCACTCGAATTTTACGCTTACATTGATGACCGTTCGGGTTGCCGCTGCTCGCTTATAGCGTTCGTCGTCCCTCAGTTTTTCCGAAAAGAATCGAAGCTCTTTAATGCGATGATTGGTGTCGGGATATTTCAGAACGATGCCGTTGTACTGGATGACAGCGTCGAATGTGGGTAGTGTCATTGCGCGCAGCTGATCGGGATCAAACGCAATGTCCGCTCGTTGCCCGTGGTCCATGTACCATTTCAGGACGTTGATTCGGGTCGGGCGTAGCCCCGTAGCAGTCAGCTGCGTTGGGGCCCGCTCTGGGATCTCCTGGTCGAGCGCTTCGAGGCAGTACAAAAGGTACTCCCTCATGTATTCGGAGTAGTTCCAAAGCGCGGAGTCGGCTGGGTGGGGCTGACCTCGCTCGCGCTGGTGCCCTAGGGTCGATCCAGGAAGCTGATGGTCGACTTTTTTATGGTCGGCGTGGTGTGAAGTTTCGACATCAGACTTCGCTGCAGCTGCGTAAGAAGGTGCGTACTCCATATCGATTTGGAACTGGGTCGCAAAGTCGAGCACGTCTTGGCAGCGCGCTTCCCCGCCATCGACGAGGTACTTGCGACACAGGAGTCCGGGCCAGTGGCCCTGCGGGATGTCGATGCCGAACCGCTTGCACCATTCGGCCTTGTCGATCGCACCTAGGTAGATGGCTTGGAGTGCGGTTGACGCACTGGGGTGTTGCCATCCGACGAAGGGAGCGAGTTGGACACCAGACAATTGTTCAATCACGGGAGAACGCGTCGGTGGCGAAAGCTTCACCCTTCGATCGAACAGCGACACGAGATAAACATCGGTGCTGGTGCCGTCAAATTGCGCGCACTCCCCCACGGCGCGTGCAAGCTCTCGCGATGATCCTCCACGGTGCTCCCGCTTCCGCTGGAGTGTCGGAAGACCATTGCGTTTGCGGAAGTCCGGCGCTTGCGCCAGCTTTCGGCCCCAATAACAAAATTGCTTGGACGACGGCCGGCGATTTTGCTCGAAGAGCTTCGGAGTGGTTTCGCCTTTTTCATTGACCTCCAGAGTCGAATAAAACGCGTAATTCATCCGGCTACGTGCGGTACCGATCGGACAGGACTCGCTGACCATGGCGAAGGCAACGCCGCAGTGCACTTTGTCAATTTCGGACATCATGAAACGGCTATCTATCGCGCCATCAACCTTCAGCAGGAGCGGCGGCCGCCCCATGAGCTTCCGTGGCTGGCGATCTTTTCCCTTTGCGCCGCAGCGGTGGGTCATCGGATATAGCCCGTTTAGGACTAAGCCATTGGCCCAATAAACGTGAAGGAGCCGGTAGATGGTTACTGGGGTCAGGCCGGACTCCGTGGCACTTTTGATGACGAGTGGGCGTAGCGACAAAGAACCCAATAGCTCGGGCAGGTGGAATCCTTTGACGATAGGCTCGATGGCTGCCCACGAAGCGTCTCGTTTTAGTTTCAGCGCCTCGCGACGGGCCGTTTCGTCCTTCGGCAGGTCCGAAGAAATGAACTCGCGATCGGGCACGGCCCAGAAGCTGGGCGCCTGGAACTCGCCTTGGGCGATTTGGCCCGCTTCGAGCAACTTGGCAAGAGCATCGAGTGACCATGCAACTGGGCCTTTTACGTACCCAACGACGTGGCCGTTCTTGCGGAATCGGGGCAGTGCGATGCCCCAAACGGTGTCGGCGGCGTGGTCGATGTACAACACTCGATGCGGCGTATCCAGGAGGTCGCAAGAGTCATTGGGGATAAGGATCTGGCCGTGTGTCAGTTGCATGACGTCGCCTCCCCAAAGATTCGACGACGGATTTCCTGCTTAAGCGCGCGGCCCCCGGGTCGCAGCGGCTCGTGAAATTCGATGGGCCGCAGTGGATTTGCGTCCACATCGAGCAGCCAAAGTGCAGTGCGCGCGACGCTCTCTGCCTTCAACTTGTTCCAACCAACTTTTCGCTTTGCCGACTGGATGGCGTCGCTCACGGGCACGTTGCACGCGCGCTGGGCGAGGTGCGATACGAAGTCCTCGTACCGGTTCGATCTCCGCAACGTCTCTATCTCGGTTCGGGTAGCACGAGGGGCCAGCCACTCGAGTTGCCGTGGCAAGCTCGATGGCAGTTGTTCGGGGTGCAGCAGGAGGTGTTTGATGCCGGCTGCCTGGCAATACCGCCGGTCCAATTCCAGGCGTTCCCGCAGTCTGTCCACGGATTGCGCTTGTACGTACTGTTCCTGCGGTTTGCAGCTGATGCCTACCAAGGTGGGATGGGTGGCTTGGTCCAGCTGAATCGTGATCAGCAAATCGATGGTGAGCACGGCCGGAATCTTCATTCTCGGATATGTGTAGAGCCGAATCCCGGCCGTGCGCGCGACCTCGATCATCCCGGGGTGTTTCGGCCACTCACGCGCGCTATCTACTTCACTGCACGGATTGGCGTGCGGCCAAGGCCACAGTGGGAACTGCTCACGCACATCCAGTGCGCCAGCCCACCACAACACATGGGCGAGGTAGCGCTCGCCTTGCGATAGAAAGCAGCAGCGGCGGCCGAGACATGGCATCCGCACTGAGCTTTGATTACTGGTTTTGGACGTACCTGACCGCGTAATCTGGATCCACGGCCGGTATTGGTCGCCGGTACCAATGCCGCGGCCTTCCTCGATGAGCTGTTCGAGTCTTTTGCAGGTCATTTTTGCCCGCATGACGCACCTCCCGAGTCCGCGTCGCGTGAGCGCGCGGCACTGAAATGGACACGACAAGGCACGGTCCACGCGACGGCGGACTTGCACTTGCGGTATGGGAGAGGCACAATGTGCGCACGAGACAAAGCGTATGCACCACGACGAACCCGGGTTGCAGCCCGGGTTTTGTCGCTTTTGTGCCCACGACAAAAGCTTGATTGCTAGGTCATGGCGCTGTCTCCATATTCGCGGCGCATTCCGTGCGCGCCCGAGCCGCACCCTCCGGGGATGGAGGCGGCGACGTTATCGTCAGGGCAGCATCCACGTCGTCAAGCGAGCTGGCGAGTCCCAGTTTGAGGCCTAGCCGAACCGCTATTTCGTGTGATTGGCCTCGCAGGCAGCGCTTTTTGCCTGAAAGCACTTGGTACACGAGCGCCGAGGAGTAGCCATGGGCGCGCGCCCAAGCAGCAACCGATAAGCCACGAATCTCAAATTCGTGCCGCACTTGGCCTGCACTGCGTACAGGTTCGAATTGGTTCTTGGAGGCGTGCATTCGGATGCCATTGTATGCATTTTTATGCACACTTTGACAAGTCATTTATCTTTTTTCTAATTGCTCGATTACGTGTTACACATGCACGCTATTACGTATTTGTATTTTACGTAAATTAATCGTCGAATAGCGCGTTATTCCACATAACTCGCACACGATTATTTGTTCCGATAGTGCGCATATTGGCGCGCTTGCGACGTCCCTCCGGTTTGGAGTAGCGCAGCGGTTTGGAGTCCAATCCCTCCTCCGATGGAGATTGGACATGAAGAAGCGGTTTACCGAAGAGCAGATCATCGGCTTCCTGCGTGCGGCGGACGCGGGCATGCCGGAGAAGAAGCGGTGCCGCGTGCAGTCATTACAGCTGCCCCGATTGGTCTTCATGAGCTACCGGAAATGGCGCTCAACTCTCACGCGCAGCGGGGAGTGTTCTCATTAGGGTTGCGGTTATAGAACCGCTCAGGCGATGTGCGGGCAGAACAAAAAGGCGCGTCAGGTCGTTGACATCCATCGCGAACCGGCGCTACTACGCGAGGTCTTGCTTCGTCAACAGTCAAGCAATTCGGGCAGGAGTCGCCGATGGTGTGGCGCATGCTCGTTCGTGGAATCTACGTGCATTCAGCCTTGTCCCACTCCCATGGCTTGCGGCTGTCGGGCGTCTCGACAACCCAGAGGCTCGCGTCGTAGCTGGGCATGTCTACCCCCGAAATGCGCAAGGTGCCGCCGACACGGGCTTCGGCTTCGTTGCCGAAGAAATCGCGGGTGACGCATAGTGCCGGTACATCGCACGCGCTGAGCGCTGACGGCCAGGGCTGTCCCTTTTTCATCCGCCACTGAAAGTGCGAAGTAGGCCACCACCATTTCAAGCGCCCGGAAACCACATAGGCTACAGAGAACGCCGCGGAAGACGACTCTCGAAGACGCAGTGCTGTTGCAGTGAGCGATGTTCCATACCGTCCAGCCAGCCGCTTGACCATCGAGACCGATGGGACATCGCGACCTGACTGTTCCCTCACGTCGTCTATGGGCATCAGCAAGGTCATCGCAAACTCATTGGCTTCTTGCTCGATGTTGACCGGATGGGGTGCCATGTCTACCAGGTCTTCGAACGAGCAACGGAGCTCCTTGCGATCGCGATGAAGGGAGTAGTGACCAAGCTCATGCGCACCCGTAAACGAGCGACGCCCAGGATCCTTGACCCGAGAATTGATCACGATCGCGCTCTTGCCCTCGCTGCTGAGCATGGCGCCTTCGATTCCTTGCCCAAGATCTTCATCGAAGATTTGGACGCCCAGCTCACGCGAGATTTGCAGCGGATCAACGGGGAACCAGCGTTCCGGCGGCAAGGCCTTCCGGATTGCCGACGTGATCTGGTTTGCAGCGGCGCGCGGACGCACTACTTGTCCTTCAAGAGCTTAAGAATGCCCTGAAGTTTCGCCTTCGTCAGTTCGTCCAACCCTTGATAGGACCGGAAGAACGCAACGTCCCCTGGCGCCTTGTCATCGCCCCGCATGAGCGCCTCGACCGTCGTGTCCAGCTCCTCGGCCATCTTCAACACCAGCTCCGCAGAAGGGCGGATGCCAGGATTGGTCTCCAGTTCCGAGACGTAGCCCTTGGAGGATCCGATGCGTTTGGCCAGCTCGTCTTGACTGAGGCCAGCTTCGTTTCGAGCCGCCCTCAGCCGTGACCCGAAGAAAGAAGGTTCGTTCAAGCAGTACTCCCAGTATTGCTATGGCATGAATTTGGGTGTAGGGTTCAACTGCAGCCGAACAAAACGTCCGGCTACAGCCATTCTAGCCTATTTGGAGCACAAATCGTGAACACCCCCGAACATCCAGAAATCATTGATCTTGCTGAATATGCTGCCCAGGGCAAGCGTCCACCCAAGGAGCATAGCTACCGCTTTCTACTCGACAAGTCCCCCCATGTCACGGATCACGCTGAGCTGACCGGGCGCCAGATACTCGCATTCGGCGGCATGAATCCGGACCAATACAGCCTCTTCCAAGCTAAGCGGCATGGGCAGCGCATCCCTGTGGGTGCCGATCAGGAAGTCGACCTGACTGAACCCGGTATCGAGCGGTTCTTCACCATGAAGAAGGAGCACACGAACGGAGATGGGCAGAGCCGAATCGAGTTCGAACTGCCGCCGGAGGACTTGGCTTACTTGCGTGGCTTGGAACAGAAATGGGAGGCCATTCAAGACGGGGGTCAGCGGTGGCTCGTAATTCGGGGCTGGCGGGTTCCGAACGGGCTGACCCCTGAGTCTGCAGACATCGCGCTGCGCATCGATCCCAACTATCCAATGTCGCAGATTGACATGGCTTACTTCCGCCCAGCACTTGGCAGCAATGCGGGGGCCGTGATCCCCAACCTTTCGACCATTCAAATCCTCGGCGAAACGTGGCAACAGTGGTCTAGGCATCGCCCGCCGAACGCTTGGAGGCCCGGCATCGATGGGCTGGAGTCGCACTTGGCCTACGTCGACTGTTTCCTTTCGCTGGCGGGAGGCAGCCAGTCGTGAGAGTTTCCTTGCGGCTTACAGACGATCAGCACCAAGCACTCAAAGCTCACCTGCATCCAGGTGACGGACGCGAGGCCGCAGCGTGGCTCCTGTGCGGACGTCGTTGCGACAGCAAACGCAGCATCCTTTGTGGGCGACAGGTGTTTCCGATCGCGCATGAGGCTTCAGTCCGGACGAGACACAGCATAACGTGGCGCATGGATTCGCTGAGCCCGGTCTTGGACGCTGCACAGGCACTGACGGCACCAGCCATCGTGCATATCCACAGCCATCCGAAGGGTGCCGCGGCATTCTCCGCGGTGGATGATGAGTGCGATCGCGTACTCCATGCGGATCTGGCGAAGATCTACGAGGATGGCGAGCCGAGCGCCAGCTTGATCATGCTGCCTGATGGGGGCCTTATCGGGCGTGGCTACCGGGAAGGCAAGTTCGCGCCGCTGGATGGGGCCTTCGTCATCGGGGACCTGATCCGACGGTTCCCCATTGCAAACGGGAACGCGACTGCAGCCAACGAAGGCGATCGACACCAGGTGTTCGGTGGCGGTACGACCTCGCTGTTGAGCAGACTGCGCGTCGCGGTCGTTGGGTGTTCGGGCACCGGTAGCGTGGTAGCCGAGCTGCTTGCACGACTTGGTGTGGGTGAGTTGATCCTGATCGACCCGGATGTCATCGAAGACAGGAACCTCAATCGCATCATCAATTCCATGCAAGCCCATGCCACCATGGCGACGCCCAAAGTCGATGCATTGTCGGTGTCGATCATGCGCAATTTGGGCCGCAACGCGCCCCGCGTGATCCCCCTGCGCGGAACGTTGGCGGAAGCGTGGCGTGTCGCTGCAACTGCCGATGCGGTCTTTGGGTGCACCGATAGCTCCGAGGCGAGAATGCATCTGGATCGTCTGTGCCACCAGTACGTCATGCCATACATCGATGTGGGCGTGGACCTTCGGGCCGACAAGCTGGGATGTGTCAGCTATGCCGGCATGGCCGTGCACTACCTCAGGCCCGGGGGGGACAGTCTCCTTGCTCGGCATGGTTACCGGATGGAAACGGTCGATGCGGAGTCACTTCGACGGACCGACCCTGCGCTTTATGCGGAGCGTGTTCGGATCGGGTACATCGAAGGAGTCGACGAGGATCGTCCAGCCGTCATTTCGATCAACACCCAAGCCGCAAGCATGGCGGTGAATGAGTTGCTCGCACGCTTGCACGGCTACCGCGGTGGAAGGCCCGCGGATCATTCTTCCCGTTACGTGAATTTGATCGAAGAATTTCAAACTTCCGAGCCGAGCGGGGTGCCATGCCCAGTCATGTCCCCGCGCTGCGGCTTGGGTGATACGAATCCCCCACTGGGCTTGGTGGGATTGTCGTGATGGCGACGGCCAAACTCCAGCGCTGGTGGATCAGCGTTCGTACCCGATGGCAGCCTTACCTCGGCATCAACTGGAAGCCCGACGATCTTCCGCCGAATTTGCAGCTACGTCGGGTCTACTTGATTGGGAACCCCGTTTGGCGCGTCGCGTTCCTTTGTCCGTGCGGATGCGGGTCGACTGTCGAGTTGTGTGTACTTACTGAGGCTGACCCACAATGGAAGCTCGCTGTTGACGACAAGCAGCGCGTGACCCTTCAACCATCGGTATGGAGAACCAATGGTTGTCGATCGCACTATTTCGTTCGGCGCGGACGAATCATTTGGGCATGACAACACTCTCGTACCCGCCGATACTTGGGCGAGTTCACCGAGGGGTAGTTGGACGTGTCAGCCGATCTTGTCGCCATCGAGCGCAGCCTCTGGGCCACGGCCGATCAGTTGTGGGCAAACACGGGCCTGAGTCCCGCGGATTTTTCCACGCCCGTGCTCGGGCTGATCTTCCTGCGCTACGCCGACGAGCGCTTCGCTGCGAAGCAGGCGGAACTCACCAAGAAGGGTCTGAAACCGGACGATCTTGATCCGGACGACTACCAGGCCGACGGCGTGCTGTACCTGCCGGATGAGGCCCGGTTTTCGTACCTGACCACGCTTGCCGAAGGCAGCAACCTGGGCCGTGCCATCAACAACGCGATGGCGCTGGTCGAGGCACACAACGAAGACCTCAAGGGCGTGCTGCCGCGCAGCTACAACGAGCTGCCCAACGGCACGCTGGTGGAACTGTTGCGCCTGCTGGCGCCGCTGGAACTCGGCGGAGATGCCTTCGGCAAGGTGTACGAATACTTCCTCGGCAATTTCGCAATGAACGAAGGCTGCAATGGTGGCGTGTTCTCCACCCCCGAGAGCATCGTCAAGCTGATCGTCGAGGTCATCCAGCCTTTCCACGGCCGCATCTTCGACCCCGCCTGCGGCTCCGGCGGCATGTTCGTTCAGTCAGCCGCCTTCGTGCAGCGTCACCAGAAGAGCGCGTCCCGCGAAATCACCGCGTTCGGCACCGAGAAGGCCAGCGACACCGTCAAGCTGGCCAAGATGAACCTGGCGGTGCA
>Ga0157370_10005641_pt1 | contig 14001 bp, 14 predicted proteins | sample C35metaG_FD_113463 | JGI IMG/M metagenome (GOLD analysis project Ga0157370, IMG submission 113463) | Corn rhizosphere microbial communities from Kellogg Biological Station, Michigan, USA - C3-5 metaG | ecosystem: Host-associated > Plants > Roots > Rhizosphere > Soil | place: USA: Michigan...
AGCGCGCGCCGCGCCGCCGAAGGCTGCGCCGTCTCGATCAGCCGAATGCCCTCCGTGCCATAGTGCCGGCGAAAGAGCCGCTCCATGCGCGGCTCGTGATCTTGCCACTCGACGGCGCGCAGGCGATGCTGGTCGTCGCTGACGATGAACATCGCGCCGGTCGGCGTCATGAGACGTTCCAGCGAAAAGCTTTGCTCGGTCATGGCGGTCGTCCCTCGCGCTGTCGAGCGACAGATATGGTCCGGGCCATTGGCGCAATCTAGCGGTTTTCGGACGCGGTCAAGCCGCGCCGCTGACGATGTCCGAAATCCGCTAGACGACGCTACGGCCGGGGCTCATCTTCCGGCAATGGATCTCGATCATGCCGCGTGCTACCGCGCGATTTCGCTGCGCGATGCCCGCTTCGACGGCCGCTTCTTCGCCGGCGTCAAGACCACCGGCATCTATTGCCGGCCGATCTGCCCGGCGCGCACGCCGCGCGCGGAGAACGTGATCTTCTATCCCACGGCGGCGGCGGCGCAGGAAGCGGGGTTTCGTCCCTGCCTGCGCTGCCGGCCCGAGACTGCGCCCGATCTCGGCGCGTGGCGCGGCACCTCGAACACCGTGTCGCGCGCTTTGGGATTGATCGAGCTGGGCGCGTTGGACGAGGGCAGCGTCGATGCGCTCGCCGGCCGCCTCGGTCTCGGCGAGCGCCAGCTGCGGCGTCTCTTCATGCAGCATCTCGGCGCGTCGCCGATCGCCGTCGGGCAAACGCGCCGCGTTCTCCTCGCCAAGCAGCTCATTCACGAGACGCGCTTGCCGATGGCCGAGATCGCTTTCGCCGCAGGCTTTTCCAGCATCCGCCGCTTCAATGAGACCTTCCGCCAATTGTTCGACCGCGCGCCCGGCGCGCTGCGGCGCGGCAGCGCGCCGGAGATTTCGGCGGGGCCACGCGGCGAGATCGCGCTGCTGCTGCGCTATCACCCGCCTTACGATTGGCCGGCGATGGCGGCGTTTTTGAGCCGCCGCGCCATTCCCGGCATCGAGACCGTCAGCGCCGAGCGTTATAGGCGCTCGATCGCACTCGACGGCGTGCACGGCATCGTCACGGTCGAGCCCGCCGAGGGCCACGCGCTGCGCGCGACAGTGCGGTTTCCGAAGCTCGCCGCCTTGCCGGCGATCATCGCGCGGCTGCGGCGCGTCTTCGACCTTCAGGCCGACCCGGTCGCCATCGTCGCCCATCTCGCGCAAGACCCGGCCTTGGCACCGCTGGTGAAGGCGCGGCCGGGCTTGCGCGTGCCGGGCGCGTGGAGCGGCTTCGAGCTCGCGATCCGCGCGGTGCTGGGACAGCAGATCACCGTCACCGCCGCGACGCGCCTCGCGGGACGACTCGTTGCCGCGCATGGCCGACGCCTCGCGGAGCCGGATGGCGGACTGACGCATGTGTTTCCCGAGCCGGAAGCCTTGGCCGCGTCCGATCTCTCATCGCTCGGCATGCCGCGCAGCCGCGCCGCGGCACTCTCAGCCGTTGCGCAAGCCGCCATCGCCGAGCCGCAGCTTTTCGATGCCACCCCCGATCTCGAAGAGGCGGTGCGGCGGCTGCGCGCGATCCGCGGCGTCGGCGAGTGGACGGCGCAGTACATCGCTTTGCGGCAGATGCGCGAGCCGGATGCTTTTCCCGCCGCCGATATCGGTCTCATCCGCGCCCTCGCGCGCCATGATGAGCGGGCGCAAGGACCCTCCGACCTGCTCGGCCGCGCCGAGGCATGGCGGCCGTGGCGCGCTTACGCCGCGCAGCATCTCTGGGCTTCGGCCTGAGCGGCTGTCGCACTAAGCCGCCTCGTCGGAGAGGCGCGCCATCTCGCGCTCGATGAGCTTGCGGTAGGGTCCGGCGCGCTTCATCAGCGCGTCGGGCGAGCCTTGCTCGACGATGCGCCCGGCTTGCAGCACGACGATGCGATCGAAATTGCGCAAAGTCGAGAGCCGATGCGCGATCGCGATCACCGTGCGGTTGCGCTCGAGCCGGTCGAGCGCATCGCGGATCGCCGCTTCGGATTCGCTGTCGAGCGCCGAGGTCGCCTCGTCCAGCAGCAGGATCGGCGCGTCTTTGAGGATGGCGCGCGCGATCGCGATGCGCTGGCGCTGGCCGCCTGAAAGCTTGATGCCGCGGTCGCCGAGAATCGTCTCGAATCCCTCCGGCAGGTCGGCGATGAAATCGGCGCATTTCGCGGCCCGCGCCGCCTGCCATACCTCGTCGAGCGAGGCATCGGGCCGGCCGTAGCGGATGTTCTCGAGCGCCGAGCGATTGAGCATCGCGATATCCTGCGGCACGACCGCGATCGCGTTGGGCAAGCTCGCCTGCGCAACGCAGGCGATGTCCTGGCCGTCGATGCGGATGCAGCCGCCCTCGAGATCGTGGAAGCGCTGCATCAGCGCCAGCAAGGTCGATTTGCCGCCGCCCGATTCCCCGACGAGGCCGACGCGCTCGCCCGGTTCGATGCGGAGGCTGAATTCGTCGAACACCCGGCGCCCGTCGGGATAAGCGAAGCGGATATTCTCGATCTCGACCCACCCGCGCTTCTGAACGAGCGAGGGCGCTTGCGGGACATCGCGTAGCTGATGCGGCGTCAGCAAGGTCGCGATCGCCTCGCTGAGGCGTGCGACATGTTGCGTCGCATCGACCAGCGCCACGGCGAGATCGCGCGTTGCGTGCAGCACGCCGAAGCCCAGCGTGCTGACCAGCACCACGTCGCCGGTGGTGGCAGTGCCTTGCAGCCAAAGATGGATCGCCCAGGCCAGCAATCCCGCGGTCAGGATCGCGGTGATCGCGGCATGCAGCACGCGCAGCTTCTCGAGATAATCGAGGCTGCGCTTGCGCGCGCCCATCTCGCGCCCGACCGTGTCGTCGAACCGCTGATGCTCGCGCCCGATTCCGCCAAAGGCGCGGACGAGCGGCAGATTGGCGATGACGTCGACCAATTCGCCATCGACCGCCGCGGCGCGGTCGGCATAGTGGAGATGCAGCGGCGCGCCGGCAGCGGCGCGGCGGAACAGAACGACGACGAGGATGCCCGCAACGACGGCCATCACGCCGGTCATCGCCACGCTCACCGAGACGAGATAGGCCATGGCGCCGATAATGGCGATGCAGGGCGGCAGCACGTTCCAGATGAACATGCTTTCCATGGTGAAGACCGCATTCGCCGTGGCGGTGATGCGGCTCGCCAGGGTCCCGGCCGGGCGATCGGCGAAATAGCTCGGCGCGTGCAGCGTCAAATAGCGGAAGAGCTCGCCGCGCAAATCGCCGGTGACGCCGACGAAGGTGCGGTTGGCGAACCAGCCGCCAAGGCGCCACAGCAAATTGTCCCCCGCGATCAGCGCGACAAGAAGCGCGAAGGGCTGCCAGGGCGAGGTCGCGGCGTCCCGGCCTTGGGACAAAACGTCGACCAGGAATTTCAGCCCGTATTGCGTGCTGACCGAGCAGCCGACCGCGCCGAGGATTGCGGCGAGAATGAGGATATGCGCGACCGGCCGCTTGCCGATATAGCGCATGAGAAACCCAAAAGGCCGCTCGGCGTGGCGTGCAAGTTCGTCCATGTGCCCAACTTTTTCTTGTTCGATGATGCGACAACGCGGAAAGGCCGCGACTATTCCGCTGCGCACAAAAATGCCGCGCGGCGTCGAGACGAGCTTGCACCCATAAGCGGCCCGCGCAATCACCGGTCGCAGAAAAGTCACGGGGCGGAACCGCAACGCGCGTCCTTAGCTTTTCAATAAGCGGCGAGACCGCGCGCGGTGCGACAGATTGCCCTCGCCCGGAAGTTTGCCCGGCGAACGCACGTTTTGACACAATCCTCTGTGAACGTTGCTTCGTTTTGCTCACCGTCATCGATAGGAGACGTGTTTATGCGTATCGCTCAAGTCGCGCCTCTCACCGAAGCCATCCCCCCGAAGCTCTATGGCGGTACGGAGCGCGTCGTCTCCTGGCTGACGGAAGAGCTCGTGGCGATGGGGCACGAGGTCACGCTGTTCGCGAGCGGCGATTCAACCACCGGCGCGAAGCTCGAAGCGATTTGGCCGACCGCCTTGCGGTTCGACGCCTCGATCCGCGATCCCAACGCGCTGCACATGACGATGCTCGAGCGGGTCTATCGCCGCGCCGGGAATTTCGACTTCCTCCATTTCCATCTCGACTATTATCCCTTCTCGCTGTTCGCGCGCCAGGCGACGCCGTTCATCACGACGCTGCATGGGCGGCTCGATCTTCGAGAGCACCAGACCCTGTTCCGCACCTTCGCCTCGGCGCCGGTGATCTCGATTTCCGATGCGCAGCGCAAGCCCGTGCCCGATGCCGGCTGGGTTCGCACCATCCATCACGGCCTGCCCGAGACGCTGCTGACGCCGACCGGCGAGACGCCGCGCTATCTGGCGTTCCTCGGCCGCATCTCGCCCGAGAAGGCGCTCGACCGCGCCATCGCGATCGCGATCCGCGCCGGCCTGCCGCTGAAGATCGCCGCCAAGGTCGATAAGGTCGATGTCGAATATTACGAAGAGCAGATCCGGCCGCTGCTGCGTCTGCCCGGCATCGACTATATCGGCGAGATCAGCGATCACGAAAAGGGCGAGTTCCTCAACGGCGCGATGGCCCTGCTCGTGCCGATCGATTGGCCCGAACCGTTCGGGCTGGTGATGATCGAGGCGATGGCCTGCGGCACGCCGGTCATCGCCTTCAACGCCGGCTCGGTCTCCGAAATCGTCGAGCCCGGCCTTACCGGCTTTATCGCGCGCGACGAGACCGACGCGGTCGCGGCGATCGAGCGCGTACCAAATCTCTCGCGCCAGAAAATCCGCCGGCGCTTCGAAGAGCGTTTCACGGCGCGCCGCATGGCCGAAGACTATCTCGACGTCTATCGCGAGTTGATGCGCGGCCGGCGGCATCGGCCCGATCTCGCCCTCGCGGGCGACTGAACGAAGCTTCGCTTCAGCCCCAAGGGCCGCGCGCGGGATCATCCTTTCGGTCCCAGGGACCGGACGGCTCTTCTGGCGTCGCCTGATCCTCGGGCGCCGTCTGGTCCCACGGGCCGGGCGGCGCGGCGTGCGGCGAGGTCCATGGACCCGCTGCCTGCGGCGGCGCGGGCGAAGGCGGCAGCGGGGCTTCGGCGTCTTCCTCGGCGATCGGCGCGCCGCCCAGATTGCGCAGCCGCGCGATCCGATCCGGGATCGGCGGATGGGTCGAGAACAAGCCGGTCAGGAAACCACCCTTCGGCGCGGCGATGCACAGCGCCGAGACCGGTGAATCCGCCCGCGCGATGTTGGTGTCGCTCGCTTCGAGGCGGCGCAGCGCATGGATGAGCCCGAGGGGATTGCGCGTGAGCTTTGCCGAGGAGGCATCGGCGAGATATTCGCGCTGGCGTGAGATCGCCATCTGCACGAGACGCGAGGCAAGCGGCGCGACGATGAGCAGCACGATCAGCACCACGACGACGACGAGCGTCAGCGCCATGCGCGCGCCCGACGCGCCGTCATTCCTGCTGCGCGACCGGTAGCCGCCCATTCCATAGCCGCCATAGCCGCCCCAGCCGAAGGACCAGCGCGCGACATTGCCAAGGAAATGCGCCAGCAGCACGACGACGCCCGCCATCGCCGCAACGACCGTGGTGTAGCGCACGTCGTAATCGGCGACATGGCCCATCTCGTGCCCGACCACCGCCTGCAATTCCTCGCGCGTGCAGGCGGCGAGGATGCCGGTCGTCGCCGTGATCATCGCGCGTTGCGGCGAGAAGCCGGTGGCAAAGGCGTTGAGCGCGGGGGTCTCGACGATCATCGCCTTGGGCGCCGGCACGCCGGCGGCGATCGCCATCTCAGCGACCACGTTGATGAATTGCCGCTCGGCCGGGTTGGTCTCGTCCGCGGGCCGCGCGCCGGCGAAGGCCGCGAGGATCGATTCACCGGAAAAGAGCGTGATGAGCCCCCAGACCAGGCCGCAGCCGCTGACGATCGCCGCGCCGAGGATCGCCTGGGGCCGCGGCGGGCCGAAGAGATCGAGCACCACCGCGCCGGCGCTGAGGCGGCTCACCTCCTCCGCCGGCAAACTCCAGATGAGGTCGAGGATCGCGAGGCCCCAGCCGAGGACGTAGCCGACGACGACGGAAATCGTGACGAGGACGACGAACAGCAGCAGCGTGTTGCGCTTGTTGCGCGCGATCGCCGCGGCGAAATCGGTGTTGTAGAGCGTGGCCGACGGATCAGCCATGGCGCGAGAGCTTAGCTCAGCCGGACTTCGGGCACCGCTTCGACCGCCGCCCGCTCCGCCTCGCCCACTTCGAACATCGTTTCGGTGGAAAAGCCGAAGCTCGAGGCGAGGAGAACGCCGGGGAAGGATTTCACCCGGATGTTCTGCGCCTGGACCGCGTCGTTGTAATGCTGGCGCGCGAAGCTGATGCGGTTCTCGGTCGAGGAGAGCTCTTCCATGAGACCCGAGACGTTCTGCTGCGAGCGCAGCTGCGGATAGGATTCGACCAGCGCGAAGAGGTTCTTGAGCGCCCCGGTCAGCATATTCTCGGCCTTCATCGCATCCTCGGGGCTGCGCGCGCCGACCGCCTGGTTGCGCGCCGCGATCACGGCGGTGAGCTGCGACTGCTCGACCTTCATCGCGTCCTTGACCGCGTTCACCAGATTGGGGATGAGGTCGTGCCGGCGTTTCAACTGAATGTCGATCTGCGACCAGGCATTGCGCACTTCCTGACGGCCCGCAACCAGGCCGTTATAGATGCCAATGACCACGATCGCGACGAGCACGACGAGGCCGATCAAAACCCACAGACCGGTCGACACTGCAGGGTCTCCTCACAAGCCGCGCGAAGATCGCGCAGTTGCGGCTAGCCTAGTGCGGCGGCGCAGTCGCTGCAAACCAAGTCGGCCAGCCAAATCAACCCTTATGGCCGGGCGCTAGTCCCATGCCTGGCCCCGCGGCATAATCCCGCTTGCGGCGCGCGAGATGGAGCACACCGCGGAACCCGAGCCAAACGCCGCGCAGCATGGCAAATGCGCCGCCCAGCAATGCGATCGCGATGGCAAAGAGGAAGGGCGCCGGCGCGCTCACAAGAAAGACCGCAGTGTAGTTGATGCCTTGGTTGCCGGGCAGCAGCACGGGCGCATTCTGCGACAGCCAGTAACACGCGATATCGACGGCAATCGAGACAAGCAACAGAACGAACCACAACTGGATCGCGCGCCGAAAAAAGCTCATCCCGCCCCTCGCAAAACCGCGCCATGTTTCCGGAACAACACGCGCACAGCATCGAAGGTTTCAGGGCTTCGGCCCTTGATCTAAATCAAGTAAGCGGCTGGGCGCCGGGTTTCAAGCGGCGCCCGCCGCCGGCGAAGGCGTCAGCCAATCAGCCGTGTCCTGCGCCCTCGAGCCGCGCGCCGAGCGCCCGCAACAGCGCGGCGCCGTCGCCCCGCCATGCCGGCCCATGCATGCAGGCCAGGGTTTGCGGCTCGAGCGCGGCGAGACGCTCGATCATCGCTCTGGCATCCTTCGCGTGCGAGAAATAGTCGAGCTGGAGGCGAAACGCCTCGCTTGGCTCGAGGATGTCGGCCTCGGTGAGCGCGGGATGGGTTGCGCCGCCCTGGGTGAAGAGATCGCCGCACAGCAAGCTGCGCGTCGTCTCCTCCATCAGGAAGCCGCATTCCCAGGCATGCGGCAGATGCGGCGTCGCAAGCCAGCGCAGCCTGTGCTTGCCGATCGAGACCAGCTCGCCGTCCTCGAGCGCGCGCGGCGCGCGGTCGGCAACATCGCCGACCGAGACCATGGCGGCGATGCTGCCGCAGAGCGGCGATGCTTGCGGCGCCACGCCGAGAAAATCGTTGAGCGCGCCGCACTCATCGGCCTCGTAATGCGAGAATGAGACGTGACGCAGGCGCTCCACCGGCATCACCGCCGCAATCGCCTCTCGCACCAGGGGAAAGGTTTTGCGCAGCCCGGTGTGAAAGAGCAGCGGCTCCTCGTCGACGATCAGATACTGATTGAAGCTGAACCCGCCCGGCACCACGGTGACGGGTGTGCTGATGCGATAAATACCCTCGGCGATCTCGTCGATCCGTGTGCTGGAATTCTGATTGGTGAGCATTGGACCCTCCATCCCTGTTGCGTAAGGATGTGTAACGGGACGGCCGCTCGTAACACTTCCCTATGAAATGTTTTTCGATATTCTGTCGCGATGGAGGTCACGAGGGGCGGGGCGGCGAGCGACGCTGACCTGGTGCGCACGATCGCCGATGCCGCGCCGGTCTGCGACAGCCAAGCGGAAGCCGAGCTTTATCGGCGGTTGGCGCCGCGCGTCCGGCTTTACGGGCTGCGCCATTTGCGCGATATACAAGCCGCCGCCGACCTGACGCAGCAGGTGCTGCTGATGACGATCGAAAAACTCCGCGCCGGCGCACTCCGTGAGCCGGAGAAGCTCGCCTCCTTCGTGCTCGGCACCTGCCGTCTCGTTGTCCTCGATCTGCGCCGCGGTGCCTTGCGGCGCGAGGCCTTGCTGCGTCGCTATGGCGCGGCGGCGGAGAGCGAGGCACCCGCCCCGCCCGACACGCTGGAACGCCAAAAGCTCGCGCGCTGCCTCGAGGGCCTCGCCGAGCGCGAGCGCTCGGTGCTGATCGCGAGCTTCTTTGCGGACAAATCCGCCGCGGAGGTCGGACGCACGCTTGGCTTCAGCGCGGAGAATGCGCGGGTCATTCGACATCGCGCCTTGCTGCGCCTGCGCGACTGCATGGGCGTCGCGAAGGAGGCGCCGTGACCGAAAGCTGCGCCGCGCCGATCCCCTTCGCCGCGCTCGTCGAATATTGGTGCGGCGAGCTCGATGCCGCGGCCGAGGCGCGGATCGAGGAGCACTTCCTTGGCTGCGCCTCCTGCAGCGCCGCGCTCCAAAGCTTGGCCGCGCTCTCGAGCGGGGTGCGCGCCGCCTTCCGCGAAGGCGCTCTCCATGCGGCGATCTCGGCGCCCTTCCTCGAGGAGATGAAGCGGCAGGGATTGCGCCTGCGCGAATACCGGGTCGCGCCCGGCGAGAGCGTTCACTGCACCATCGCCGCCAGCGACGATGCGGTGATCAGCCGGCTGCAAGCACCGCTCGTCGGCATCGGGCGGCTCGACCTCGTCAGCATGAACGAGCGCGGCGAGCTGCGCTATCGGCTCGAGGATATCCCCTTCGATCCCGAGGCCGGCGAGGTGATCTTTTGTCCGGCGACCGCGGCGCTGAAGCAGCACCCGGTGCGCATCTACCGTTTCCGGCTGCTCGCGGTCGGCGCGGATGGCGAGCGCACGCTCGGCGATTACACCTTCATCCACACGCCCAGTTGAGCGCAGTCACGCGCCCAGCTGAACGCGGGCGCCCTCAAGCGTGGGCGGGCGTGCGATTGGCGGGCTGACGCACCTGCTTCGGCGCCTTGGCCTTGCCCGCCGCGATATCGGCCAGCATCGGCAGCTCGATCACGAAGAAGAGCCCGCCTTCCGGCGCGGTGATCTCGCCGACATCGGCCCCCGGCTGGAAGAACATATAGGTGCCGGCATCCTGGGTCTTGCCGCCGCGCCAGGTCTTGCCGTCATAGGTGATCGAGCCCTCGATAAGATAGCGGATCTCCGCGTCCTCCTCGCGCCGCGCCGGAATCTTGGCGCCGGGCGCCAACCGCGTCAGGCGAATGCCCGAGCCGCCGAACATGCCGAGGCGCTTGTGCTCGACACCCGGAAGCTTGCGGTCGCCGATCCAGGGATGGCCTTGCGGGCGCATCACGATCGGCTTCTCGAACCGCCCCTCCGGGAATTCGAGCTTCTCGCCGGTCAGATATTCCGTGCAGGCGGCGTGGCTATCCTTGTTGATCTTATGCCCGTCGGGCATGACCTTCGAATAGATGCCTTCCTTGAAAGTGCCGCCTTCGGCTTCGAGCGCTTTCCTCGCATTGCGCAGATCGACATGCGTCAGATAGGGCAAGCCCGACAGGCCCTGGAATTGCAGCCCCAAGCCGATGGTCGGCTCTTCCTGCATCTGCGGCCCGTAATAGACGCCCTCGGGATAGAAGCCGCATTCGCCCGGCACCAGGAACCCGTCCTCGATCATGCGCCGGCCTTCGAGCGCATAGCGATACTGGTCGAAGGTGTGGCGATGGCGCGGTGTGCTGTAGCCGGTGCCGTAGGAATTCCACGAGAATTCGAGCTGCACGCCGGGCACGCCGGTATCGAGCGGAAATTGCTTGGTGGCGAGGCTGCCTTCGCGGCCGATGCCGCCCTGGACAAGCTCGATCTCGGCAATGCTCATGACGGTAACGCTGGGCTTCATCGCTTTCTCCCTTGCTCTCGCGCCGCTCGGCGGCACGGCCTAATGCCGCATGCGCCCGCCCCGACCGGCCGCGCGCATCGCACCCGAATTCTCGCCCATCTTCCGCCCTTGGCCGCCGGCTGACAAGCCCCGACCCTTGCCGCGCGCGCCAGGTCTGCCATGCCGAAGCCGGGGGAGCGCGCCAAGGCGGCGGCGTCCTTGGTTGTATTGTGCCCCCGGATTTGATTTATTTCTCTCAACCGCGACGGGCCTGCCGCCTCTGCCGCCGGCAGATGAGCGGCATCATCGAAAAAGCTTAGGGAGATCGCTGATGAAGCCAAGCGTCACCATCGTGAGCATTGCCGACATCCCGGTGCATATCCCCTCGGGCATCGGCCGCGAAGGCTCGAGCGCGAGCAAGCCGTTCCCGCTCGATTCGGGCGTGCCCGGCGTCAAGCTGGAATTCACCTGGCGGCGCTATGACAAGGGCTATGGCACGCCGCGCCACAAGCACATTTTCGATCAATACCGCTACAACATGACCGGCAAGCGCCAGATCAAGGACGGCTTCCTCGAAGCCGGCGAGGTCGCCTTCTATCCCGAGGGCGTCTATTACGGCCCGCAATTGCAGGAAGAGGAATGCACCGGTCTCGGCCTGCAATTCCAAGGCCTCACCGGCATTCCCTATCTGACGCATCAGGAATTGAACGACGCGCGCAAGGCGCTTTCGGCCGAGGGCGCGACCTTCAAGGGCGGCATCTACACGAAAATCCTGCCCGACGGGCGCAAGATCAACAAGGACAGCCATGTCGCCTGCAGCGAATATGTCAGCGGCAAGCCGATCGCCTTTCCCGAAGGCCGCTTCGAGAAGCCGATCGTGATGCGCCCGCAAGCCCATCCCTGGATCGGCGACCGCACGCTCGCGGGCGTCGAGCATAAGCGCCTCGGCACTTTCGGCGGCTCAGGCATCCGCTTCACGCGGCTTCTGCCGGGCGCAACCATCCCGGCGCGCCGCGAGGACGACGCCGAGATCCGGTATCTCGTCGAAGGCTCGATCGAGTATGGCGGCAAGAGCTGGAAAGGCGGCCAGACGCTCGAGGAAGGCACTTATATGTTCGTCCAGGCCGGCGCCGAGGTCGGCGAGATCACGTCGAAGACCGGCGGCGTCTTCTATGTGATCGAACTGCCGATGCTCGCCGATATCCTGGCGCAGCGCGCCCGCGCCGGCACGCAGGCGCCGGCGCAGGGCGACATGGCGGCGGCGCAGTAAGCATCAAGCCTCGATGAGGGCCGCGGCCTCGAGCTGCGGCCCTTTTACGTTTTACCCATCCCCGAAAAACACAGCGCCAGGGATCGCTTTGACCAGGGAGGAACGATGATCGCAAAGACGATTGGGGCCATGGCCGGCGGCGCGCTCGCCCTCTCCATGATTTCGCCGGCGCGGGCCGACGTGACGTTGACGATGAATATTCCGATGCCGCGCGCCTCCTCCTTCTTCGTCGGCGTGCAAGGTCCTTGGGTCAAAGCGGTCGAAGCGGAATCAAAGGGTCACATCAAATTCGTCATGCCGGCTGCCTCGCTCGCGCCCGTCTCGCGGCAATGGGAGACGATCACGAGCGGCATTGCCGACATCACCCTGACGCCGAGCGAATATATCCGCGACCGCGTCAAGCTTCCGACGCTCGCCGAGATTCCTTTCCTTGCGCCCAACGGCGTCGCCGCCTCGGTCGCGATCTGGCGCACCTACGTCAAATATTTCGCCGCTGCGAACGAATATAAGGGCGTGAAGCTCTTGGGGATGTGGACGACGGGCGGCAACGTGCTGCAAACGCGCAAGCGGCCGGTGACCAAGATCTCGGATTTCACCGGCCTCAAGATCTGGGTGGCGACGCCGAACATGGCGAAGGTGATCGGCAATTTCGGCGCAACGCCAGTGCCTGCGGGCAACAACAACATGTACGACATGATGTCGGGCGGGATCGTCGACGGCGCGGTCGCCGGAATGGGCGCGCTGATCTCGTTCCAGCTCGCGCATTACACCAAGGAAATCACCATCTTCCCCGGCCAGCTCGGCTACACGCTCCAATCCTTCATCATGAACGAGCGCAAATACAAGAGCCTCTCGCCCGAGGACCGCGCCGTGATCGACAAGCTCTCGGGCGAATCTTTCGCGCGCATGGCGGGCCAAGGATTCGTCGATCAGGACGAGCGCGCGGAGCCGCTCGTCAAGGCGAACGGCATCGCGACCCACAACGCCAGCCCCAACTTCATGAAAATCCTCAGGGAGCGGGTCAGCTTCTACAAGGCCAATTGGCTGGCGGCGGCGAAATCGCGCGGCGTCGACGGCGAAGCGGCCTATGACTATTACGTCAAGACCGCCGCGGAGTCCGCGTCGCTGATGAAGTGAGGATGGGGCACACCGGTCACGGAGCCTTCGGCACGATCTTCAGCGCGGGGGCTGGCTCGCGCAGCTCGTCGCGGCTCTGGCCGGCAGCCGGGATTTCGATCCAGCGATGCACGCCCTGTCGGCATTCCTGGACGACCGGGAAATAGAGTGTCCGGCCGGCGGTGTCCGGCAGTTTCATCATCAGCCCGAACGTGTCGTACTCGTTATCAGGCAGCGGTCCGCCCTGCCAATCGATCTCGTCGACGCCTTCGGTGATGATCTCGCCACCTTCGCTCTTGATCGGCTTGTCGAGCTTGCGCGTCTTGATGGCGATCGTCCAACCGGGCTTCACCTTCGGCTTCACGGCGGAAAGCCCCTCCGGAACCTTGACCCGCAAGGCCACGGTCGGCGAGCCGTCGCAGCCATGCGGCACGGTGAAGGCGCTGAAGAAATAGGAGCCGGCGGCGGCGCTGGTGGGGCTGATGGTGACATGCGCGCCGGCGTTGCCGGCGGCAAAGGCAAAGGTCGCGAAGGCCGTCAGAGCGAGTGCGCGGTGCATGTTCTCTTTCCTCATCGTTCTTGTCATCGTCACATTGCCATGTCGTTCGTCGCGCCGGCCTTCTGCGTCGCGACGGTCACGTGCAGCGTTCCGGCTTTCTCGAACGTCAGGGTCATGGGGAAGCTCCGCCCCTCTTTCAGCGGCCGTTTCAATCCGATCAACATCACATGCATGCCGCTGGGCACGAGCGACACGGTGCTGTTCGCTTTGACATCGATCGCCGAGAGCGGGCGCATCTTCATGATGCCGTTGTCGTTCATCTCGATGTGCAACTGCGCCCGATCCGCGACCGGCGTCGCGACGGCAACGAGGCGGTCATCGGCGTTGCCGGTGTTCTTGATGGTCATGTAGACGGCGCCGGTCTTGGTGACGGAGGCGCGGGCCCAGCAGTGATCGATCTGGATCGTCGTCGTCTGCGCGGCGGCCGTAGCGATAAAGCCGAGCATCAGAAAACCAGGCAAGGACAGCATCTTGAACATCAACGGCTCCTTTGGTCGGGTTGCGTCGGTGGATCACCGGATCGGAATCTCGGTGACGAAGATCGCCCTCTCGAAATCGCTCACCAGCGCATCGATCTCGACCGTCCAGGTCCCGGCAACCGGCAGCGGGGCGGCGAGCGCGTATTTGCCGGGCGCGGTCGGCGTCGCCTTGTACTGCGCCGCCTCGATGCCGAGCGCGGGATTCGACAGCCAGGCGGATACCTCGCGCGAGACCATCACCGTGCCATCGCTATTGATTAATGTGATCGCCAAATGGTTGGGGCCCGC
>Ga0157370_10005644_pt1 | contig 13996 bp, 9 predicted proteins | sample C35metaG_FD_113463 | JGI IMG/M metagenome (GOLD analysis project Ga0157370, IMG submission 113463) | Corn rhizosphere microbial communities from Kellogg Biological Station, Michigan, USA - C3-5 metaG | ecosystem: Host-associated > Plants > Roots > Rhizosphere > Soil | place: USA: Michigan...
ACAGCCTTACCAGTACCTGATCTCTACACATTCTCTTGTTGAATTGCTGTTGGTGGAAATCAACCGCAGTAAAATAGCCAATGGCGATGAAATCTGGAAACCGGATGCTTTATTTCTAAAGTTTCTTGAAAGTGTAAGGGATCATTTTAAAAACAATTATCAGGTCTCTCATTTTGCTGATATCCTTGGAACCACTGAAGCAAAACTGAATGAGGTCTCAAAGCTCCATACCAACAAAACCGCTCAGAATGTGATCTACAGTCTTACTATTTCTGAAGCCAAGAGACTTTTACTCTATGAAAAACTAACGGTAAAGGAAATCGCTTACCAACTTGGGTTTAATGATCCTTTCTATTTTTCAAATTTCTTTAAAAAACATACGTCACGTTCTCCTAAAGATTATCAAAAGGCTGTAAAGGAAATCTGAAAGAAGAAATCAGCAGCCTCTTATTAACTCCCATCCTCCAGCCCCTTTTCCTTCTTAAATATTATATGTTTTTTCCGGAATTGTCTATTCTTTAGACGACGACTTTCGCTGAACTTTGTACTGTAATTAAGACCTAAAAATTATACGTATGAAAACTCAACAGGATGCCGCCACTTTTTTATTAAGAATTGCTTTAGCCTTCGGATTTTTATCTGCTGTGGCAAGCAGACTGAATCTTTGGGGAGCACGATCTTCCGGCTGGAAAAATTTTGTTCATTATACTGCTGAAACCAATTCGTTTTTACCACAGTCTTGGGCATCCTCTATTGCAGTATTATCTACAACTGCTGAATTGTCAATTGGGATTCTGCTTCTTGTGGGTTTTCAGGTAAAAAAAACTGCATGGTGCGCCTCTGTTCTCACCTTATTTTTTGCAACCGCTATGAGTTTTTCTTTTGGAATTAAAGAGCCTCTGGATTATTCGGTTTTTGCATTCAGCGCCGGAGCTTTTCTCCTGAGTACTTTTCCCCGTTACGCATGGAGTTTAGACCAGCTTCTACATTAACAACAATTAAAATTTATATATCATGAACACCAACATCCACGATTACATCGTAAAAACAGAACAAAAAGAATGGCAGCCTTTAATTGAAAAAGGGATTCATTATGAAGGTATTTTTGTAAAATCTTTAAAATTTGATGCTGAAAAAAACCGCTCTACCAGTATACTTTTAAAATTTGAACCGGGGGCCAGCTATCCTTATCACAATCATCCTGCCGGAGAAGAATTGTTTATCGTGGAAGGTGATGCCACAATTGCAGGAGCCCAACTTGAAAAGGGAGATTATTTGTATACTCCGCCAAATTTTAAACATTCCGTGAAGTCTGAACAAGGTTGTACCATTCTTTTTATAGTGCCTGAGGAAGTGGAAATTCTTTAAACCCATTACAAAAAAACCACAGTAAAAACTTACTGTGGTTTATCATAATTTAAAAAAAATAGGATTGGAGTTATTTTAAAGCCGTTTTATCCGCAGATATAGGACTGAAATCAATTAAAGTTTTTTTCTTTCTTATAAGATCCACCAGAGTCTGAACTGAAAAAGTGAGAATGATATACAACACAATGAGTATTGACACATAGCCAATCTCGTGCTGTCTGTATCCGAAAATACCTTTTCCCCATGAGATCAGTATCCATTGGATCATGTACATTGAGGTTAAATTTTTACTGCAGTATTTCAGGACACGCATAAAGCCATTTTCTTTCACATTGGCCGTAATGGTATTGATCAGCCATAAAAAGAACAATGTCCAGCCTGCAAAATAGATAACCCCACCAGGCCCCATATGGTAAAAACCGTTATAATTATAGTCACCATACAGAAAAACCAATGGTGCCCCTATCGCAATGAACAAAAGTCCCACATACAGCATCTTTCTAAATATCTGTTTGGTATTATAGTTCAGTTCCTGAAACCATTTCCCGAAAAACATTCCTATGATAATAAAAGCCATCCATGGGAAAACCGGGAAATAAACATAGGCCGGATAATCCGTATTGAAAAGAAGATCGAGAACATAATTGATCACAGGATAATCCAGATTAATTCCGCTCACTTCTCTGGAGATCAGTGCAACGAATAAGCCTATAGCCAGCATGACATATTTATTTTTCACATATTCTCTGATAAACCCTACGAACAGTAAAGACATCCCTGCCAGCTGTAAAATATCCCCCAGCTGCACCAGATATACATACTGCTGTTCTATAGGCGCATGCCATCCGTATTTTTGCATAAAATTATCGGGAGCAAAATTAAAAATCACTGGAATCATAAACTTCATAAAATTCATGAACAAACCTGCAAATACCAGTAAAACACCCCGCTTTAATGCGCTCTTAAGACTTTGATGACTGGAAGTCATGAAGGTGATTCCCATACAGATTAGGAAAATGGAAGTTCCTCTTCCGAGAAAAACAATAAAACTGCCGATGGCTGTTTCATATTGTGATTTTACATTGGCATACACCAATAAGGTATGTATAATGATCATTCCAATGACGCTTATACCTTTTATTAAATCCAGAGTGAGGATTCTTTTGTTTTGTTGTTCCATAGTTTTTTTAGTGAAAATGTGGATTAGATGGATAAAATTGTAATCATTAATTATTTTTAAAACTATATTTTTATTTATTCTAAATAAAAATCAAATATACAAATTAAAACTACTTTTCATAATTCATTAATCAATTTTCATAAAATATTAATAATTAAAGATTTGTTACAGCATTAAAGAATAATTACGATTAATTATTTACATATATTCAAACCAATAATGAGTCATGGAATCTGACAAAAAAGAAATGACTACTATCTTTCACAAAAAAACTCTCCCGATTGGAAGAGTTTTATTATAACGATTAAGATTTCGGTAATTCTGGTGGGCGCATTTTGTATTTGTAGCTGTTCAGCGTTTTCAAAAATGCTACGATATCAAATACTTCATCATCTGTCAAATTCAGTTTTTCTACCATTCCTGATTTGTGGGGAAATTTAGGATCATTCATCTGATCTGCTTTTGGGGTTTCTCTGCCCATTCCGGCGTTGTACATCATGACGATATTGGCCAGCTCAGGGAAAAGTCCGTTATGCATATAAGGTTTGTTCTCCGAAACTTCTCTCAGTGTAGGCGTTTTGAATTTTCCTACATCTTCATTTTTTTTCGTAACGATATATCTTCCCAGATCTTCATATTTTCTTCCGTAATAAGTCAGTCCCAAATTATGGAACTTCTGATCGGAGAAATAAGGAGTATTGTGACAGTTGATGCAATTCGCTTTAGTTCGGAATAAATGAAGACCGTTGATTTCAGAATCTGTTAAAGCATCTTTTTTCCCGGAAACGAATTTATCAAACTTTGATGGCGGACTGATCAGAGAACGTTCAAATGTTGCCACGGCTTTTGCTATTTTCTCCTCCGTTACTTCTCCATTCCCGAAAGCTTTTACAAAGAAAGGTTTATAATCTTTAATTTTTCTGATATTTTTCGTCGCCATGGACATATGGAGATTCATTTCTACCGGATTTTCGATAGGCGCTTTCACCTGCTCTTCCAAAGTAGCTGAACGGCCATCCCAGAAGAATGTTTTGGCATATCCTATATTCACCAGAGTAGGTGCATTTCTGGTTCCCGTTTGTCTGTCATGACCAAAGGAAACTCTGCTTCCATCCGACCATCCTATTTCAGGATTGTGACAGTTGGCGCAGGAAATTTGTCCGCTTTTGGAAAGTCTCGGATCAAAGAATAACATTTTTCCCAGTTCCATTTTATCTTCGGAATAAGGGTTGTCTTCAGGAAAACTCATTTTAGACAAAGGTCCGATATCCTCAAAACCTTCTTTGGCTTCATCAAATAAATGGGGAACGGGCCATTTGCTCTGATCTCCGCTGCTGTATAGCGTACGAAGTTCTTCCACGGAATATCCCGTGGGGTCATTAGAAGTATAACTTAGTAAAGATATTATTCCGGCAACTGCCAGAAAAGCAATATATCTGTCTTTCATTATTTTAATAATAAACATTCAATCCTACCAGGGCAACATGATTGGCTCTGCCATTGTAGTCAACCTGATTTTTATAAGTACTGTTCATCAGCCATGTCTGAGAGAAACTTCCGAACAGCTCATACCTGATTTTGTTCTGATCAAAAATATAACTTGCATTAAAATTAAGACCAATTTTAGGCGTTGCATCATAGGCAAAGTCCGGCTGAGCTATCTTCGTTGCAAAGATATTCTCTTTTGTGCTTTGATAAGGCTGATAATTGAATTCTTTTTCCAAAGGCACATAAAGATTCTGCGAAAGCCCGATTGCCAGTTTATGCGAAGGTTGTAAAGCAAATTCCTTTTCTGCTCCGATACGGTAATTGAAAAAAGACAGTTTTCTGTCCATCACTACGGATAAATCCCTTACACGGTTTTTTCCATAGGCTGCATCAAAAAGAATTTTAAAAGCTTCATTTTTATGATTGAACCAAACTACGCTATTCTGCCAGAAAAGGTTTTTCTGTTCCAGACGGTATGATGTGTATTCCAAAGGATAATTATAATTCGTATCCAGCTGATCCTGATAAGTGACCATAGAAGCCCATTTTTTACCATTATAATTTCCTAGGAAATTAAGATAAAAGCTATGCAGATCAGTTTTCAGTCCGGAATATTTTGTATAGTCTTTCTGCCAGTTGAAACTTGCATCCTGATATTCAAAAACCCTGTAGAAACGTTCAATCAGATTTTTATAATCATATCCTGCGGAAAAATGAGTATTAGCAGTGTTATAAGCATATTCTCCGCCCCAGATATATCCTCCCATTTTATATTCGGAAGTTTTATATTGGGTATTTCCGATGTACTGATTACCATAACCTTCATTATAACGGATATAAATACTGTCATTGGCAGGTACATTTCCTTTCATATTCACAAACATTATATCATTTCCCTTATAATGATGTACATAGCTCAGCTTTCCAAAAATAGCATGCTGCTTCCATTTCAATCCTAATTTTGCAAATGCTTTATATTTATAATCGTCTACTTTAGGTCTCGGATCTGCATTCTGGCGGTAAGATTTAGCATAAACACCTTCTCCTCCTACTTGAAGAATCACTGGTTTTACAGGATTATAGGCAAACTGTCCATTGATAAAATAGCTTTGTTTCTGCCATCTTGCCGTACGGGGAACCCAATAATAAGAGGGGTTATAGATAAAGGAAGAATTGGTAGTTCTCTCATCACTTAAAATATAAGGAACATCTTCTTCAGTAGTTTTGTCTGCTTTAAGTCTTCCTGATAGTGCAATTTTATCATTCAGTTTGTAAACCCCTTCAGACAAGAAACTAAAGCTTCCCGTTTCTGCTGCCGTTTGTACTCTTTTAAAATTTTGCTTTGTAGATGAATACTGAAAAGTTGTTCTGGAAAAATCCAATGGCTGAAAAAATGCAATATAGGAATCATTGATCCTGATATCTTTTTCTACAGAACTTATATTGATGCTGTCCAGCTGAGTTGCCTGAGCATGAAATAACTGACTACCTAATGCAGCCAATCCCAACATGGTGTATTGAAAAACTTTAATCGTCTTATTTTTATTATTGTGCATATCCTCGAGGGTTTGCTTTAATCGTTACAAAATCATTGGCAGAATTATTTGTATCCTGCAATACCACACGTCCATTGATAATTTCCTTTGTTTTACGGATCACAGAAAGTCCTGTAAAAGTGCCTTCTGCCTGTCCTACTGCATTCACAATAAAAGTTCTTGATGCGTCTATGTCTGCAGGGAAATCTTTAGGTGCTTTTTGCTCTTTGTCTGTAATATCAATTCCATCTATGATAAAGTTTTTGGGGATTTGCAGGAACAGCGTTCCGGTTGGCGCCTTTGGAGAGGCTACTTTTTTCCATGTTGCCACTTCTGTATCAGTTGCTCTCAGAATCCCTAAACCTAACATTGAATTCACATTAAGAATTAAGTCATTGGAGGCAATACTCCAGTATGAAACCAGCATATCCGGCACCATAATATTCTGAATATCCCATGCAAAAGGCTTCTTCCCGATACTCGTATTATAGTCTCCCATATAGGTTTCAAAGTCTGCATGGCTTAAGTCTACCGTTATGTCCGGCTCCTGAATGGCGACTCCTGTACCGTTGATATCATCAAAAGGCATTTTATGGTTAATAGCTGTTTGGGCTATAACAATACTTTTTCCTGGTAAAATTGGATATTGGCTTCCACTTCCAGGTATTTTAATGAGTATATTGGAATACACATAGTCTGTATTGGCAGCAGATCCGCCACCGGCAGTTTTACTCCAGTCGTATTGTCCGTTAGATAAAGTATAAGTGGTCGGATTGTTATTCGTATTACCTTCCAGAAAAACCAGATATAAACCGTCAGCGTAAATAGTCTGGTCAGAATTGTTATGAATTTCAATAAACTGATCTCTGAAATTGGCTCCCAGCTTTGTATCTGAACCTGCATAATAATATTGTTTAATAACAAGATCTCCAAGGTTTCCGCTGGTAATTCTAACCAACTTTGAAGATGTATTGGCATTAATGGTTACTTTCTCATCAAAACCTCCAAAGTGTACAATTTCATAGCTTGTTTCTTCTCCAATCTGCTGCTCATATTCACTTTGTTTCAACTGCAGTTCTGCCTGAACGCTATAGTTTCCCGGGAGAACAGCATTTAATATAAGATCACCGTTAGCATCTGTTTTTCCTGTAATCTGATCTCCTGTTGCTGTATTCTTCATGATAACGGTTACATTCGCTACCCCTTTATCTGCAACGGATGGATATTTGGATGCATCATATTTAATATTTACAGTAAACGGAACAGGTTTGATCTCGTTATTCTTTCCAAAGTCATCATCTCTGTTGCAGCCTATAAGTACAAGGACAGGAATTATTAGTAATAGTATTAATCGTTTCATTATGTTCAAGTTTATTTTTAATAGTATTAAAATCTGTATGAAATATTTCCTCCGAATGAGGTAGAAGTGAAATTTCCGTATACGGTTCCTCTTTCGTCGTATGCTTTTAAATTGAAAACATTACTTACATAGATGGACAGTCTGAAACCGCTTAAGAAATCTTTAGTGACTCTTAAATGGATATTATGCAGGGTTTTGTTATATAATCCTGACAGTTTTTCTTCTGAAGGCTTCAGGAAAAGCCCCTGATATTTTGGATTGGTACGGTCGTTTTCAGGAATCATCTGTGATTCTCCGTCATGTTTGATATAGCCTATCGGATAAATATCATTAGCACCATTCAGTCTTCTGTCTGAAAGGAAATGATCTGTTCTAAGACCTATAATCAATCCTGATGAAGCAAGATGATAATCAAAACTGAAGCTGGCTCTGGCCATGGAACTTTTATTTCTTGAATCATTGTAAATTCCGTATTCATAATCTTTATCAACAATAGCAGGAGCACTGATTTTGTAAAGACCTTCATCCTTATGACCGGAAGTTTCTACATAACTGGCATTGAACCCAATTACAAGATTTAAGGCTTCTATCTTTTTGAAACTTGCCATCAGCTCCAGTCCTTTATCCACTGATGAGTATCCGTTCACAATTCGATTCTGGAGATAATTAAATTTTTCCGTTCCGACAATTTCGAAAGTAGGCACATTGGTTCCTGATATATTGACATTCACTTTTGCTTTGTCCATGATTTTATGAACGCTTGCTGTGGTAAATCCGTCAAATAGTCTATTGTAATAAGCCGTAAGGTTGACCGTTGCAAAAGGAAATCTGTAATCAACTCCTACTTCGGTTTTCCAGCTTCGTGACGGTTTAAGATTGGCATTATCACCCGGAGTGACTACAGTCTGCATGATAGCTGCAGAATAATATCCCGGCAAACGATAATCCCCCAGAAGGAAATCAAAATATCTTGGTGCCGTATAAATCTGATTCAATGATGGCGCTTTAGAAGTCAGTCCAAAACCTCCTCTCACAGAAAATTTCCCCATTTGGTATGAGGTATTAACCCTTGGTGAATAAGTAGAAAATGAATTTTGCAGATCGTAACGAAGTCCCAGATTGGTTTTTAAGATATGTTTGTTGGCAAAAGCTTTCGTAATATTATCCTGGATATAAAATGCATACTGCTTGGTGGCAAAAACATTATCACGGTAATTAAAATCTCTCATTCCATTGGATCCCTGTCCTGCAGCACTGAATGTTGTAAACTGTCCTGCTGTTCCATACCGCCCTTTTCCAAAATTGTTTCCATATCTGAAATTGGCACCTATGCTGTACATGTGAACCCATTTTGAGGTTGTAATCTTACTACCGTTTACACTTACATCCGTGAAGATATTAAGAGGTTTACCATCGGAAAAAGCCTGATTCTCATAACTTGGCGGTGTATAAGGAGCATAATAAACCCCATCTGTGGTTGAGTTTCCATAAGGGCGCGCACCTTGGTTCAGCCAGTACCTGCGCTCTGTAAGCTGTGTTGAATAACTGATTCCTACATCTGCACTTATCGTTCTGAAAAATGGTTTACTTCCATTTCGGTTAAAATTATAACTGATATTATTTCCTAATGAAAAGCTTTTATTGTCTACATTGATGATCATCCCGTCAAGATCATCCGGATCTCTCTTTCCTTTACTCGTATTGGTAGAAAATGATGCTGAAAGTTTATTGGTAAATCCGTTTTTACTTCTTGATGACCATAGGAAATTCACATTCGTTCTGTCATATCCTACCAGACTGGTTCTTGGATCAGAAAGTGAATTCATGTAGTCTACAGACACATTAAGCGCATTGTTATTTTTAAGCTTAAAACCTTTTGTAAGCCCTACCTGATAAGTTCCTTCTCTAAGGGAAGCATCCAAACGGAGCGGTGATGCTTTAGCAATGGTTGTTACTTTAATAAGTCCTGATGTTAAATCCCCGTACTTGGCATCCGGAACTCCCTGTATTACTTCAATACTTTCGATATTCTCAGTCGGGATTTCTCTTAAATCGACCCCATAGTTCGGCTGGCTTGGTGTTAAGTTTCCTCCGTTAGTCGTCGTATTAAAGCTGATCCCGAAAGGTCCACTGTTGGCAGAATCATAGCTCTGCATATTTTCGTTATTGGATAGGGCAATATCGTTGACCATCAATTGTACTCCAAATGCCCTGTTCCCAAAATCATCACCTCCGGGAATATTTCCGGAACCGGTTACTGAAGCTCCACTGGCTGTTCTGAAGACAATGTTTTTAAACTGGGTATTGTCAAACTGCTGTACATATTGACCAGGTAATTGCTGAAGTACGTCTCCAAGAGAAAAAGACTGTAAATTCTGAAGGGCTTCCTGTTGGATAGCAATTTCTGAGAACTGTTTTTTTCTTGCGGTAAGCTGTACTCCTTCGATTCTGATTTCATACTTTCCTAAAGGACTTTCTTTATCAGGAATGATTTTCAGCTTCAGCTCTTCTCCGTCTTTTAAGGTGATTTTTTCTCGTTTATTTTTCTCGTTCCGAAAATTTATTTCACATTGCCCTATAAAAGACATTTTAAATTGATCAGCAATGATAAGCTTACATTTCAACGGAGAATAACCGTTGGTATTTATGGTTACCCTTTTAAGCTCACAATTATGAAAAAACTCTACTTTTTGGGCAGACAAGAATCCGCCTGCTGTTAAAAAAACAACACCAACTAATAACAATAATTTCACCCTTAAAATATTTAGAGCACAAATTAATTATAATTATTCTAAATAAAAAGTAAGTTTATAAAATTATCAAAGTTATTTTAACTTAAAATAAAAGAATATTCATACACAATTCCCCAAATAAAGAATAAAATAACAATGTAAATTACCATAAATAATGAATTCAAAGGCATATTATAATGAGCAGGCTCAACTTTTTGTCTTAAAATATATTCTAAGAAATAATAAATAAAAACCACCTCCTATAATCTGAAAGTGGTTTTTATTTAATCTGGATAAGTAATATTAATAAAAAAACGACTCTAATAAGAGTCGTTTTTTTATTATTCTTCAGAAAAATTATTTTTTTAAATCTGCTTTTACATCTTTATAACCATCTGAAACTGCATCTGCGCCTTTCACAGCAACATTCTTCACACTTTTTGCACCTTTGGTAGCCGTTTTTCCAACCCATTTTGTGCTGTTTTTAACACCTTTTTTTGTAGCTTTTGCCCCTTTTTGAGTTTTATCTCCAACCCATTCTGCACCATCTTTCACTCCTTTTCCTGTTGCTTTTGCTCCTCTCTGAATAGCATTGCCTACATTTTTAGCTTCCTGCTTTACAGTTTCCTGAGCATTAATAGCTATTGCAAATAATCCAAAAGCTAATAAGGTGAATAACTTCTTTTTCATATTGTCATTTTTTTTTAATTAACTTGGTGAATATAGCATAAAACAAGCCAAATTTTTATCATCAAAAAAAAACATTGAAAGCAGCTTATTCCTCTCCTTTCAATATCATACAAAATTTTTCATCTTAACGAAGACATGGCTTAAAATCGTCAACCCAAATACGACTTAAATGTTGAATTTTACAATTGTAAGAGGATTAGGAATAAAAAAAACAGCAAACAATGTTTGCTGTTTTTTTTATTTATAACTGAAATTAATCAATAATTATTTTACTTCTTCGAAGTCTGCATCTTGTACATCTTCAGCACCAGCGTTTCCACCAGCGTTCTGAGCTCCAGCACCTGCATCAGCACCCGGCTGTTGACCAGCTGCATATAATTCTTCAGAAGCTGCCATCCATGCTGCATCCAACGCTTCAGTTTTAACTTTTACGTCATCAGCATTTTTAGCTTCGAAAGCTGTTTTTAATTCTGCGTGAGCTGCTTCGATTGCTGCTTTTTTGTCAGCAGAAAGTTTCTCACCGAATTCTTTCAATTGCTTTTCAGTCTGGAAGATCAATCCGTCAGCTTTGTTGAAGATTTCAACTTCTTCTTTTCTCTTAGCATCCGCTGCAGAGTTTTCCTGAGCTTCTTTCTTCATTCTTTCGATTTCTTCGTCAGAAAGACCTGAAGAAGCCTGGATTTTGATAGACTGCTCTTTACCAGTTCCTTTATCTTTAGCAGATACACTTAGGATACCGTTAGCATCAATATCGAATGTTACTTCAATTTGAGGAACTCCTCTTGGTGCTGGTGGAATATCCTGAAGATCGAATCTACCGATTTCTTTGTTATCGTTGAACATAGATCTTTCACCTTGTCCTACTCTGATGCTTACAGCTGGCTGGTTGTCAGAAGCTGTAGAGAATACTTCAGATTTTTTAGTTGGGATCGTAGTGTTCGCTTCAATTAATTTAGTGAATACAGAACCCATTGTTTCGATACCTAAAGAAAGTGGAGTAACGTCAAGTAGTAATACATCTTTTACATCACCTGTCAATACACCTCCCTGGATAGCTGCACCAATAGCTACAACCTCATCCGGATTCACTCCTTTAGATGGTTTTTTACCGAAGAATTTTTCTACTTCTTCCTGGATGATCGGAATTCTTGTAGAACCACCTACCAAGATTACTTCGTCAATATCAGAAGTTGATAAACCAGCATCTTTTAATGCTTTAGCAACAGGCTCCATAGATCTTCTTACAAGATCAGCAGATAATTGCTCGAATTTAGCTTTTGTTAAAGTCTTCACTAAGTGTTTTGGACCTGTAGCAGTAGCTGTGATATATGGTAAGTTGATCTCAGTCTGAGGAGAAGAAGATAATTCAATTTTAGCTTTTTCAGCAGCTTCTTTCAATCTTTGAAGAGCAATTGCATCAGATTTTAATTCAACACCTTCCTCAGCTTTGAACTCATCAGCCATCCAGTTGATGATCACATCATCAAAGTCATCACCTCCTAAGTGAGTATCACCGTTTGTAGACAATACTTCGAATACACCGTCTCCTAAATCAAGGATAGAGATATCGAAAGTACCACCTCCAAGGTCATATACTGCGATTTTCTGATCTTTATGGTTTTTATCAAGACCGTAAGCTAATGCTGCAGCTGTAGGTTCGTTGATAATTCTTTCTACTTTAAGACCTGCAATTTCTCCAGCTTCTTTAGTAGCTTGTCTCTGTGCATCGTTGAAGTATGCAGGAACAGTAATTACCGCTCTTGTTACTTCTTGTCCAAGATAATCTTCAGCAGTTTTCTTCATTTTCTGAAGTGTCATTGCAGAAATTTCCTGTGGTGTATATTCTCTATCGTCGATTTTTACTTTTACAGTATCGTTTGGTCCGGCAACCACTTTATAAGGTACTCTTGTGATTTCAGAAGCATCATCTTTAAAGTGAGTTCCAATAAATCTTTTGATAGAGTAAACAGTTTTTGTTGGATTCGTTACAGCCTGTCTTTTTGCAGGATCACCTACTTTTCTCTCTCCGTCTTCCGTAAAAGCTACGATAGAAGGAGTAGTTCTCTTACCTTCTGCGTTAGGAATAACAACAGGGTCTTTACCCTCCATTACAGCAACACAAGAGTTGGTTGTTCCTAAGTCAATTCCAATTATTTTACTCATAATATTTTATATTTTTTCTATTTTTAATTTAATTTACACTCTCAATTTCTCAATATCTGTACCATTCAAAGAATTATGACAAAATGACACAATAAAAATAAAAACCCCGATAAAATCGAGGTTTTGTATGATTTAAAATGGTAATTTTTTCATATTAACTTTAGCAGAATGCCACATATCAGGACTCTCTGCATTTTCAACAGATACTTAAACACATTCATTGATCCTTCTCTGTCATGAAATCTTTTACAGTATAACCTTTTCCTATACATTCAATATCATTTGCTCCATAAAATCAGGATACTCTCAATATTAAAATTTACAAAACAGACTGATTATCAATATATTTATTATCAACACAGCAAATTAATTCACCAATCTTTAAAAATTAATCAAAGTTTAACCTAAGAAATAGAGTAAGAATCTTGGCGAATTATTATTTTTGATAAAATATACACATTTAGAATGTCAATACACTTTAATCCACGAGATATCACATGGCTGGCCTTTAATGAAAGAGTTTTGCAGGAAGCCATGGATGAAAAAGTTCCCTTACATTTAAGAATACGTTTCCTCGGAATTTTCTCCAACAATTTAGATGAATTTTTCAGAGTGCGTGTTGCAGGATTAAAGCGTGCCATGGATTTTAAGGAAAAAGTGATTGCCGAATCTTTCTACCAGCCGCCGTCCAAAATTCTTCAGCGCATCAATGAAATTGTGATGAGACAACAGCTGAATTTTGATAAAACCTGGAAAAAAATCCAGACTGAAATGGCTGATCATAAAGTTTCTATTAAAAACTCCAAAAACCTGACTGTAAAACAAAAGGAGTTTGTCCGCCAATATTTCGATGAAGTGGTAGAATCTAATGTGATTCCGATTCTTCTTCACGAAAATACGCCAATGCCTTATCTTAGAGACAAGAGTCTGTATCTGGGTGTTGCAATGAGAAAAAAAGACTGGCAGTATTCCAGCAATTATGCAATTATTGAAATTCCGTCCCGTTTTGTAGGAAGATTTGTATTACTTCCAACGGAAGATCCGGAAGAGAAAAATGTGATGTTACTTGAGGATGTGATTACCTTTAATCTTCCGCATATATTTTCTTATTTCGGATATGATGAATTCTCTGCCAATGCTTTTAAAGTAACAAAAGATGCTGAGCTTGATCTTGACAATGACATCAAAACCAACTTCGCAGAAAAAATAGAAAAAGGGCTTAAAAACAGAAGAAAAGGAAAACCTACCCGTTTTGTTTTTGATAAAGATATGGATAAAGCTTTGCTGGAGCTCCTTATCAGAAAACTGAATCTAACCAAAAAAGACAGTATCATTCCAGGAGGAAAAATTCATAATTTCAAACATTTCATGGATTTCCCTGATGTTTTTGAAAAGTATGAAAGACCTGTTGAAAGAACTTCTTTTACGCATCAGGCTTTTGAACATGGGGAAAGGGTGACAGATGTGATTTTAAAAAACG
>Ga0157370_10005645_pt1 | contig 13992 bp, 13 predicted proteins | sample C35metaG_FD_113463 | JGI IMG/M metagenome (GOLD analysis project Ga0157370, IMG submission 113463) | Corn rhizosphere microbial communities from Kellogg Biological Station, Michigan, USA - C3-5 metaG | ecosystem: Host-associated > Plants > Roots > Rhizosphere > Soil | place: USA: Michigan...
GGCCTGGTGGCAGGTAAGGCAATTTTTTTCATACACTTTTTTCCCATTAGCCATTGCCGCTTTAAGCGATGATTGTGCAAAGAGTGCAAGGCTGAATGCAATAATAAAAGCCACGCCGAATAATATTTTTTTCATTTATTTTTTATAGGTGATTTTATAAATAGTTCCACCCTGATCGTCTGCAACGTATAATGCACCATCAGATCCTACTGCTAAACCACACGGGCGATGTTTGGCTTCATTAGGCGACATGAATTGTGCACCTCCGGAAAAATTATTTGCAAATATTTCCCACGGCCCGCTGGGCTTACCATCTTTAAAAGGAACAAATGCCACAAAATATCCTTTCTGTGGTTCGGGCGCCCTGTTCCACGATCCATGAAATGCAATGAATGCACCATGCCTGTATTTTTCAGGAAACATATTTCCTTCATAAAATAATAAATCATTAGGAGCAAGATGACCGGGAAATGCCACCAGTGGATCTATTGCATTTTCACCTGCCGTCTTTTTTCCATCACCACCATATTCTGGTGCTAATATTTTTTTATGTTGTAGTTGGTCGTAATAAATATAAGGCCATCCTGCATCAGCGCCTTTGTATAAACGATACAAACATTCTGCAGGTAACTCGGCACTTTGTTTGGTAGTATATAAGTCCGGAAAAAGATCATACAGCTGATCGCGGCCATGTTGCATTACATACAATGCATTTACATCATTGTTCCAGCAAATGCCCATTTCATTGCGAAGGCCGGTGGCATATCTTTCACCATCATGATATGTTTGATTTGGTTTGCTGGCGCTGAATTTCCAAACGCCTCCTGCGGAATCGAGAATAGGACAGGGTTTCATGCCGGGCGAACCTTTTGTTCTGTCCACTACCTGGCATGCATTGGAATATGCGCCGATGGTTACATAAATATTTCCATCATTATCAAAAGTAAAAGGTTTTGATTCATGCTCATGCCGGTTCAATAGCCCCGATACGATCAATTCCGGATGATCAGGATCAATTACTTTTCCATGTTCATCTAATTTGTAACGATAAATATTTTCATCAGTAGAGGCATACAGGTAACCATTTTTAATTCCTATTCCTGTGCCTGTATAATCCCCGAATCCTTTTTCCACATCTGCTTTGCCGTCATGATTAGCATCGTGCAAATAATAAATTCCTTTTCCGTCTTTTAAACTGGAAAGCTTTACATACAAATCACCTTCGGGTGTTGCAGCAATGTGTCGTGCTTCGCCAAGGCCCGATGCAAACACGGTGGCAGAAAAGCCTGGCGCCAATTTTAGCCCCGCATTTTGCGGCAGCAGTTTTTTATTTTTAATACTGTCTCCTGCTGTTTTTGCAAAAGAATAATTGCAGGTCAGCATGGATAAAAAAAGTGCAGTGATAAAAACTCTTCTTATTTTCATACCATGATTTTTTATGATTTGGTAAAGTTATTGAATAGTAATATTCAGTAAGTGTGAAAATTTATGATCAGCATATTTTTAAACGGAGTTCTTTTTAAAATGAATACTATCATAAAAATTTTGAAAACAATATTTGCATAAGTATTTTTATTGTCAGGATAAAAATTCATAAATCTTTTAAAACCCTTACCAGATAAAAGTTTTAGCCCCCTCTCCCCTGGAAGAGGGGTGGGGGTGAGGTCTTAAAAGCAAAACATTATCAACTTTAGTCGAACAATAATAAGTAATAAATTAAAATCCATGAATAATCTTACAAACAAAGTAGCGTACATCACCGGCGGAAGCAAGGGAATCGGCCTGGGCATTGCTGCAACGCTTGCCAAAGAAGGAATGCGCATAGCCATTTCAAGCCGTAATATAGATGAATGTGCCAAAGCTGCAAAAGGTATCAATAACGATAATGAAAGAATACTTGCTATTGAATCGGATGTGCGTGTATTAAACGATGAAATGAATTCGGTAAAAAAAATTACCGAACATTTCGGGCAATTAGATGTATTAATTGCCAATGCAGGTGTTGGATATTTTGCACCCATTGATCAGCTTTCGGCAGATGACTGGGCAAAAACAATTGATACAAATCTTACCGGTGTGTTTAATAGTGTAAAGGCATCTGTTGATGCTTTGAAAAAATCGAAAGGATATATCATTACCATGGCGAGCCTTGCAGGGACTAACTTTTTTGAAAACGGTGCAGCGTACAATGCAAGCAAATTCGGACTGGTTGGTTTTACACAAGCTATCATGCTCGACCTGAGAAAGCATGATATAAAAGTAAGCACGATAATGCCCGGCTCAGTATCTACTTATTTTAATAATCATGAACCCGGTGAAAAGGATAACTGGAAAATACAACCCGAAGATATCGGGCAAATTGTTTCAGACTTATTACGGATGCCTTCGCGTACATTACCCAGCAAGATAGAAGTAAGGCCGGCAAAGCCTTTGAGGTAATTTTTTTCGGATCTAATTGAGCAAACATTATTCAATTATACAAGCTCCTAACTGATATGGATATGCGAAATTCAATTTTAGATGTAAAGTTTACACAATAATTAATTCGCCCGATAGGCTTGCATTTGATATAAAAGGTTTTTATTTTTGTAATAAACAAAAACTTCCGAAACCACCAAACACTAATCGTTTTTTCAAATTGCTACTCCTGATTGTTCGGAAGATGAATAATTTTTTACAGGCATTGGCATCGTGAGCCAATGAAAATTACTAACCCCACCTTTTGAAAAAAGAGGAGGTATGTATGAACCAACAAAGAAAACGGTGGCCTCCGGCTAAAACTAACGCTGGAATAATTGCATGTATTTTTTTTCTTTCAATAACATGCAGATCATTTTCGCAATCACCTGTTGCGATCAAAGGGTCCATTGACCTGCGGCAATGGAATTGGGAGAAAGATGGTATTGCCGGGCTGAATGGTGAATGGGAATTTTATTGGAATCAGTTATACACACCAGCTTCATTTGATTCTTCAAAAAACATTTTGCCTTCTTACATCCGTGTGCCGGATTATTGGAATAATAGAATACCTGGCCTGACAACGTTTTCACCAGGATTTGGATATGCCACCTACCGGCTTAAAATATTGTGCCCGCCTTCATCAGAAAAACTTGCACTAAAATTTCTAACGATTGGTTCTGCGTACAAAGTTTTTGTAAATGGGAAAGAAGTGTTGCAGGTTGGAAAGGTGGGCAATCATGAAAACAGTGCAACTGATTTTAAACCGGCAATTATAGCTGCTGAACCGGAAAATAATGAATTGAATCTTGTGATACAGGTGTCAAATTTTGCGTTTAATGAAGGAGGTATTTGGGATTTTGTAAAATTGGGAACAGTTCGGGATATTAATAGCGATTACATTGAAAATGTTGCCCACGATTTTTTTGTATCAGGCAGTTTTTTTCTTATAAGCATATTTTATTTTGTATTGTTCTTTTTTTTCAGAAGAAGACTTACGCCATTATACTTTAGCATCTTCTGCCTGCTGCTGGCCATTCGCCCATTAGTTACCGATGAAATAGCAATTACTTATTTTGTTAATTGGGATTGGCACCTGATCAAACACATTGAGTTTATAACATTCTATCTTACGGTGCCGGTGTTATCGCTTTTTTCTTTTCAATTGCTGCCGCAGGAGTTTTCCAGGAAAATACTCGCTGCCATTTTACTGGTTACTACACCGTTTGTATTGATCAGCATTTTTGGAACACCGCTGGTGTTTCGCTATCCTATCAAAATTTTTCAACTCATCATGTTTGTAACGGCGTTGTATGGATTATATATTTATATACTCGCATTGAAAAATAAACAGCCCGGAAGCATTTACCTGCTTATTGGTTTTGTGATGTTGTTTATCACTATCATTAATGATATTTTAAATGCGCGGTTTATTATTCATACCGGGAATTTCATTTATGCAGGGCTTTTTATTTTTACCATATCACAGGCTATTACTATTTCAAAACAATTTTTCTGGACCTATACCCGGCTGGAAGTTGCGAATAAACGGCTGGCTGAAATCAATGAAGAATTAAATAATAAAAACAGCACCATCGTTGAAAAAAATGATCAATTGTCGAAGCTGAATGTAGAACTGGACAGCCTTGTGTACCGCACCTCGCACGATCTCCGTTCACCCATTACTTCGGTGATAACACTTATAGAAATTATCAGGGATGAAAAGGATGAAGCAAAAAGGAATGAATACCTGTCTGCGCAAAAAAGAATTTTATTCCGCCTGAATTCGCTGATAGAAGGCACACTTGACTTTGTAAAAAATAAAAGACTTGAATTAAAATATGAGCCGATTGAATTTTTGGAATTTATTAATAATGCACTGTACGATCATAAGTTTGCTGAAGACTCACTACATGTACAACGGATGGTGGACGTGAAGCAGGAAGGAGCATTTTATACCGATGCATCCCGGCTGAATATTATCATTAATAATTTAATTTCAAATGCGCTGAAATACCACGATACCCATAAGAATAATTCTTATTTGAAAATATCCGTTCATGCCGATGATAAACATGCTAACATTGAGGTAACCGACAATGGTGTTGGTATAGATCGCCTGCATCTTGCAGATATTTTTACCATCTTTTACAGGGCCAATGAAAGTTATAAAGGATCGGGCATTGGACTTAATATTGTAAAAGATGCTGTGGAAAAGCTTGGAGGATCCGTGGCTGTACAATCAGTGATAGCACAGGGTACCAGGTTTATTATTGATATTCCCAACCATCTTCCCGTATAAATATTTGCTGAACTGCAGGAAACATTTTTTAATCCGCTTTTAAATATCTGCTAACTTAGATTATACTTTTTTAACAGTGGACATGATAACCGATCAAAAAAATAAATCCATACTATTTAAAGAGCTTCATTATTCAAAAGAAATTTTGATGCTTCCCAACATCTGGGATCCGCTGGGGGCATTGCTTTTGGAAGATATCGGATTTCCGGCAGTAGCCACTGCAAGCGCATCGGTGGCTTATGCCAACGGTTACAATGATGGCGAAAATATTTCCTTTGATGATTTAATCAGGTTGTTGGCGAATATTACAAATCGTGTAGCCGTTCCCGTTAGTGCCGATATAGAAAGCGGCTATGCACGTGATCTGAACCAGCTTGAAGAAAATATTTATATGCTTATCGAAGCAGGTGTGGCGGGCATTAACATTGAAGATACAGATGCTAAAACTGATCTGCTGCTTCCCGCAAATAAACAATGCGAAAAAATTGCGATAATAAGAAAAGCGGCGGGCAACATGAATGCTCCTCTATTTATCAATGCACGAACGGATGTGTTTATTGGAGATACATTTACAGGCACCGGTGAGGAAAAATTGAAAGAAGCAATTACCCGTGGCAAAGCATATAAAGATGCAGGAGCTGATGGGTTTTACCCGATTCTGCTGAATGACGAAAATGCGATAAAAGAAATTATCGAAACCGTTTCTTTGCCCGCCAATATTATGATGATGCCCGGTATTCCCGGCCTGGCAACACTTCAGCAAATAGGAGTAAAACGAATTAGCCTTGGACCGGGCTTCTTAAAAATTGGTATTCGTGCCATGAAAGATATTGCTTCAAGATTAAGGAAGGGAGACGGAGTGGAAGAAGTAACCTCCAATGAAATTACTTCCGGCTATTTGAAAAAATTAGTGAGCAAATCTCCCAACAATTAATTTTTTGAATAGCCGTTACCGTTAGTTACACCGCTATTGCTTCTTTGTTGTACTTACTCCGGTATTCAACAGGAGAGAGGCCGGTAAAACGTTTAAATACATTCCTGAAAGCTTTGGTATCGGAATACCCAACTGCATACATTACCTCATTTACATTTTTGTTTCCTTTTTCAAGATTCTTTTTGGCTGCTTCCACTTTTACGCGTTGTATATATTCCGTAACAGTATTGGAAGTGGCTTTCTTAAAACGGCGTTCCATGTTTCTTCTCCCCAATGCAAACATGGATGCCAGTTGGTCTATCGTAATTTTTTCTTCAAAATTATTTTCAATATACTCCTGTGCCTGTTTAATTGGTTCATCGGCATGTTCTTTTTGTCCTTTGAAAATGATGAATGGCGACTGGCTCACACGGTCAATATCTATCATAAACAGTTTGGCAATCATCACGGCCACATCGCGGCCGGCGTATTTTTCTACAATATATACCAGCAAATTGGTAAATGAATATGCGCCACCACTGGTATAAATGCCATCTTCTTCAGTAATGATCTTATCATCTACCAAATACACATCGGGGAAAATTTTTTTGAAAGCATTGGCAGCGCTCCAGTGAGTAGCGCATTGTTTCCCATTGAGCAATCCGGTGGCTGCAAGAAAAAATGAACCAATACAAAAGCTGGCCACTTCTGCACCGTTATTATATTGTTTTATAATCCACGGAACAAAAGCTTCGTTGGCCTTCATTACTGTCTGCATATCGTCGTGGATGGCAGGTATGATAATAAGATCAGTTTTTTTTACATCATTAATCAATGCATCCGGAGTGATAATAAACAAACCATTGCGCTGTCTTGCTTCTTTGCAAATGCCCACCAATTGTACTTTGAAGAGAGGCGGCTTGCCCATATTTTTCAAAATGGAATTTACTTCGTTGAACACATGATGCGAACCTTCGATGTTTACTACGCTGGTATGCCCCTGCGGAATAAGAATTGAAATATGTTTCATACAACAAAAATTTTAATGCAAATTTTCAACACAAATGTAGGGGATGTTTTTGTCGCAGTCAACCCCCCGTATTGCCGCATTTACACCTTATAAATTTTAGTATTAGCATGTAGGTTTGTATTCTAAATTTTTTTTATGAAAGAATACATTATGCAAAATGATGTGAAAACATTTGGGAAAGCTGTACCCACATTTCCTTTAGGCATTGATGAAGTATTTAATGAGCTGATGAAAAAAACGGGAGATGCAGCGGGCAAAAGAGATTACTATGGCATCAGCGAATATAAGAACGGGAAGATGCATTACTATGCAGTTGCGGCAGAAAAATCAGCAGACGAGGGCAAACGATTAGGTTATGAAACGTTCATCATTGATAAAGGCGAATATCTTGCCGATGAGTTGACCGACTGGCAAAATAATACGCAGTGCATAAAAGATATTTTCACCAAAATAATACAGGACGAAACAGTGGATACCCGGAAGCCCGCAATAGAATGGTATAAAAATGATCATGAAATGCTTTGCATGGTGATGATGAAAAAATGATAGAGTTAGAAACTAAAAACATTTATAATTTTTAAAACGAGGATATGGCTGTTGAGATAGATACGAAGGAATTATTTATCCGGCTGGATATGGCATGGCGCGAGTTGCATAGATTGATTTCATCAATGCAGGAAAATGTTATCAATACTGTTCCATTCGCCAATAGCTGGACGGTTGCGCAATTAATCATGCACATTGCGAAATCTAATAATGCCATTGCACAAGGCCTCGACATGCCGGGCAAACCTGCAACGAGGCAACCCGATGAGGGTGTGCTGCAACTGAAAAAAACTTTTCTTGATTTTACTATAAAATTTCAGTCGCCTGATTTTATTACACCGGAAAATAAGCAATATAAAAAAGATGAAATAATGACAAGCCTTGCTACTTCCATTAAGCGATTGAAGGATCGCCGCGCCAGTACGGACTTAACAACAGTGATTACCCTGAAAGTATTTGATGAGATTACCAAACTGGAGTTGCTATATTTTGTTTTGTACCATACCCAGCGCCACATTCATCAGTTGAGAAGTATCATTAAGAAAATTAATCACAAAAACAAGGTAGCGGGTTATTCAAAAAAATAAGAACTCAGCAATGACTAGGATAACCCTGTATCAATTGCTTTCATTTTTTTAAAATAATTTTAAGTATGAAACGTCTGTTATAATATGCAGCAGATTAAAACTTTCCTGATGTTTGATGGCAATGCAGAAGAAGCCATGCATTTTTATGTATCATTGTTTAAAAATTCGCAGATTGGTCATATAATTAAATATGATGCTAACGGTCCGGGAAAAGAAGGCTCTGTGAAGATGGCTGTGTTTACGTTGAATGATCAGCATTTTTTGTGTATAGACAGTTATATAAAACACGAATTTACTTTTACGCCTGCAATCTCATTGTATGTTTCGTGCAAGAGCGAAGATGAAGTAGATACTTTGTTTGCAAAACTATCCGAAAGAGGACAGGTGTTTATGCCATTGAATTCTTATCCATTCAGTAAAAAATACGGATGGGTGGCAGACAGGTTTGGTGTTTCATGGCAATTAAATTTCGAATAAACAATTTTAATAATAGTACCCGCTATGATAGAAGTTTTTAAAACCAACATTACAAATGAGGATCGTGCCAGTAAAATTCTTGACGCGATTCATAATACATTTCCGGATTGCAGCGCCAATTTCGATTTGGATGATTGCGATAATATTTTGAGGGTGGTTTGCAAAAAAGGAACGATGGATGTAAAAACATTTATCGCATTTCTCCACTCGATTGACTGCAATGCAGCAGTGCTGGAAGATGCGGTAGTTCCTTTGCCCATGTTTGTAATGGCATAATGTATTATCCCGGATTTTTGAATGCAGGATTGTTGTACATGGATTTGTTGAAAAGATAATATTTCCCGTCTTTATAATTTTTCCAATAGCGATGTCCCATCACATCATAATATAGCCGGCCATCCACACTCTTATGTGCAGCATTGTCGTTTACACTAATTATTTTCGGTAAGGGCGGCTCAGGTTTTTTCTTTACCACCGGCTTTGTTGTTTCCGTGTTGTAGGAAGAAGACGGGTGCGATTTATGACTGCAACTATATAAACTGGCGGATGCAGCAAAGATAAAACCAATGGTTATTTTTTTCAGCATTGGGAAAGTTTACCTGCATTATTCAAGAATCTTACCAAAAAATCACGCTTAATAATTTTTGTATTTAATTTATTACTTCATAATAAATAACCCTAATTCACTTCCAGTTTATCTTTTGACGGTAATTCAGGAAACGGCGCATGAGGCTCCGTTTGATACCAATATACTACAGAACTTATATCCGAGTGTTGCAACAAATACGTTCCGTCAGGATGCCAGCCAAGATCCTGTATGGTAACTTTTAAATCTTTTTCAAAACGAATGGGATCCATAATGTGCCAGCGATACAAACCAAACCGTTGCATCACATTATAATGTCCGTCACCTCGAATTACCTGCGGAAGACCTGAATATGCTGAAGAAAATTCAGTGTATTGTGTTTCATCACCTCCGGTTGCATTGGGTTTTCTTGTATCGAAATCGTAGGAGCCGCAGAAATAATCTTCCGTGCCGGTGCCATTAATAGTTGGAAATTTTGTATCGCCATCTATAAAAAATTTTATTTCGCCTTCACCCCACCATCCGTTATTATGCACGCCCCAGGCAAGATAAGTTCCCACGTACTGGCCTTTACCTTTTATCCCATCAATCAGCGTATAGGCGCCACCGTTAGTAGGGTTGCTTCTCCTGAATTGTGCATGAAAATATCCGGCATTTTTTGGGATGGTGGTTAATGTATAATCAACCTGGTAGTATAAATACATTTTTTGTGAATCAATATTCTGCATGGTAATGCGGCATTTTTTTCTGAATGGCATTGTCCAGTAACAATTAAATGCGCTGCCGGGATTTACTGCAACCGGTAAAGAATTCAGCCGGGCATATTGACCCCAGCCCATTCCAAAAAAATCTCCCACGGGTACTTCTACCGATGGCGTTGTTTCATCATCCCAATAAAAGCGAAGAATAGAAAATCTCCAGTTACCGGTGGGTGTCATCCAGATATGTTGAATAGCACCCGGGCCGTCAATCTCCGCAAGGGTAAAGGTTTTGCCGGGTTCAATAATTACAAACGGATTTACTTTCCATCCCTGCCCGAGATTGCGTGCGGCTGAACGTGCAGAGCCATTTTCCAAGGTTGCCATTCCTCCTTTACCCGGTTCGCCCGTTGGGTTTTCCGGACTGATAGAACGTGTTTTGGCATTGGATAACATAAACAGGTTTCCGAGTCCATTAGGTAACCCATCAAAATTTTCGTTTTGTGCAAGACATTGAAGCGAAGAAAAAGCTGCTATGATTAATAGAAATTTTCTCATAAAAACATTTTAATAAATGAAGTATTAAAGCTATTATTTATTTGCGATGTTTTAGGGAGAATTTAATCCGGGGCTCAATCAACCTGATTATTTATTGCGGTAAATAAAATTTTTAGATGACTTTTATTTTTTGTTCTCTTACTAACGTGAATGCCTACATGAATAAAAACCGGCTGATACAATACCAGCCGGTTCAAAAAAATTTCATTGGCACCTTATGCCCAGGCTTTATCGCCTTTGTGGTAATCAACACATCCGTCAAAACGGCCGGGAGTTTCCACATATCTCCTCGCTTCGGTGCAGCCTATTTTTGAGGTGAAGTATCCTAGCAAGGTGAGTTGTTTCATCATCTTGAAATAGTAATTGGGATCTTTCTTCATCATCTCTTCTATGGCATTGGTACCATCGTGATCTCTCTTTTGCGCCATTTCACTTTCCTGCTCGTCTGTAAGATTTTTGAAGTGGCTGTATGCCTGGCTCTGGTAATCGGAAACTTCTTTGTCGAGCGCTACCAACAGGTCATGTCTTTGCTGCGGCGTAGCATCCATAAAAGATGCATTATACTTGTCTTTGCAACGCTGATTCAATTTATCCATTCCTTCATGAAATGTTTTTTGATCGTCGGCATCATAGCAATCATTTACCATTACCGTCATAAATTTTCCTACTTCGGCAGCCTTGGCTCCGGGTGTTTTTGTGGCGGGTAAAATAGTTTCTGCTATTTCATCGAGGTAGGCTATATCGTCGGGTGTAAATACCATGGATACACCGGTTTTGCTTTTGCAACCTGCGAGAAAATAACTGCTTCCCACAACGGTTCCGCCTACAAGAATTGAAATGTATTGAACGGCTTCTCTTCTGTTCATGATTTTATTTTTTTAAAATTTTATACTTCATAGTTTACACCAAAACCTTCGCGATAATCGCGTTTGATGAATTGATTTACTTCATCCACATTGGTTACTTTCATGTTGTTATTATCCCATAATAATTCTACATAACGGGCGGGATAATCAAAACCTCCGCCTGCTCTTGCTTTTCTTACATCGTATCCTCTTATGGCAAGGTTCGACATTAATAATGCTTCAGTAAGCGGGCCGGCAAGTGAAAAATCGGAACTCAATGGAATTTTATTATAGCCTGCTATTGCCGCTTCCACCCATTGTGTATAGTGGCCATTTTCATTTCCCGGAACGCGTGGATAAGTTTGCGGTACATTTACTTCTTTGGTTCTTGAAGTAGGAAGTAACTGTGGATTGGCACCATAAGTACCGCACATCATTTTACCTTTTGTGCCTATAAAGTAAGTGCCATTACCTCCATCGCCAAATACTTCGTTAGGACCTAATTCAGCCGGGCGTTCGGGTTGTATTCCTCCATCCATCCAATGAACTTCAACCTCACCTTTTGTTTTTGATCCTTTAGGAAATTTCATGATTACATGACTTGACGGTGGACAGCTATCAGGAAAATAACCTTCGCGAAATTCGCCCACATATACCGTGCCTACACTTGCCTGCACTGAGTTAATGTATTCAAGCCCTAATACCCCAAATGCTGGTTGTACAATATGACAACCCATATCGCCGAGAGCGCCGGTGCCATAGTCCCACCATCCTCTCCAGTTAAAAGGTACCAGGTTGTCAAAATAATTTTTTTCAGGTGCAGTTCCTAACCATAAGTTCCAATCAAGTTCAGGTGGGATGGGTGTTGATGCAGTTGGTCTTGGAATGCCTTGCGGCCATACGGGCCTGTTTGTCCAACAATATACTTTTTGTACATCGCCAATTAATCCAGCATCGTACCATTCCTGCAATTTTCTTACACCTTCTCCTGACGCACCCTGGTTGCCCATTTGTGTAACTACCTTATATTTTTTTGCAGCTTTAGTAAGCATGCGTGCTTCAAATACATCATGCGTTAAAGGTTTTTGTACATACACATGCTTGCCGAGCGACATAGCAGAATAAGCAGCTACTGCGTGAGTATGATCAGGAGTGGATACAGAAACTGCATCGAAACTTTTATGTTCTTTATCGAGCAACTCTCTCCAGTCTTTATAAAATTTTGCTTTGGGAAATTTTTTAACTGAATTGGCAGCCCGCCTTGTATCTACATCGCACAGGAAAGCGATGTTTGCTTTTCCGCCAGAGTAAAAGTGATTGATATCATCTTCGCCTTTGCCACCCACGCCAATGCTTGCAATATTAAGCATATCGCTTGGAGCAATAAAACCTTTACCTCCCAATACATGGCGCGGCACAATAAAAAAAGCAGCAGAGGTAATACTGGTGTCTCTTAAAAATTTCCTTCGTGTATAACCTTGTTTTTTATTTTTTGTTTCTTCGCTCATCATTTTAATTTTTTACTATAAATTTTTTAATTAAATATTTTGTTTTTTTAATTCGCTTACTGCATGGTCTGCGGCACGTGCGGTAAGTGCCATATAGGTTAATGATGGATTGCAGCAATTGGATGATACCATGCAGGAGCCATCTGTTACAAAAACATTGGGTGCATCCCACACCTGGTTCCATTTATTAAGTACAGAAGTCTTTGCATCATTTCCCATTCTTGCGGTGCCCATTTCGTGTATGCCTCTGCCGATAGTGCCATCGCCATCGTGTCCCTGTACATTTTTTACACCGGCTGCTTCAAGCATTTCAATGGCATCGTTCTTCATATCCACTCTCATCTTTCTTTCATTTTCTTTCCACTCTGCATCAAATGCAATTACCGGCAATCCCCATGCATCTTTTTTAGTTTTATCGAGGGTCATTTTATTTTCATGATATGGAAGCATTTCGCCAAAGCCACCAATACCCATTGACCATTCTCCCGGCTCTGCTAAGGCATCTTTGAAATCGCCGCCGATACTCAATTCTGCAACGCTGCGGTTCCACCCATCGCGGCCGGCGCCGCCCTGGTAGCCAAAGCCACGGATATAATCTCTTTTATCGCCCAAAATATTCCGGTACTGCGGAATGTAAATTCCATTGGCACGCCTTCCATAATAATATTTATCATCATACCCTTCCATAGTTCCCGATGCGCCCACACCTAAATGATGATCCATTATATTATGCCCGAGTTCGCCACTGCTGCTTCCCAATCCATCGGGCCAGATGTCTGTTGCTGAGTTCATCAGTATCCATGCGCTATTGAATGTAGATGCATTTACAAAAATGATTTTTGCAAAATACTGGTAGGTCTTATTATTTTCTGCATCTAATATTTCTACACCCTTTGCTTTCTTAGTGTCTTTATCATATAAAATTTTTGTAACGATAGACCAGGGTCGGACGGTTAGATTGCCTGTGGCCATTGCAGCAGGAAGCGTAGATGATTGTGTGCTGAAATATGCGCCAAACGGGCATCCCAGCCAGCATTTGTTTCTGTATTGGCAATTGGTTCTTCCGGGAAGTGGTTCGGTAATGTTAGCGGTACGTCCGATGATCATGTGGCGATGCTGATCTTTATATTTTTCATTGAACCTTATTGCAACATCTTTTTCAACGCAGTTCATTTCCATGGGCGGCATAAACTGGCCATCCGGTAATTGTGGTATTCCTTCTTTAGATCCGCTAACGCCGGCAAACTTTTCTGCATGATCGTACCACGGAGCAATGTCTTTATAACGGATAGGCCAATCTATTGCAATGCCATCTTTGGCATTTGCTTCAAACTGAAGATCGCTCCAGCGATAACTTTGGCGTCCCCATAAAAGAGAGCGCCCGCCTACATGATAACCGCGGAACCAATCCATTCGTTTTACTTCGGTGTATGGACATTTTTGTTCATCTGCCCACCACTCGAGATTCATTTCATTTAAAGGATA
>Ga0157370_10005650_pt1 | contig 13984 bp, 13 predicted proteins | sample C35metaG_FD_113463 | JGI IMG/M metagenome (GOLD analysis project Ga0157370, IMG submission 113463) | Corn rhizosphere microbial communities from Kellogg Biological Station, Michigan, USA - C3-5 metaG | ecosystem: Host-associated > Plants > Roots > Rhizosphere > Soil | place: USA: Michigan...
GCACGTCATGAAAAATTAATCACCCCCGGCCGCCCAAGCGCTAGGCTCGATGCATCCCAGTGCCAGGAGCCGTCCATGCGCCGACTAGCCGCCAGCCTGCCCTTCGCCCTGTTGCTCGCCGCATGCTCGCCTGGCCCCGCGCCATCGCACGACGCCGCTGGCCAGGCCGCCCCGGCGGATGCCACGCTCGGCTCGGCGCAATGGTACGCATGGGTCGATCAATCGCTGGGTATCGACGACAGCAACGGCCACGACCCCGAACGCGGATCGCCCGCATGGAACCAGCTGGTGCAGCGCAAGCTGGGCCAGGAAGCGCCGCAATCAAAACCCGGCTCGCCCGAGTGGCAGCAGTCGGTGGACGCGCTGCTGCGCACGCGGATGACCGCGCCGCACTGAACGGACGGCCAGCCGTCTATTCGTCTCGGATCGCCGCGATTGGATCCAGCGCCGCCGCCTGGCGCGCTGGATAGATGCTGAAGACCAGGCCGATCAGCATGCAGGCCAGTACCGAGGCGATCACGCTGATTGGCGCCCACGCCACCTGCCAGCCCGCGAATGCCGCGATCAGGTAGGCCAGCAACGCGCCGAACAGCAGGCCAATCAATGCACCAGCGGCGGAGATCACCAGCGCTTCGCGCAGAAAACGCTGCACGATGTCCTGCCGACGCGCGCCAATGGCGCGCAACAGTCCGATCTCGCGGCGCCGCTCCAGCACGTTGGCGAGCATGATGTTCATGATGCCGATTCCGCCGACCAGCAGGCTGACCCCGGCGATCGAACCCATCACCACGCTGAAGATGCGCTGGGTCTTCTGGTTCTGTTGGTACAACTGCTGCGGCACGATCAGGCGGTAATCACTGGCGCCGGCATGGCGCTGGTCGAGCAGTTCGGTGAGCACCTGCGCGCCGGCGGCAAGGCCTTCGGGGTTTTTCAGGCGCAGCAGGAAGCGATCGACCTCGTCCTCCATCGGCTGGAACCGAAAGCGCGCCCGCGCGCTGGACAGCGGCACGAACACGCGGTTGCTGTCGGCACCGAGCGCGACGCCCTCGAACTTGTCCTGGCCCAGGTCGCGGTCGGCCAGCACGCCGACCACGCGCAGCCATACCTGGTTGACCTTGAGCAGGCGACCCAGCGGCTTGCCGTCGGGGAACAGGTCGTGCGCCACTTGGTGACCGAGCACGGCGACCGCAGCGAGCTTGCCATCGTCTTCGGCGCTGAGCGCACGGCCTTCGGCCACATGCAGCGAGGCGAGCTGGAAATAGTCCGGACTGATCCCGCTGATCTCCGCATCGGCATGGCCGGCATCGCTGAACACGCCCCAGCGCTTGACCCGTTTCTCGGCCGCGTAGTGTTCGGCCGACGGCACCACGTCCAGCGCGGCACGCGCGTCGGCAACGGTGAGGCCGATGCTGCGCGCGCGGGTTTCCTTCAAGGCGTCGCCGTCCTGGCTCTTCGCCTCGACGATCAGGTTGTGCAGGCCGAGGCTGTCGACCAGTTTCAACGCCTCGCGCCGGCTGCCTTCGCCGACACCCTGCATCGCCACGATCGCGCCGACACCGAAGATCATGCCGAGCAGGGTCAGCATGGTGCGCAGCTTGCGCCGCGAGAGTTCCTCGATCGCTTCACGCCACAGTGCGGGAATCATGGCGCCTCCGCCATTTTAGTCTCGGCCAGCAGCACGCGGTCGCCCGGCTGCAATCCTTCCAGCACCTGGGTGCGGGTCGCCCCGCGCACACCGAGTTTCAGCGTGCGCGTAATGACCTTGTCGCCGTCGAGTACCTGCACGCTGGCCTTGTCGCCGGCATGCGCCAGCGCCATGTTCGGCACGCTGAAACCCTGATCCGCCTGCAGCAGGATGATCTTGCCGACGAAGCGCTGGCCGGGAATCCAGCCATGCTGGCGCGCCAGCGCGGCCGGCACCGCCACCTTTATCGCCAGATATTTCACCGGGTTTTCGCGGCTGCGCGGCTGTGCCGCGGAGGCGACCCAGCTGATGGTCGACTTCACCGTCTGCGCCGGCATGCCCCAGCGATGCAGCTCCACCACATCCCCGACCTGGATGCCCTGCGCCTCGATCTGGGGCACGCTCAGCTGCACTTCGAGCGCGTCGAGATCGGGCAGGCTGGCGAAGCTGTTGCCGGCGTACAGGCTGCTGCCGACATGCGGCACCTGATCGGTCCAGTCCTTTTCCAGCACCAGCACGCCTGCGTGCGGGGCGCGCAATTCCAGCGCTTCCAGGTCGGCCTGTTTCTGTGTCGCCACAGTATCGAAGCTGCTGCGCTGCGCGTCGAGCACGGCCAACTCGGCTTCGCCGCGCGAGGCGGATTGATTCTCGCGCCACTGCAGGATGTGCTGGCGCACGTCGAGGTAGTGCACGTCCTGCACCGCATCGAGGATGTCGTTGCGCGCCATCGCGCCCAGCGTGGCGTTGGCATAGCGCTCGGCGATCGCGTGCTGCACGGCGACCTGGGTGAGGTCGACGCCGAGCTGGCCGCGCTTGTCATCCAGCTCAGCCTGCTTGCCGGCGCGCGCCAGCAGGTTGCGCTCCAGGTCGATGCGCGCCTGCGCCAGATCCTGCTTGCTCTGTTCGGCCGAGAAGCGCGCCACCAGCTCACCCTTCTTCACCGTGCTGCCGTCGGGCAACATCCAGTTGAGCTGGCGCGCCGTCCACTGCGCGCCAGGCACCAGCAACGGCGTCGGCTTGGTCGAATGCAGATCGCCCTCGCCCTGCACGCTGAATTCCAGCGGCGTCAGCTGCGCCTGCTCCAGCACCGTGTGCGCGGTATCCGCGTGACCGCAGCTGCCCAGCAGCGGCAGCAACAGCCATAACCATGAGCGACGATTCATCGGGAGGCTCCCTCGGCGAGCGGAATGTCCACCCGTACGGACTGGCCGGGCTTGAGCTTGAGCTGACCCGGGTCCAGTCGCACGACCAGATCGACCACCGGCACCGCCTCGACCCGCGACTTGCTGTGCACGATGCCGCCCACCTCGGCGAGGCTGCCGCCCACGCTGCGGTCGCCGCCACCAGCGATCACCACGCGTACCCGCTGTCCCGGTTTCACCTTAGTCAGGTCACGTTCGGACAGCGCGGCGCGCACCGCCAGCGTCGACAGATCCGGCATCTGCGCCACCGACTGGCCGCGCCAGATCTGAGAGCCGACATCGACCTTGCCACCACGCCAGTCGTCCTGGTGCAACGCGATGCCGTCGCGTGGCGCGGTGACCGTCAGCGTGGCCAACGATTCCTGCAGCTTTTTCACTTCGCCATCGAGCTGACCCACCTCCGAATCGGCCAGGCGCTGTTCGGCCACGCGCTCTTCGGCCGCTACCTGCTGGCGGCGTGCGGTCAGCGCCAACCGCTGCTCGGCCTTGATCCGCGCGACCACCAGTTTCTGGTAGTCCACCCGGGCGATGTATTCCTTCGGCTGGTTAGCCTTGCGCCGGGCCTTTTCCATCTCGGCCTGTGCCTGCGCCGTGGCCAGCTCGGCCTCGCGCGCGCGGTCGGCAAGATCCAGCCGAAGCTGCTCCTGCTTGCGCCGCTTCTCGGCCAGTTCGCCCTGCTTGGCGGTGAGATTCTTGATCACCGTGCCGCCTTCGAACACCACCAGCATGTCGCCCTTCTTGACCACCTCGCCGTCGCTGGCCATCTGGGTCACGGTCATCTGCCACAGGCCATCCACCGCCGGTGGCGAAATCGCCAGACTCTGCTGCGCGTAGATTTCGCCATCCACGTGCAGCGACTCGTCGCGGCGGGTGATGGCCGGGCCGCTGCGCTCGCCGGCATCGGCACGATCGGTATCCACCCTCACGCTCATGCCCTGTCGCAGCGGCAGATTCATCGTGATCGGCAGGGCGATATCGACTTCGTAATAGCGGCCATCACCCCACTCGCTCTTGCTGGTGGACGCACCGGCGATCGCCTTGATGCTGCCGCGCACACCATCGCCCGGCAGTGCGTCGAAATGCAGTTGCACTGGCTGTCCCGCGCGCAAGCCGGCGCGGTCGGGTTCGAGTACCCATCCGTGCACGGTGTAGCCGCCAACCGCACCCACCACTTCACCGACCTTGGTGCCGGGGTAGCTGGTGGAACCCTCCTCATAGCGGCCGCCGGAGCCGAACACGTTGTCGAAACCGTGCACCACCGTGCCGGCACGGTCGGCGCGCACCACCGCGCCGCTCACCTGATCGCGGTAGAACTCCAGCGACAGACGCTGCTTGCGCAGTTCCAGATCGCTGTCCCGACGCCGCCGCGCCACCGCCTCGATCGCCTGTGCGACCTGCAATTTCTTCAATGCCAGCGCGCGCTCGGTACGCTGCATCTCGCCTTGGTGGCGGTCGTAGTCGAGCGGGGAAATCAGGGGCTTCGGGATCACCGCATCCACCGCCGCGGTGTCGCGTTCGGCTTGCGCGTCGGCCAGCGCCAGCTCGGCGTCGGCCTGCTTGAGTTCGAGATCGGCGATCTCCTTCGCGTTCTTGGCGATCATCTGGTCGAGCTGCGCCTGCAGCGTGCGCAGCTGGCTTTCCGCAGGGCCGGCGTCGATGCGCAGCAGGTCGTCGCCCTGGTTCACGCGCGCGCCATCGGCGACGTAATAGCGCAGCACCACCGGCGAACTCATTGACGGCGGCACGAAGATCTCCTGCGCACCGGTCACCTGCACCTCGCCGCTGAACACCGTGGTCCATGCCGGCAGCGGCAGCAGCGCCAGCAGCAAGGCGAGCGCCTCAGGCCGCCGAATCATGTTCGATCCTCCCGTCGCGCAGCCTGATCTGTCGCTGCGCCAGCGCGGCAACGTCGGCGTCGTGGGTGACCAGCACCACGGTCTGGCCACCGGCATGCACTTCGGCGATCAGCGCCAGCACGTCGGCGGCACTCTTCGAGTCAAGGTTGCCGGTAGGCTCGTCGGCCAGCAGCAGGGCCGGCTTCATCAACAAGGCACGGGCGATCGCCACGCGCTGCATCTGGCCGCCGGAGAGCTGGCCGGGCCGATGCGCCAGATGCCGCTGCAGCCCCATCCGCTCAAGCAGGTCGTGCGCGCGCTGCTCCAGCCCCGCGTCCGATCCGCGCAGGAAACGTCGCGGCAACAGCGCGTTCTCCAGCACGGTCAGACGCGGAAGCAGATGGAACGACTGGAATACAAAGCCGATGCGCCGGTTGCGAAAATCGCTGGCGCGCTCGTCGTCGAAGGTAGACACATCCACACCATCGAGCAGGTAGCGCCCGCTATCGGGGCGGTCGAGGCAACCGAGCATGTTGAGCAAGGTGGACTTGCCCGAGCCGGACGGCCCGACGATGGCCATGAACTGGCCCTGCGGCACCTCGAAACTCATTCCGTCCAACGCGGCAATGACTTGCCCGCCCACCCGGTAGTGCCGCGTCACCGCTTCCATGCAGACCATCGTGTTGCCGTCCCCCATCAAACACCGTCTAAGCAGTCTTGCGGTTGGAGGCTGCTTTGACAAGCATCGGCAGGCCCGTAATACCGGCTCGCGGTGATGTGTTGGTGCAGGAGCACCGGTGCGCATGCGTTCGGTCATGCAGCGACGAGCATCGCGCACACGATGAGTGCTGGACCGCGTCAGCCTGGAGCGAGCAGCGCGTCCAGATCGACCTGATCGAAGCTGAGCTTCTCGCGGCTGCCGCCGCCTTCCAGCACCGCCGCGGCCAGTTCGGCCTTGCGCGCCTTGAGTTCCTCGATGCGCTCTTCGACCGTGCCCGAGGTGATCAGGCGAAACACGAACACCGGCTTGTCCTGGCCGATGCGGTGCGCGCGGTCGCTGGCCTGCGCCTCGGCGGCGGGGTTCCACCACGGGTCGTAGTGGATCACGGTGTCGGCCGCGGTGAGGTTGAGGCCGACGCCGCCGGCCTTCAGCGAGAGCAGGAACAACGGCACCTCGCCGCTCTGGAAACGCTGCACCGGTTCGGCGCGGTCGCGCGTCTCGCCGGTGAGGGTGACGTAGCGGATGCGCCGCCGATCGAGTTCGGCCGCGATAAGTTTCAGCATGCCGGTGAACTGCGAGAACAGCAGCACCTTGCGGCCTTCGTCGAGCAGGGCGGGAAGCATGTCCATCAGCAGTTCGAACTTGGCCGACTCGTGCACGCCGCGGGCGACTTCCAGCTTGACCAGCCGCGGATCGCAGCAGACCTGCCGCAATTTCAGCAAGGCGTCCAGCACCACGATGCCGGAGTGCGCGATGCCGCGCTGCGCGATCACCTCGCGCAACTCTTCGGCGAGTGACAGGCGCAAGCCTTCGTAGAGTTCGCGCTGGCGGCCTTCCAGCACCACGCGGCGGGTGATCTCGGTTTTCGGCGGCAACTCCTTCGCCACCTGTGCCTTGGTACGGCGCAGGATGAACGGCGCAAGGCGCAGATTCAGCCGCTGCTGGCATTCCTGATCGTGCTGCTTTTCGATCGGCACGCGATAGAAGCGGCGGAACGCGCCTTCGTCGCCGAGCAGGCCGGGCACGGCCAGGTCGATCTGCGACCACAGCTCGCCCAGGTGGTTTTCCAGCGGCGTGCCGGTGAGGCAGACGTAGCGCAGCGTGCGCAGGCTGAGCAGCGCGCGGCGTGCCTGCGTGCGCGGGTTCTTCACCTGTTGCGCCTCGTCCAGCACGATCAGCGCGAACTGCTGCTTGCGCAAGGTGACCACGTCGCGCGGCAGCAACGCGTAGCTGGTCAGCACGATGTCCTGCGCGCCGAGCTGCGCGAACTCTTCCGCGCGCTGCGGCCCGTGCAGGGTCAGCACCTGCAGCATCGGCGCGAAGCGGGCGATCTCCGACTGCCAGTTCGGAATCAGGCTGGTCGGCACCACGATCAGCGCCGGCTGGGTCAGCGCGCCGCCCTGCTTCAGCGACAGCAGGTGCGTGATGAGCTGCAGCGTCTTGCCCAGGCCCATGTCGTCGGCCAGCACGCCGCCGACGCCGGCTTCGGCCAGTGCGTTCAACCAGCGCAGGCCTTCGCGTTGATAGGGCCGCAGCTCGACGGTCAGCCCCTCGGGCACCAGGTCGCTGGCGCGCTCGGCGGCATCGCGCAGGCGCGCGGCGAAACCGAGCAGCGGCTCAGCGGCTTCCAGGGTGCCACCGCCGGGCATCGCCGCGACGAGTTCTTCCAGCCGACCGGCCTGCACCCGCGGCAGGTGCAGCGTCTTGCGCGGCTTCTCCAGGTATTCAGCCAGTGGCGCAAGCAGGCCGCGCAGTTCCTTCAGGCGCACGGGCACGCGCCGGCGCGCATCGACCGGCGCGTACCACACCGCGTCTTCCGGTTCGTTCGGCGCGGGGCTGAGATTGAGCTGATGCTCGGCCAACGCCTGCGCCACTGCAGGCAACAGGTTGTGCCGCTGGCCGTCCAGCTCGATGCCGATTTCCAGATCGAACGCGTGATCGTCGTGATCTTCCACGGCCTGGCCATACCAGCGCACCGGACCTTCCAGCACCTCGAACGGAAAGCTCGGCGCGTACTCGACCTGGAAATTTTCCGCCTCGAGTTTCGGGCGCAGGGCCAGCCAGCGCGCCGGCGTGTTGACCTCCAGCGCCCCGGCGTAGCCGGTGCCGGGAAACAGCCAGGCATCGTCGGGCAGCGTCTCGGCGACATCCCACGGCAAGCCTTCGGTGTCCACTCCGGGAGTGAGGCCGGCGCGTTCGAGCTGCTCCATCGCGGAGAGCTCCTCGGCACGGCGACGGGTGATCTCGACCAGTTGCCCGTTGCGCACGCGCCGCACCAGCGGTTCGCCGCCACGCCCCGGCAGGCGTTCGCCGGCGTAGTCGAAGGCGAGCCGCGCATAACCCAGCGGCGGCGTGCCGGCAGCGAGCCGGGCGTGCCGGGTGAGTGCGTGCAGGATCAGTACCGGCCGAGGCGCCAGCTCGGAGCGGCGCACTTCGCCGAACACCTGCGGCAGCGGCACGCGCGTGGCCAGCCGGCTGGCCGGTAGCCGATTGCGAAACCGGCGACCGTGTTCGTGCTTCAGCGCCGGCAGTTCCAGCCAGTGGGTTTCCTCGGGATCGGCCTCGAACGGCCCGATCGTGGCGCGCTCGGCGTCGAGATACCACAGGCCGTCGATGCGCAGCAGGCGCTGGCTGTGAGGCATCAGCGGCAGCAGGCGCTGGCTGCCGTCCGGCTCCATCTGCCAATGCCAGTTGAGCTGGTGCGACTTGCCGCGCGACAGCCGCAGCCCGGCCAGGCCGCCGAGAAAACAAGGCGCGGTGTCGAGGACCTCGGCCAGCAACGTGTCGCCGACGTGGCCGCCGAGCCGTGCATAGCTGCGGCCCTTGCGCACGCTCTGCGGCAAACCCAGCATCGTCGCGGCCAGTCGCTGTTCGTGCGGCTGCAGCGGCGATTGCGCCAGGTGCCGGCTGTCCAGCGGCACCGGCCGCGCGTAGCGGCCGTGTTCGGCCATCGCCAGCAGCACCGGCGCCACGTCCAGCCGCGCGAAGGCGGCGCCTTCCTCAGGCATCACTTCCAGAAAGAAACCGAGCACGCCGTGATCGTCGACCGGCACCGGCCGGGGCGCAGCGAGCAGCCGCCGCCATGCCAGCGGCAGGGATTCCTCATCGCTGGAAGCTGGCGCGGCGTCGTGCTGTTTCCCGTCCGGTTGCTGCATGCGCATGCGGTCCGTGGCGACAACCAAAACACTGAGCTTAGCAGTGCCGGAGGAAGTTGCGAGGATGACGCGCACGCGGCTGGCGAAGCCCGCGCAACGGTTGATTTCAGGCGTTGCCGAACAGGCCTCGCGGGTATTCCGGCTTCTGCTCGCGCGCCATCAGGGCCTTCAGCCCGTCCACCGGCGTGACCTCGCCATGCAGCACCGCGCGCACGCCGGCGCTGATCGGCAGATCCAGCCCATGCTTGTCGGCGAGGCGCGCCACCTCATCGGCGGTGAGTACGCTTTCCACCACCTGGCCGATCTGACGCAGCGCCTCGTCGATGGCGACGCCGCGGCCGAGCGCCAGCCCCAACCGGCGATTGCGCGACAGGTCGCCAGTGCAGGTCAGCACCAGATCGCCGAGGCCGGACAGCCCGATCAGCGTTTCCGGCCGCGCGCCCAGCGCCACGCCCAGCCGCAGCATCTCGTTCATGCCGCGGGTGATCAGGCCGGCGCGGGCGTTGAGGCCCAGCTCCATGCCGTCGGCGATGCCGGTGGCAACCGCCAGCACGTTCTTCATCGCGCCGCCGAGCTCGGCGCCGAGCACGTCGCTGCCGGAATAGGCACGCAGGTTCGGTGCATGCAGCATGCCGGCCAGTTGCTGGGCAAACGCCGCGTCATCGGAGTGCACGGTGACCGCGCTGGGCAGTCCCGCGGCGACTTCCTTGGCGAACGAGGGGCCGGTGACCACCGCGGCCGGACGACCTGGCAGCCGTTCGGCCACCAGCTCGTGCAGGAAGCGGCCGGTGCCTGGCTCGAAGCCCTTGCTCGCCCACGCGATCGCCGTCTCCGCGTCGAGCAGCGGCGCCAGTTCCTCCAGCATCGAGGCGAAAGCGTGGCTCGGCACCACGATCAGCACGATGCTGGCGCCGCGCACCGCCGCGGCCAGATCCGCTTCGCAGGCCAGCGTGTCCGGCAGCTCGATGTCAGGCAGATAGCGCTGATTGCGGCGGCTGGCGGCGATGGCCGCGAGCGCCGCGCGATCGCGGCCCCACAGCCGGGTCGGCACGCCGTTGCGCGCGCTCAGCGCCGCCAGCGCCGTGCCCCAGGAGCCAGCACCGAGGACGGTCAGCGTCGGGTTGTCAGCCATGGCCGATCAGCTGTTGAGCGTGGCCGGGGCCTCGTCGCCGCCACCCATGGCGCGGCGCTGCTGTTCGGCGAACAGCGCATCGAAATTGATCGGCTGCAGCAGGAACGGCGGGAAGCCGCCTTCCAGCACCAGCGACGAAATGACCTGGCGTGCGTAGGGAAACAGCAGGATCGGGCAATAGCTGCCGATGATGCCGGCGTGGTCCATCTCGTTGAAACCGGCGATGCCGAACAGGCCGGCCTGCTCCACTTCAGCCAGATAGGCGGTGCGCTGGCCGATCGTGCAGGTGAGCGTGAGGCTGAGCACCACTTCGTACATGTCGTTGCCCAGATCGGTGGCCTTCTGGCCCAGGTTCAGCTGCACCTGCGGCTGGTCCCTCTCCTCGATTTCCTGGAAAATCTGCGGCGCATTCGGCGCCTCGAAGGAAACATCCTTCACGTAGATCTTCTGCAGCATCAGCTGCGGCTGATTGCCCTGGCCGTTGGCCTGGTCGTTGGTGATCTCTTGTGCCATCGGGGATTCCTCGCGTACGGGACGCAGCAGATAAAGAGGACGATTGTTCCATACATCCCCCCGGCACGCACGCCGGCAGCCCCCCGATCAGCCGGCAAAGATTGCGCACGGCCTTGTTTTCCTGCGAGAATACGCGGCTCGCCTCTGTCGACCCGGTGTTTTCGGGTGGCCCGCCACGCGGTACGGACCTTATGACATGCGCGGCAACAACCTCCAGCATCGCGTGGCGCATGGCGCCGCTGGGCCGATATCACCCTGGCTAACGGGTGTTTACCGACTTTCAAAGCCGCGGCTTCGAAGTCATTCAACGGAGAGCCTTATGGCCCGTGTATGTCAAGTCACCGGTAAGGGTGTGCAGAGCGGCAACAACGTCTCGCATGCCAACAACCGTACCCGTCGCCGCTGGTTGCCGAACCTGCATGAGCGTCGTTTCTGGGTGGCCAGCGAGAACCGCTGGATCAAGCTGCGCGTTTCCAACAACGCCCTGCGCACGATCGACAAGAATGGCATCGAAGCCGTGATTGCCGACATGCGTGCCCGCGGCGAAAAGGTCTGAGGAGTAAATCATGGCTAACAAGACCCAAGACAAGATCCGCATGATCTCCTCGGCCGGCACCGGCCACTTCTACACCACGCAGAAGAACAAGAAGAACACGCCGGAAAAGTTCGAGTTCAAGAAGTACGATCCGGTTGTGCGCAAGCACGTGATCTACAAGGAAGGCAAGATCAAGTGACCCGATGGCCCACGCGCACAGCGCGTGGCTAGCCCTTGGGTCATCCCTGCGAACGCAGGGATCCAGCGAAGTACTCAGGACCCGCCTTCATGGCGGGTCTTTCTTTTTGCGCGCCCGACCGCGCGACCACCTCTGCCACAAGGTCATCCAGCGAAAACATCCGGGATTCCTTTGCCCGAAACCCGCCTATCCCGCATCATCCCCCGGATGACCTCCGCCCTGTTCCCCAGCCTGCTCGGCGACGACGTCTGGCGCGCACTTCCCGTCGCCGTGCAGGCGATGCACGGCGACGCACTCACGTTGCATGCGAACGGCCAGGCCGACGTCGCCGGCGTCAGCCATTGGCCAGCGCGCTGCTTGCGCCGCCTGCTCGGCCTGCCCGCGCCAGGCGCACGGCAGCCATTGACGCTGACGATCGAACGCCACGGCATGCGCGAAACCTGGACGCGCCGCTTCGCTGGCCGGCGCATGCAATCGGTGCTGCATGGCCGCGGCAATTCGACGTTGCTGTACGAACGACTCGGCCCGGCCACGCTGGCTTTCGCCTTGCGCCGCGACGGCGATGCCATCGACTGGCAGCTGCGCAGCCTGCACGTCTTCGGCGTGCCCACGCCGCGTTTCCTGCGCGGCGACGTGCTCTCCCGCAGCGGCGTTCGCGATGGCCGCTACCATTTCCATGTGGACGTGCGACTGCCCTTGCTGGGGCTGCTGATCGGCTATCAGGGCTGGCTGGTGCCGGATACCGGCGGCGCGGTGCCGAATGAATGACGAGTCCGCGCCAGCGGTCATCGTGTTCGACGGCGTCTGCCTGCTGTGCAGCCGCTGGGTACGCTTCCTGCTGAAGCACGATCGCGCAGCACGCTACCACTTCGCCGCGATGCAGTCGGCCAGCGGTCGCGCGCTCCTGCTCGAGCATGGTCTCGATCCGGATTCGCCGCTGTCCTTCCTGCTGGTGGAAAACGGCCGCGGCTGCACCGATAGCGAGGCGATCGCCCGCGTGCTGCATGGACTGGACCGCCGGCGCTGGCGCGTGCTGAGCCGCGCGATGCTGCTGGTGCCGCGCTGGCTGCGCGATCCGGCATACCGCTTCATGGCCCGCCACCGCTATCGCATTTTCGGGCAGAGTGGCAGCTGCTTCGTGCCCACGCCGGAGCAGCGCGCACGCTTCATGCCGTGACGCTTTCCAGGCCCGAGTGGCGCTTGCTTTGCACCGACATTCCCGCGAAAACGGGAGTGTCGGAAAGTGCGGTTTTTACGCCCAGGCGCCCGCCATTCTCTCCAGGCCCGTTTCGATCGCGAAACCATCGAATGCCGCCAGCGCCTCGTCCAGCGTGAACAAGCCCATGCAGGGCATCGCGCCGGTGGCGAACAACTGGCCATCGGCGAGCTTGCGCGCCAGCACCACCGCCGGCGTGGCCGGAATCTGCGGCCCGTCGCCCGCCGCCGCGCTCAACGACCAGCGCAGCTTCAACGGCTGCCCATGCTTGTCGCTGCCGGTCAGCTCGACCACCATGCCACCGGCATCGCTGCCGGCCGCGAGGAACCACTCGCTGATCCGGCGCAGCCGCGCCGCATGGCGGGCCAGGTCGCCGATCAGTCCCAGCCGCACCAGCCACGCCGCCGCCAGCGTGCCGAAATGCAGCCGCTTCAATTCCAGGCCGGCGCGGAACAGTACCGTCCGTACCCCGGCATAGCGCGAGGGAAACAGCTGCAGGTCCGGCACATCGCACAAGCCGACCCAGCGCGGGCCAAACGGAAACGCCTGCCGCCGCGACAGCATCCAGCCATGGCCGGTCTGCCAGCGTCCGTCGCGCCACAGCGGCAGCGCGCGGCCGCAGTAGCCGAGGATCGCCGCCACCGTCGCATCGCCGCGCGGGGCGCGGTTGCCCGGGCTGATCGCATGCTCGATCTTCTCCAGCACGCCGAAGCGCGGCAGCAGCGCATCCACCACCGCGCTGCTGAAGGCCGGCACGGTGGATGCGCCGCTGATCAGCACGCGTCCGGCCGCTTTCGCCTGGCCGTCCAGATGGCCAATGCCGCAAACGAAATCACGGCCGTCGGCCAGATCCACGTAATCGCTGCCGCAGGTGAGGCAAGCTTCCGCCACACGATAGTCCTGGGTCTGGAACGGACCGGCCGCGTGGATCACCAACTGCGGCCGCGAGCGCGCCACGGTGGCGGCCAGGTCCGGCGCGTCCACGTCGAGCATCGCCGTTTGTACCGACGGGTCGCCCAGCGCTTCGCGCAGCGCCATCAGCCGGGTTTCATGCCGCCCGGCGAGGATCAACCGGAAGCGCGGATCGCCCGCCAGTCCGCGGGCAATCCGCGAACCGAACACGCCGCCGGCACCGATCAGCAACACGCGCAATGTCATCCGTCTCCCCGCCAGATCGCTAAAAAACAAAACCCGCCGGACGGCGGGTTCTGCTGAAACATGGATCGTGGCGATCAGGCTGCCGCGACGGTGTAGCCCTTCAGCCGCTGCGCGAATTCCTGCAGCGCACGGATGCCGCTTTCCTCGGCCTCGTGGATCCATTGCTGCAGGCCCTTCAGCGCCTGCTCGGCGCCGCGCTGCTCCATCAGTGCGGCCAGGCGATTGCGGAAGTCGCACACGGTACGCAGCGTCGGCCGCTTGGCCAGCACGGCCTGCATGCGGTCGCGGCCTTCGTTGTCGAGCCAGCGGCCGCCATCGGCCATCGCCAGGCGGATGCGACGCGGCATCGCCTTGAGGCTTTCGCCGGCATGCTGCGCTTCGTCGCCGAGGGTCGGGATGATCACGCCGCGGTAGTAGTCGGTCATCGCCTGGAAGCGGTGGGTGAGCACGGCTTTCAGTGTCTCGGCATCGGGCAGGCGCACGTTCGGGCGCACGTCCAGCGACGGTGCCACGCGCAGCACCTTGGCCAGGCCGAGCGCGCGCAGGCCGCAGATCGCCGCCCAGCCGATGTCGAATTCCCACTTGCGCAGCGCGAACTTGGCCGAGCTGGGGAACGCGTGATGGTTGTTGTGCA
>Ga0157370_10005651_pt1 | contig 13983 bp, 10 predicted proteins | sample C35metaG_FD_113463 | JGI IMG/M metagenome (GOLD analysis project Ga0157370, IMG submission 113463) | Corn rhizosphere microbial communities from Kellogg Biological Station, Michigan, USA - C3-5 metaG | ecosystem: Host-associated > Plants > Roots > Rhizosphere > Soil | place: USA: Michigan...
GAGCGCAAAGATCGGCAGGTACACGATCATGATGATGAGCTGGCCGAACAGCAGCGGCCTGCGCGCCTCCTGCGAGGCGGCGAACACTTCATGGAAGCGCTCGCTGCGCGTGAGCGGCCGGCCGTGCTTGGCCTGCGCATGCGCGAGGCGCCGCACGCAGTTCTCCACGATCACCACCGCCCCGTCGATGATGATCCCGAAGTCCAGCGCGCCCAGGCTCATGAGGTTGGCGCTGACCTTCTGGTTCACCATGCCGGTGAAAGTGAAGAGCATCGACAGCGGAATCACCAGCGCGGTGATCAGCGCCGCGCGGATGTTGCCGAGAAAGAGAAAGAGGATCGCGATCACCAGCACCGCGCCCTCGAAGAGGTTCTTCTTCACCGTGGCGATGGCCTTGTCCACCAGCACCGTGCGGTCGTACACCGTCACCGCCTTCACGCCCGCGGGCAGCGTGCGGTTGACCTCCTGCATCTTCTTGTCGACAGCCTGCGACACGGTGCGGCTGTTCTCGCCGATCAGCATGAAGACGGTGCCCAGCACCACCTCGCGGCCGTTGTCGGTGGCCGCGCCCGTGCGCAGCTCCTGGCCGATGCCGACCTCGGCCACGTCCTGCACCCGCAGCGGAATGCCGCCCGCGTTGCCCAGGATCACGTTGCCGATGTCCTCCACCGACTTCACCTGCCCCGGCGCGCGGATGAGGTACTGCTCGCCGCGCTTCTCGATGTAGCCCGCGCCCACGTTGGCGTTGTTGCGCTCCAGCGCGGTGACCAGGTCGGTCATCGTGAGGCCGTGCGCCAGGAGCTTCGCGGGGTCGGGGGCGATCTGGTATTCCTTGTCGTAGCCGCCGATGGAGTTGATCTCGGTCACGCCCTTCACGTTGCGAAGCTGCGGCTTGATGATCCAGTCCTGGATCTCGCGCAGGTCCGTGGGCGTGTAGGGCTTGCCGTCGGGCTTCTTCGCGCCCTCTTCCGCTTCCACGGTCCAGAGGTAGATCTCGCCGAGGCCCGTGGAGATCGGCCCGATCACCGGCGAGATGCCGCTCGGCATGCTCTCGCGCGCCGACTGGATGCGCTCGTTCACGAGTTGCCGCGCGAAGTAGATGTCGGTGCCGTCCTGGAAGATCACCGTCACCTGCGAGAGGCCGTAGCGCGAGAGCGAGCGGGTCTGCTGCAGGCCCGGCAGGCCCGCCATCACCGTCTCGATGGGGTAGGTCACGCGCTGCTCGGCCTCCAGCGGCGAGTAGCCGGGCGCGGAGGTGTTGATCTGCACCTGCACGTTGGTGATGTCGGGCACCGCGTCGATGGGCAGCTTCTGGTAGCTGAAGACGCCGAGCGCGGCCATGCCGAGCACGGCGAGCAGCACCAGCCAGCGCTGCGCAATGGAGAACCCGATGATGCGTTCGAACATGCGGACGTCCTCAGTGGGTGTGCGTGGCAGAGCTCTTGCCCTGCTGCGACTTGATGACGAAGCTGCCGCTCGCGGCATAGGCCGCACCGGGCTTCAGGCCGCCCACGATTTCGATGCGCTTGCCGTCGCTGCGACCGGTCTGCACGTGCTGCGGCAAAAAGCCGCCAGGCACCTTGAGAAAGACGGTGGGTTTTTCTTCCACCGTCTGCACCGCATCGGCCGAGACGGTGACGGGCGCATCCGCCTCGGACGACACCAACTCCACGTTCACGAACAGGCCCGGGCGCCACACGCGCTGCGGGTTGGTCAGCGTGACGCGCGCCGTGGCCGTGCGCGTCTGCGCGCCGATGAGCGATCCCACGTACGACACGGTGCCGCTCGCCGTCTGGTCGAAGGCGCTGGAGCGGATGGTCACCGGCTCGCCGATGCGCACCAGGTTCAGGTTGTTGGCCGCCACGCTGATCTCGGCCCACACGGTCGAGAGGTCGGAAATGGTGAACACGTTGACGGCCTCGCCCACCGATTCGCCGAGCGAGATGTGCTTCTCGACCACCATGCCGTCGAAAGGCGCGCGCAGCTCGTAGCGGCCGAGCGCGGCCGAACCCGGCGTGGCGCCGAGCGCCAGCAGCTTCTGGTTGGCATTGGCCACGGCGATCTGCGCTTCCTGCATGGCCTGCTGGGCCTGCAGGTAGTCTTGCTGCGGCGAGATCTTTTCTTCCCAGAGTTTCTTCTCGCGCTCGTAGGTGGTGCGGGCCAGGTCCAGGCGGCGCTGCGCCGATTGCAGCGCGCTGCGCTGCTCCGAGAGCCCCGGGCTCGAGAGCACCGCGAGCACCTGCCCGCGCTTGACTTCCTGCCCGAGGTTGGCCGACACGCTGTCGACCACGCCCGCCACGCGCGGCACCACGTGGGCCGTGCGGTCTTCGTTGAACTTGATCTCGCCGGGCAACTGCAGCGAGGTCTTGATGCGCGCGGGGCCGGCGCTTTCGATGGCCATGCCGGCCGCCTTGACCTGCTCGTCGGTGAAGGGGATCTTTTCCTCGTCCTCCTTGTGCGCTGCCGACTCGCCCTTGGCCTCGGCCTTTGCTTCGGCGGGAGCGCCCTTTTCGCTCTTTTCGCTCTTTTCGCCCTGCGCCTTGGCCTCCTCGCCGTGGTGCTCCTTGTCGCCATGGCCCTTGGCCTCTTCATGGCCGTGGTCATGGTCGTCCTTGCCCTCGGCCTTTCCTTCCTCGTGGTGCTCGCCATCGGAATGCCCGCCGGCCTCCGAATGGCCGGCCGCCTGGGGCTTGGATGGCTCGGTGCGCAGGATCAGCGCCCCTGCCGCGAAGCCCAGGACCAGGATGGCCACGACCGCCATCCATTGCTTCTTGCTGGTGCGCTCGGTGAAAGTCTTGCGTTCTTCTTGGGTGTTCATGATCTTGGGTGTCCTTGTCAGCGTGCGACGGGCGTCGCATGCAGGGTTTCTTCGCCGTCGGTGCCGAGCAGGCGGTCGAGTTCGCCGGCCGCGCGGTGCGCCTCGGCCAATGCGACGAGGTACTGGTTGCGCACCTGGAACAGCGTGCGCTGCGCATCGAGCGCTTCGAGAAAGCTGAACTTGCCCAGCTCGAAGCCCTTGGTCGCGGCCCTGTAGGCGGTCTCGGCGCCGGGGAGCGCATCGCGCTGCAGCGTCTCGGCCGTGGCGCGCGCCGAGCGCAGGCGCTCGGTGGCCTGCGCCACGTCGGCACCCAGTTGCAGCTCGGCGGCGGCGAGGTCGTCGCGCGCTTTCTCCTCGCGGCTCAATGCCTCGGCGAGGTTGCCGCGGTTGGTGTCGAAGATCGGCAGTGGCACCGAGAGGACGACGACGACCTGGTTGCGGCGGCTGCTCGCGCCTTCGGTGTCGGTGGACGCCGGCACGCGCTTGGCGCCCAGCGACACCGTGATGTCGGGGATGCGCTTGGCCCGCTCCAGGCTGGAGAGCGCCTCGCGCCGTTCGATTTCGAGCCGCGCCTGCCGCAGCACGGGCGCAGCGAAGAGCCGGCCCTCAACGTCTGGAGACGAGACAAGCGCCGGCAACTGGTCGACCGCGCCATCCACCTGCGTGAAGCGCGGCGCCGGATTGCCCCACAGCGCGGCCAACTGCTGGCGCGCGGAGCGCAGCGTGCCCTCGGCCTGCAGCAGCTCGACGCGCACACCCGCCTCGGCCACGCGCGCGCGGGTTTCCTCCAGCGGCGAGACCTTGCCGGCGGTGACGCGGTTGGCGGCAGCCTTCGTCGCGATCTGCGCGAGGCCGACCGAGTCCTGCGCGAGCCGCAGGCGCTCCTGCGCGGTCAGCACCTCGAAGAACAGCGTGACCGTCGAAGCCCGCAGTTCCGAACGGCGTGCAACCAGCGCCGAGGCGGCCTGGTCGCGCGCGCGCTCCGCGGCCGTCACGCGGGCCGCACGCTTGCCGCCCAGCTCGATGGGCTGGCTCAGCTGCAGCGTGGTGGTGCGGTTGTCGCGCCGCAGGTCTTCCAGCTGCGCGCCGAGCACGGGGTTGGGCCAGGCACCGGCCTGGACGATGGCGCCCTCGGTGGCCTCCTGCTCCCGCGAGGCTGCGGACAGGCTGGGGTTGGACTGCAGCACCATCGCGACGGCGCTGCGAAGGGTCAGCGGACCCGCGGGCTCCAGCGTTCGGGCGGCCGGGCGGGATGAGGAAGACTGGGAGCCGGCAGCAGCCTCTGGTTGCGAGGGCTGCTGTGATTGCTGTAGCTGCTGTGATTGCTGTGAATGGGCCGGGGGCACCGCCAAGGCCAACACGGCCAGCGGCACGAAGAGCGTGCGCATCGAATTCTCCTGGGTTGCGAAACAACGGACGGACGAATTCGGCGAGAGCTCAGCTGATGAAAGGAATCAGTGGTGGGTGGTGTTCTCTCGCCGAATCAAAGGGCGAGAGTCCGCGCGGGGCGCACGGGGACTTCGGAGACATGGGAAACGAAACGATCTTCCGTTCTGGCGTGCAGCACCTGGGGCAGCTGCGCTGCGCCGGCGGCATCGCCGGTCGCCATGCCCACATGCTGCGCGGCGCCGAAGTGGCTGACGATGCAGTGCCCGACCGCGCCGTTCGGCTGCGTGCTGGTGTCCTGCTTCGCGCCGTTGGTGTTGTGCGTGCGGTCGGTGCTGTTGGGGTCGTCCTGGTGGTGGCCCCAATGCTCGGGCTGCGTGTCGCGCTCGTGTTGGCAATACGCCGCCGACGCCGCCCAGCTGAGCTGGAAAGGAAGCAGGAGCAGCAGAAAGATCAAGAGCCAGCGACGCATGAGCCAAAAAGTATATCGGCGGGGTGCAAGGCCCCGTCCGCAAAAAGCCCTCCGGATCGAGGGCCCGGCGCAATGTACGACTTGAGGGCGAGGCTTTGTCTGTCAATAGGATTACTAAATCGTAACCAGTGTTTTGAGAGCCATTGGGTACGATCTGACGATGAGAATCCTTGTCATCGAAGACGAACCCAAACTGGGCGATTACCTTAAAAAAGGGCTGGAGGAAAACGGATACGTCGTCGACATCGCCCGCGACGGCATCGAGGGCCGATACCTCGCCACCGAGGGAGAGTACGCCCTGGTCCTGCTCGACGTGATGCTGCCCGGCATCGACGGCTTCGCGGTGCTCCAGGCGATACGCCGCACGAAGAACGTGCCCGTGCTGGTGCTCACCGCACGCGACAAGGTCGAAGACCGGGTGCAGGGCCTGCAACAAGGCGCCGACGACTACCTCGTCAAGCCCTTCTCCTTCTCTGAACTGCTGGCGCGCGTGCAGGCGCTGCTTCGGCGCGGCAAGGCGCAAGATTCGACCGTGCTGCGCCTGGCCGACCTCGAGCTCGACATGGCGAGCCGCAAGGTGTTTCGCAACCGCGTGCGGCTCGACCTCACGGCCAAGGAGTTCACGTTGCTGGTGGTGCTGCTGCGCCGGCGCGGCCAGATCCTCTCGCGCACCACGCTCGCCGAGCAGGTGTGGGACATGAACTTCGACAGCGACACCAACGTGGTGGAGGTGGCCATCCGGCGCCTGCGCAGCAAGATCGACGATCCGTTCGAAGTGAAGCTGCTGCACACGGTGCGTGGCATGGGCTACGTGCTGGAAGACCGCTCCTGGGCATGACCCGACCCCCAGGCTTGCCCACTTCGTGTGGCCGCCCACCCCTTTGCAGGGGGCAATGCCTGCGGCCCGGCAAAGCCGGTTCCGCGGCATTTTCGCGATGAATCGCCCGCAATCGATCCAGCGCCGCCTCTCGCTCTGGATCGCCGCGCAGACGCTCTTCGGGCTCAGCGTGATCTGCCTGGCCATCTACCTCGTGACGGCCTGGAACTTCGGCGAGAAGCAGGAGGAAGAACTCGACCAGAAGGCGGTGCTGGTAGAGCACCTGCTGAAGGAGGCCGAGAAAGGCGGCGACCTCGTCTTCCTCAGGCACAAGCTCGACGATTTCTTCTCGATGCAGGACGACGTGAGCCTGTCGATCTCGCATGCGGGCAAGCAGCTCTTCGAGTCGCGGCCGACCGCCGGTGGCCGCTGGCTGCGCCGCGACCTGACGGTGCCCTGGCAGCAAGGTGACCTGACAACCAACCTGCAGGTGCAGCTCGGCGTGAACGTCGCACAAGAAGCGCGCTTGCTTGAGCGGCTCGCGTGGACGCTGCTGGGCGCCGTGGTGCTGGGCACCGCGCTGGTGTCGCTCACGGGCATGTGGCTGGTGAGGCGCGGCCTGCGTCCACTGAAAGCGCTGGCCGACCGCACCGCGGCCATGGCGCCCGACAAGGCCAACCAGCCGATCGATGCGCTGGCTTTCGCCGAAGAACTGCGGCCGTGGATCACGCAGTTCAATGCGCTGCTGCTGCGGGTGCAGCGCGCCTACGTGCAGCTCGAATCCTTCAACGCCGACGTGGCGCACGAGCTGCGCACGCCGCTCGCCAACCTGATCGGATCCACCGAACTCGCGCTCACGCGGCAACGCTCCAACGAAGAGCTGCAGGGCGTGCTGACCTCCAACCTCGAGGAGATCGGCCGGCTCTCGGGCATCGTCACCGACATGCTGTTTCTCTCCAAAGCCGACCGCGGCACCTCGACGCGCTCGCGCACCGTGGTGAGCCTCGCGGCGCAGGCGCGCGACGTGATCGACTTCTACGACGCGATGCTCGAGGAGGCCGGCCTGAAGGCCGAAGTGGCCGGCGATGCGATGGCCGATGTAGACGCCTCGCTCGTTCGGCGCGCGCTCTCGAACCTCCTGGGCAACGCGATCCGCTTCGCCGCACCTGCGTCGGCCATCCGCATCGAACTGAAAGAGGATCGCGACGAATTCGTGCTCTCGGTCGTGAACCGCGGGGAGCCGATCGATCCGACCGCCCTTCCCCGCCTGTTCGAACGTTTCTATCGCGCCGCGCAGGCACGCGACGAATCGACGCGGCACCACGGGCTGGGCCTTTCCATCGTCGAGGCCATCGCGCGCATGCACGGCGGGCGCGTGTTCGCGTCGAGCGAGGGCGGGGAAACGCGCATCGGCTTCACGGTGCGCCGCAACGGCTGAGGCCGGCGCAAGCCGGGCGCGCTCAGGGCTTGGCGTGCGCCTCGGCTTCGGCCGGGGCCGCCGCGTCGGCCGCGGGCTTCGGCTTGCGGCCGAGGCACAGCGTCATGAGCGGCCCGGTCATCGCGGTGGTGGCGAGCGCCATCACCAGCAGCATCGTGAAGAGCTCGGGGCCGATCAGGCCCACGTCGAAACCGATCTTGATCACGATCAGTTCCATCAACCCGCGCGCATTCATCAACGAGCCGGTGGCCATACTGTCGCGCCAGCTGTAGCCCGCCATGCGTGCGCCGGCCGCGCCGCCGGCGATCTTGCCGACGGTGGCGACGCCGATGATCAGCAGCATCGCGCCGAGGCTCGTGCCGGTGAAGGCGCTGGCGGTGGTGCCCAGCCCGGCGAGCGCGAAAAAGAGCGGCATCAGCACGACGATGGAAATGGGCTCGATGCGCTCGCTCAGTGAACGCAGGAGACGGTCGTCGCGCGGCAGGCAGGCGCCGAACAGGAAAGCGCCGAACACCGCGTGCAGGTGCAGCCATTCGGTGAGCAGCGCGGTGACCAGGAGGCCGATCATCAGCGAGGCCATCACCGTGGTCGAAGGCTCGCCGTCGGGCGCCTTCACGCGCAGCAGCCAGGCAAAGGCGGGCTTCAGCCCGAAGAACAGAAAGGCCAGCATCACCACCACGCCGACGGTGATCTTGATGAGCCCCGCATAGCCCTCGCCCGCGCCCACCAGCGCCACCACGAAGGCCAGCAGGACCCAGGCGAACACATCGACCACCGCGGCGGCGCTGAGCGACAGCTGGCCGAAGGACGTGCGCGTCATGCCGCGGTCCTTCAGGATGCGCGCCATGACGGGGAAGGCCGTGATGGAGAGCGCGGCCGCCATGAAGAGCGCAAAGGGCCAGAACGCAACGCCGGCCGGTGCGAGCGTGGGGTACAGCGCCGGCGAGATCGCCAGGCCCAGCGCCAGCGGCACGATCACGCTGAGCACGCCCACCGCCCCCGCCGCCTTGATCTGCGAGCGCATGTTCTGCGAGGACCGCAGCTCCAGCCCCACGACGAACATGAACAGCACCAGCCCCACCGTCGACAGCGACGACAGGCCCTGCAGCAGGTCCTTGGCGAAGAGTTGCGCATGCAGCGCAGGAAAGAGCGCGCCCATCACGGCCGGCCCGAGCATCAGGCCCGCGGCCATTTCGCCCACCACGCTGGGCTGCCCCAGGTAGCGCAGCACCCAGCCGCAGATGCGCGCGGTGGTGAGGATGACGACGAGTTGCAGCAGGAGGGTGGTGACGGACATGGGAGATCGGGGGCGCGAGGGCCAGGGGGCGTAGCCGCCGATGTTAGTGCCGCAGGGGACCCGGTTCAATCCGGCCGCCGGGCCGCTAGGATGCGCGCGAGGCACTCGGCCAGCTCCTGCAACCCCAGCGGCTTGTGCAGCACGGCGGCCACGCCCGCATCGCGCGCCCGCTGTTCGAGCGCCACGTTGACGTTGCCACTCACCAGTGCGACGGGCAACTCCGGGCGCTTCGAGCGCAGCAGCCGGGCCAGCTCGCTGCCGGGCATGCCGGGCAGCATCTCGTCGGTGAGCACCGCGTCGAAGCGCCGCGGGTCGGCCTCGAACGCGGCCAGCGCGCGCTCGCTGGTGCCGAAGCCCACCGGCTCGTAGCCCAGGCTCGCGAGCAGTTCCTCGGCCAGTTCGAGCAAGGGCTGCTCGTCGTCCACGATCATCACGACCTCGCCGTTGCCGCGCGGGCAGCCGGGCACGGTGTCCAGCGGTGCCTGCGCCGGCCCGCCGTCCGCCACCTGTCCCTGCAACAGCGGCAGCCACACCGAGACCACGGTCGGCCGGCCGTTGCCGGTCGCCACGTCGATGGCACCGCCGATATCGGCCACGATACCGTGCACCACCGAAAGACCGAGGCCCGTGCCCTCGCCCACCTTCTTGGTGGTGAAGAACGGATCGAACATGCGCTGCAGCACCTCGGGCGAAATGCCCGGGCCGGTGTCGCCCACATCCAGGCGCACGTACGAACCGGCCGCGATGTCGCCGTGCAGCAGCGCGCGCTTCCCGGCGATGTCCACGCGGTCGAGCCGGAGGCTCACCACGCCCTCCTCGCCCATCGCCTGCACGGCGTTCGTGCAAAGGTTCATCACCACCTGGTAGAGCTGCGTGCCATCGCCCACCACGGCCGCGCCGCCGGACTGCAGCCGCGCGTCCACGCGCAGGCCCGGCGGCAGCGTGGGCACGAGCATGGCGATCACTTCTTCGACCAGCGCCTGCATGTTGACCGGCACGCGCTCGGCGATGCCGCTGCGGCTGAAATCGAGAATGCGCCGCACCAGCAGGCGCGCGCGGGCGCCGGCCTGCATCACGCGATCGATGTGGCGGCGCATCGCGCTGCCGGTCTCGGCCTGCTGCTGCGCCATTTCGCCGAAGCCGAGGATGGCGCCCAGGATGTTGTTGAAGTCGTGCGCGATGCCGCCCGACAGGGTGCCCAGCGCCTCGAGCCGCTGCGTCTGCTGCAGGCGCGCCTCGAGCCGGGCCTTGTCGGCCTCGGCGAGCTTGCGGTCGCTCACGTCGGTGGCGGCGCCGAAGAGGCGCAGCGCCGCGCCGGCCTCGTCGCGCACGCAGCGGCCGCGCGCGTGGATCCAGCGCCACTCTCCGCCGGCGTGGCGCACGCGGTATTCGAGCTCGACCGCGTGCGTGCGGCCGGCCAGGTGGTCGTCGAGGGCGGCCTTGGCGTGCGGCGCGTCGTCGGGGTGCAGGTGCACATGGCGCAGCACGTCGGCCGAGGTGGCGAGCGGCGCCGACGCATCGACGCCGTGCAGCGCGCGCCACTTGTCGGAGACGAACACCGTGTCCTCTGCGACGTTCCATTCGGCATGGCCTTCGTTCGCGGCCTCCATGGCCATGGCGTAGCGCTCCTCGCTCTGGCGCAGCGCCAGCTCGCCGCGCTCCTGCCGGCGCAACTGGCGCAGGAGGCCGACGATGGTGAGCACCACCAGCAAGATCAGGAGCACCGTGCGGATGCCCGAGCTCCACATCTCGTCGTACCAGGGCCGCAGCGCCTCTTCCTCGTCGCGCATGACGGCCAGGATGAGCGGCCGCTTGCCCACGCCCACCGCGGCGATCAGCTTGGGCCGGCCGTCCATCGGGTTGATGGCGCGCGCGACCTTGCCGCCTTCCTTCAGTGCCGCGAGTTCGGGAAAGCTCAGCTTCTTGGCCGGATCGTTGGGCCCCGGCTGGCGCACCACCAGCGTGCCGTCGCTCAGCGTGAGAAGCAGCGAGCTGCCCTTGCCCAGCTGGATGGCCGAGTACATGCCTTCCAGGTGCTGCAGCGTGACGATGGCGGTGACCACGCCGCCGAACGCGCCGTTCGGCCCGTCGATGCGGCGCGACACCACCAGCCCCGGCATGCCTTCCGTGCGCGTGGTCATCGGCTCGCTGATGAAAAGGCCCGTGTCGCGCGAATCGCGCTGCGCGGTGAAGTACGGCCGGTCGGACACGTCGGACAGCGGCCCGCCGGTGTCGCGCGAGCGGTGGCGCTGCATGCCGTGGGCATCGACGACGGTCAGCACGCTCACCTGCGGCACGCCGACCGTGCGGGAGGCCAGGCCGGGCGACACCTCGCCGGGCCCGAAGCCGCCGCTGGCAGCCCCGTACCAGTTCGCGGTGTCGCGCAGCACCACGTCGACCGCCTGCATGCTGCGCAGCGACTGCTCGGCCAGCGCCTTGGCAAGGTTGCCGAGCTCGCGCTCGTTGGCCAGCATGATCTGCTGGTGCAGCCGCCAGCCGTCGTAGCCCGCCGAGCCGATGCACGCGGCGATCAGCAACACGCCGGCGGCAACGATGCGGCGGCGCAGGCGGTCGGCGGATTTCATGGAGGGAATCAGTGAGCCGCGCCGAGGGTGTCGGCCACGGCCTGCAGCAGTTCGCCGCGCGCGCAGGGCTTGGCGACGAGGCGGCGCAGGCCAAGGGCCAGGGCCGGGTTCGAATCGCTGTGCAGGCTGCGGCCGGGGCGGGTCGAGAGGCCGATGAGCGCCGCCCGCGGATAGCCGGCCCGCACGGCGCGCACCGTGTCGGCGCCGCCGCCCCGCAGGTCGGGCACATCGACGATCACCAGGTCTGCATCGGCACCACTGGAGGCGCCCTGCGCGGGCAGCGCCCGCACGGCGTAGCCCTCGCCCAGCAGCCATTCGCAAATCAGTGTTCGCATGGCGCTATCTTCCTCGATCACTACGACGGTCGGCATGGTGTCTCTGTTCGGTGCAGGCGGCGCGGGTTGCCGCCCAGGCTCCATTGGCGCTCCCGCACATGCCGCCCTCATGTCGGCCGTGGCGCGGACATTTCATCTGTAATCCGCTCGCAGGCCGCGCGCAGCGAAGTTGCATTACCCTTCGGTTCCATGAGCGCCAGCCACCACATCCTTGTCGTCGACGACGATCCGGCCATCCGGGAACTGATGGCCGAGTACCTCACCGAGAACGAGCTGCGCGTGACCACCGCCGTCTCGGGCGCCGAGATGAAGAAGGCGCTCGCGGAATCGGTCATCGACCTGGTGGTGCTCGACCTGCGCCTGGGCGGCGAAGACGGCATGCACCTGGCACGCCACCTGCGCGAGACCAGCGCCATTCCCGTCATCATCGTGACCGGCAAGCGCGACGAGGCCGACCGCGTCATGGGCCTGGAGATCGCGGCCGACGACTACATCACCAAGCCCTTCAGCAACCGCGAACTGCTCGCGCGCATCCGCGCGGTGCTGCGGCGCTACCAGGTGCAGCGCGACGCCACCGCGGCCGCGCCGGCCAAGGGCGGCACCGAACGCCGGGCCTATCGCTTCGCGGGCTGGGAACTCAACGTGCTGGTGCGCCGCCTCACCGGTCCGGACGGCCGGCGGGTGGAACTGAGCAACGGCGAATTCAACCTGCTGCTGGCGCTGTGCGAGGCGCCCCAGCGCGTGCTCTCGCGCGACCAGCTGCTCGAACTCTCGCGCCTGCACGGCGCGGAGGTGTACGACCGGTCGATCGACGTGCAGATCCTGCGCCTGCGGCGAAAGATCGAGGTCGATGCCTCGTCGCCGCAGTTCATCCGCACCGAGCGCGGTGCGGGTTACGTGTTCGATACGCCGGTCGACGCGCTGAACTAGGGCCTCAAAGGCCCTGCACCTGCACCGGCTTGCCGGGCTGGCCCGCCACCTGCGGCGCGATCACCAGATAGCGCCGCGAAGCTTGCGCATTCGACTGCACGATCTGCCGGATCGGCCCGATGGCGTTCACGATGGCCGAGCCCGCGGGGTTGGTCATGAAGTTGGCCAGCGGCTGCAGCGCGCCGCCGCCATCGGGCTGCTCGGCGAGTGCCAGCACATAGGGCGCCTTCGGCTCGAGCCCCGTCGCGGACGCTTGCAGCACCTGCGTGAGCCCCTGGTCGAACAGCGTCACGCTGGTGGGCGTACCCGCCTTGTCGCCCTGCACGGCCACGAGCGTCAGGTGCGCGGCCTGCCCCGCCACGCCGAGCGGCTGCAGCCCCTGCAGGCCGTCGCCCTCCGGCACCGCATTCGGCACATAGGCAATCGCCTGCGGCGCCTGGCCGATGGGCACTTCGCCCACGACCTTGTTCGTCGCCGTGTCGATGGCGGCGAGCGCGTCGGCGTTCTCCAGCCCCACGTAGATGCGCGAGCCGTCGCCCGAAGGCCAGATGCCGTGCGGCAGCTTGCCGACCGGAATGGTTGCGACCTGCGAGAAATCGTCGGTGCGGAACACCTTCACCTGGTTGAGCCCGCCGATGGTCACGTAGGCGAAGGTGCCCTTCTTCGTGGCGGCGAAGTTGACGTGGTTGGTGATCGGCCCGGTGTCGAACGACTTGATGACCGCGAACGGCGGCTTCGCATCGAACACCATCGTGCGGCCTACGTCCTTGAGGGTGAGCCACACCTGCCTGCCATCGGGCGTGGCCGCGATGTTGGGGCAGAACGGGCTGTCCTGCTCCACGCGGCCGACGATCTGTTTCGTGGCGGTGTCGATCACCACCGTCTCTGGGTTGAATGAGGAGCACACGTAGCCGTACTTGCCGTCCGGCGAGAAGATCTGCATGCCGGGCCCGGCGGGCGTGACGATGCGGGTCTTCTCCTCGAAGGTGGCCGCATCGATCACCGACACGTAGTTCTCGCCGCGCACCGTGACCCACACCTCCTTGCCGTTGGGCGTGAAGAAGGCCTCGTGCGGCGAGCGGCCGACGTAGGTGGTGTGCTTGACGGCGTTGGTCGCGGTGTCGATGAAGGTCACCGAGTTCGAGCCGATCGACACGATGGCGAGCGTGCGGTGGTCGGGCGAGAAGCCCATGCCGTGCACCAGCACCTGGCCCTTGTAGAGCGGGCTGAAATTGCCAGGCGACGGATCGCCCAGGCGGATCACGCCCAAGAGCTTGTTGTCGACCGGATCGGTCACGGAGACGGTGTTGGAGAACTGCTCGGCGGCGTAGACGCGGTCGCGGTGGCTCACCGGAATGTCGGCTGACGCGGCGGCGCCGGGGACCTGGCCCGCTTCCGCGAATGACGAGGCGAGAAAAAGCGATGCGCACAGCAGCGCGGCGGCGTGACGAATGGGGGTCATGGGTTGTCTCGGTGCTCCATGTGCATGCCGGGCATCGTGTGTGGTGGATGCGGCAAGGAATTTGTCGTGTCGGTGGCGGCAAGGCCCTGCGTCGGTGCAGGTGCCGAGGGCGGCAGCGGCTGGCCGAGCGCGAGGCGCATCGCCGCGATCTCCTGCTGCTGCTCGACGATGATTTCCTGCGCGATGCGGCGCAGTTGCTCGTTGCGGCCGTAGCGCAACTCGGCCTGCGCCATTTCGATCGCGCCCTGGTGGTGCGGAATCATCATCGCGGCGAAATCGCGATCGACGTCGCCGGAGGGCTTGATCTCCATCGCGGCCATCATCCGGCTCATGGCGGCGTCGTTCTCTGCGGCGAAGGCGGCGGCGAGCGAGTCGGCTGCCGCGGGCATCACGCCCGCGGCAGCGACCCACGCTGCAACCGCCACGGCTGCCAGCGCAATGCC
>Ga0157370_10005652_pt1 | contig 13981 bp, 14 predicted proteins | sample C35metaG_FD_113463 | JGI IMG/M metagenome (GOLD analysis project Ga0157370, IMG submission 113463) | Corn rhizosphere microbial communities from Kellogg Biological Station, Michigan, USA - C3-5 metaG | ecosystem: Host-associated > Plants > Roots > Rhizosphere > Soil | place: USA: Michigan...
CATAAAAAGAGCCGGCGGCCTAAGCCCTTTGGCTTATGTTGAGGGAGCTTCTTTAAAACGTACTGGTGGAGCTGAGGCAAGAGCTGCCGATAGTCTGGAGAGAAGAAAGGAAGAGAAAGAAAAATTGATGAATTTGCAACGACTGAAGCAATCGGGGGCTAAAGATACCACCACAATAGAAAAGGATTTACAGGTGCTGCGTAGCGACCTGGTTGGAATTGATTTAGAGCGGATTTTAAAGAAACCATTGTCTAGAAATGACCTGATTGTTGAAGATGGTGATGTTATTAGAGTGCCAAAAGAATTGCAAACAGTAAGAGTAACCGGAGAGGTATTAAAACCCAATAGCATAGTATATATTAAGGGAAGGAGCTTTAAAGGATATGTTGATGGTGCAGGAGGTTTCAGTTATAATGCCTATAAGAAAGGAGCTTATATCGTCTATTCGAATGGGTCTGTTGCTGCTGCAAAGAAGTTTTTGTTTTTTAATAATTACCCTCAGGTTAAGCCTGGAGCAGAGATTTTTGTGCCCAAGCGAGCGGAAAGAGAGAGAATGAATGTTCAGGCTTGGATTGGAATTAGTACAGCCTTTGCTTCACTGGCGGCAATTGTAGTTAGTTTGCTTAGATAAAATAGTTTATTAGGATATAATGAGTTTAGAAAACGTAAATATTCACTCAAGTACATCTTCGGATGCGATTTATTTTAAGGACTTGATTCTTAAAATTAAAGAATGGTATCGCTTTTTTTTATCTAAGTGGCTTATAATCATTAGTTTTGGGGTTTTTGGAGGGGGGCTTGGTTTTGCAGTTTCGTGCTTTACTAAGCCAACTTATACGGCGACTTCCTCTTTCGTTTTGGAAGATAATAGTTCAAGTGGCAGCGTCTCTACATTAGGGAATTTGGGGGGCTTGGCATCAATGGCAGGTCTTGACTTAGGTAGTGGTGGTGGAGGGATATTTCAGGGAGATAATATTATTGAATTATCCCGGTCTAGGAGGATGATTGAAAAAACCCTTTTAACTAAAGTTGAATATAAGGGGAAGACTCAATTATTGGTAGACTATTATATAGAATTTAATAAGCTAAGAAAAGAATGGGGGGAAACATCAGAATTATCAAAAATACAATTTAATCAAAATACATCTTTATTAAGAATTACACGATTAAGAGATAGTATTCTAGGTACTATTGTGAAAGATATTAATAAATATTACTTAAATGTCGCTAAACCAGATAAGAAGCTAAGCCTGTTTAAGGTGGATGTGAAATCTAAAGACGAATTTTTCGCAAAAACATTTAATGAGAATATCGTTAAGAATGTTAATGATTTCTATGTGCAAACTAAGACAAAGAAGTCTTCCGATAATGTAATTATTCTTCAACAGAAAACAGATTCTGTGAGAGCTATTATGAATGGAGAAATTTATAGAGCGGCAGCTGTTGCTGATGCAACACCTAATTTAAACCCAACTAGACAGACACAAAGAGTTGCTCCAGTACAACGGTCTCAATTTTCTGCAGAAACGAATAAAACTGTATTAGCTACATTGGTGCAAAATTTGGAGCTGGCTAAGATAGCCCTAAGGAAAGAAACCCCCTTGATTCAAGTTATAGATGAACCAATTTTTCCTTTGGAAATGGATGTATTAAGCAAGAAAAAGGGAATAGCAGTCGGCGGGGCTTTAGGGATAATTTTGACAAGTTTTGCCCTTGCTTTTAAAAGGTTACTTGGAATGTTAATTTGACATAATATATTGTTTGAAATAACCACGAAAATGTTAACAATTAGGATAATTTCGCAATAGTGAAGGTTTTTAAAGGAAGTAGTACATCATTAAAGGAAATAAAACTACAGATAGGGAATAATAAGAAAGTAATTGAGAATTATTTTTTTATGACAATATTACAAATATTAAATTCTCTGTTCTATTTACTAATCTACCCTTTTTTGATTCGGACATTAGGTGCCCATAGTTATGGCCTTTACGTCTTTGCATTTTCTGTTTCGGTTTATTTCGTAAGTTTTGTCCAATTTGGGTTCGATACGCCAGCCTTAAAATTGATATCTCAGTTCCCAGACAACAAAAAACTTCATTCAAGTGTTATTTCTGGTGTGTTGTTTTCTAAGTTAGCATTGTTTTTATTATCATTGGTTATTTTTGTCTGTTTGCTTGCAGCGGTTCCAATATTCCGCGACAACTTCTGGTTGTTTGTTATCTGCTATTTTCAGATCTTTTCCAATATCCTATTCCCAACCTGGTATTTCCAAGGTATTCAAAAAATGAGGGTTGTAACGTATATACAATTATCGTTGAAGATTCTCTCTTTACCTTTATTATTTTTGTGGATTAAACAGCCAGATGATATATTATTATTTGCTTCAATAACAATTTCAACAGGTGTTTTCGGAGGTGTGGTGGCAATGTTAATTTTAAGATATAATTATTCTATTAAACTGACCAAGGTGTCCCTAAATGTATTAAAAAAGGGATTTAAAGATGCCGTCCCTTTCTTTTTGTCATCAAGCATGAATACCTTAAAACAACAAACAGCAACCATTATCATAGGTTCCTTTTTTTCTATGACTGATGTGGCATTGTATGATTTAGCAATGAAAATTTATTCGGTACCTACAACCTTAATCTCCAGTATCAATAGTGCCCTTTTTCCTAAAATGCTAAATTCTAAATGGGAAGTAATAAAAAAGGTTATTAAGATTGAAAACGTCATTGGTATTTTAGTAATACTATTTTTAGCCGTGTTCGGAAAAAATATTATTATGCTTATGGGGGGGCAAGCCATGCTAAAAGCTTATCCTATTTTGATTATTTTAAGTTTAAGCATTTTTACAATCTTGTCAGTAGGAGGAATTTTTAACTTTGTCTTTATTCCAAGAGGTTTATATAAATATGTCGCAATTAATCAATTTTTAGCACTTACATCTTTTTTGCTGTTCTGCTTGTTTGGCCTTATTTTTTATAAAAATTTGTTAGTTCTTCCTTGTGCTTTTGCATTTTCTGCTCTTGTAGAACTTATTTACAGTTACTTACTTTTAAATAAGACAAAAAATGATTTTTAAAAAGATCTTTAATATTATATTTCTTAAATTCCGGTTGTTTTTTTTTAAAATACAATGGAGAAATAAGAATAAACATAATTTCACAACTGCTAACTGTTTATTCCCCACCGATTTGGTTAAAGTTGGAAATTATACATATGGACCAATTCAAGTTCAAGATTACGGTGAATCCAATGCAGGGCTTATTATTGGCAACTTCTGTTCGATAGCATTAAATGTAAAATTTATTTTAGGAGGCAACCACTTTACAAATAGATTTTTTACTTATCCAATTAACCCTATGTTGACCCAAACAGGTAATGATGGAGGATATTCTAAGGGTAAAATAATTATTGGACATGATTGTTGGATTGGATTTGATGCCACTTTTTTATCAGGAGTGACTTTAGGTAATGGTTGTGTTGTCGCGGCGGCTTCCGTTGTTACAAAATCTTTTCCACCCTATTCAATAATTGGAGGAGCACCCGCTAGGCTAATAAAAATGAGATTTTCTAATGAAATAATTGAGGAGATCAATAGTATAGAAAATATATATAATCAGCCCGCAGATAAGATTGTTGCAATGATTAATTTGTTAGATAAAGAATTATTAGTGGACGAGTTGATTAACATTAAGAATAAATTATTATAAGGCAAATGGTTTGTAATCAACTGGTTTTATGAATATTCTATTAGTCTTGCTTTTTGTTTTGGGATGTTTTTTGTTTACGCAAATCGAGCGTAAATATGTGATCCCTTATCTAAATTGGGGCTTTATTATGTTCTTTTGTTTGCTACTCGCAAATCGAAGTATGGATGTTCCTGATACAGATGCTTATTATGCGCATTTTGTGACTACAACACTTACTTTTGATGATTTTGGAGACTTTTATTTTGAAACGGGATTCCAGATTTTTGTTAAAATGATGAAGGTTATTTCGCAGGGTAATTTTGTTTTATATCTTGGACTGGTTACATTAACAAACCTATTAATTGTTAATTTTTCAATAAATCTTCTCGGAAAGCTGTTTCGGGCCGAACAAGAGAAAAACGTATTAGAATCTACTTTGGTAGACTATAATGGGTTTTTTAGAAATCCATATTTCGCTATTTTACCATTAACATTATACATAGCTTTTTTTGGTATATATTTAAATGCAATCGTCCTGCGTGTTGGAATTACCCTTTCTTTAATAGTATTCGCGTCATGTTTTGCGATAAAAGAGAAAAAGGGGCTCTTTGATTATCTATTTATTTTCTTTCCAATAGTTCTGGGATATTACTTTCATTCAACTTCCTTAATAGGAATTCTGATAGTTGTGCTACTTTCACTAAAAGTTAAGTTTGAGAAGAGAACCTATTTAATAATTTGGTTTTTAATAGGGTTGGTATATTTTACAAATTTCTCTGCATGGCTAGGAAATAGTGTTTTCTCATTCATGTTATCCCTTAATGAACTAACAATTCTTGCTACAAAATTGTCTTCTTATGATGGTAATGTTGTTCAGGAACTCCAGGGAGTTTCCATGAAATTTGTTTTCTTTTGGACAATGGGGCTTCTTTTGATATTGGAAAATGTTAAAAGTGAAATTTATAATAAGTATTTGAATGTATATCTAACAGGCTTGGTATTGTTTGCTTTATTTCGTTCAGTATTGCTGATTGAAAGGGTAACAGATTATTTTTTGTTGTTTTCCTTCGTGATTTTTTATTTGTATTTGATTATACAAAAACCGCATAGGTTTTGGTTAATTTACATTTTTTTAATAGGAACACAATTGGTCTTTGTCCTAAGAATAACCAAATAAGAATTTGAATGCCTAAATATTGAAATAATTTTTCCTTATATGGAATTAAAAGCTAAAAAAATTAAATGAGTAAAATATCTATCATAATCGTTACCTATAATTCTGAAGCCTTAATAGACGAATGTTTAGAATCTATCTTTAAATATAATGACATTGATAAGGACTTAGAGGTTATTATTGTTGACAATATGAGCAAGAATGCTGACTCAATGTTTGTCTCGATTAAACAAAAGTTTGGGGATGAGATTGTATTAATTAAAAACAACAAGAACGGAGGTTATGGACAGGGGAATAATGTGGGTATAAGGATAGCCCAATCTCCTATAATAATGATTATGAATCCTGACGTACGAATTGATTCAAAAATATTCAACAGGGTGTATAGGTCTTTTAAAGATGAAAGTGTTATTATGGTTGGTTTTCAACAGTTTCTTTCAAATGTAAAACGTGGGTACTCATTTTTCACCAAAAAATCGTCCATAGCTAACCTTTTTCTAGACAAGATGTTTTATTTCCTGAATGTTTATCTTCAAAAATATATGTGCTTTACCGGAGCTTGTTTTTTTGTCAGAAAATCAGCTTTTGAGAAAGTAGGTTTGTTTGACGAAAATATATTTCTATATGGTGAGGAGGTGGATATCCACAATAGATTGCAGAACCACTTTCCTGGTAGCAAAATGATTTATAATAAATCAATGCGATACATTCATTTAATAGATGATAGAATTCATAAAGAAGAAGATGGGGTACGACAATTTAACTCGTTTATTTATTTATGTAAAAAGAATCATTTAGATATAGTGAAAGAATGTAATATGAGATTGGGCTATTACAAAGCTTTAAGATTTAAAGATAGACTTTTGCGGAAAGAGGTAACGGTATTAGATAAAACAATCAAAATGATCGAAGATTATTTAAAAGACTATAAGGTTGAAGATAGTTCTTTGTAGTATACATATATTTAATATTTTGAAAAATAAAATTTGCTGTATTTTTAATCTTGCTCCTCATTATAATGAAGCTATCTATATGTTAATGGATAGTGAATTGCAATGTGATTTTTATATTGGAGATCGTGTTCCGTATTCTATTAAACTGATGGATTACTCCATATTAAAAGGATTTAAAAGAAGCCTTAGGAATATTCCAATTGTCGGTAATTTCTATTGGCAGGAAGGAGCTTCTTCACTTAGTTTTAATTCCTATAAACATTATATAATAACGGGAGAACCGTATTGTCTCTCAACATGGCTAGTATTATTTGTGAACATGTTAATGAGAAAGAAAACGTATTTATGGACGCACGGTTGGTATGGAAACGAAAGTGCTTTAAAGCAAGTTATAAAAAAGGTTTTTTTTGGATTAAGTCATAAGGTATTGCTTTATGGAGATTATGCTAGGAATTTAATGATTCAGCAGGGTTTTAAGTCAGAAAAGTTGATAACAATATATAATTCCTTGGATCATGATAATCAACTGAAAATACGCAAGAAACTGAAACCGACAAGAATTTACCAGGAGTATTTTAAAAATGATTTTCCTATCTTATTATATGTTGGAAGGATTCAAAATAGAAAAAAGATCGAACTGCTAATAGATGCTCTTTATGAGCTTCATAAGGATAAGTTCTTCTGTAATCTTATTCTTATTGGAAATCAAGCCGATGATACAAAGATTAGTGAGCTGGTTTCTTTTTATAATTTGGAGAAATATGTGTGGTTCTTTGGGTCATGTTATGACGAAAATATTTTAGGCGAACTTATATTTAACGCTGATGTCTGTGTTGTTCCTGGCGATGTTGGTCTAACCGTTATGCATAGTTTTGTTTATGGGACCCCTGTGATTACCCATGATAATTTACCTGAACACGGACCTGAATTTGAAGCAATTGAACCTACTGTTACTGGCGACTTTTTTAAAGAGGGATCTCTGAATGACCTTTGCTTAAAAATTAAAGTATGGGCTGCTACAGATGCAACAAAAAGAGAATATATTCGCGCAAGATGTTATAAGGTGATTGATGAGAAATACAATGCCGAAAACCAAATCAGTCTCTTAAAAGATCTTTTTAACTTACAATAACCCAATTATAAATATGGCTAAATACATAGATTTGCAAACATTTACCGACGCTAGAGGAAATCTGACTGTAGTTGAGAAAATTCTTCCATTTGATATAAAGAGAGTTTTTTACATTTATGGTGTTGATGAAACCCAGCGGGGACATCATAGACACAAAAAAACAGTTCAAGTCGCTATTGCACTAAATGGGAGTTGTAGGATAATGAATCAGGCTGGAGAAGGGCTTCCAGTCGAGGAATTTATGTTAGATAAGCCATCTAAAGGCTTAATTATTGATCCAGAAGATTTTCACTGGATGGATAATTTTACGCAAGATTGTATCTTGATGGTTTTTGCCTCAGAATATTACGATAAAGATGACTATATTTTTGAACCATACAAATAGATGTTAACATTAAACCAAGAATAAATGATTCCTTTTTTATCTTTTGACTATCAAGATAAGCTTTATCGAGACCAGTTAATAAATGCAATGACTAAAGTTCTCGACTCGAAGTGGTATGTAATGGGGCAGCAATTGACTGAATTTGAGATTGCTTATGCCAAACTGCATGGCATTAATTTTACTGTAGGGGTGGCAAATGGTTTAGACGCATTAATAATCTCATTGCATTCCTTAGGGATTGGCCCTGGCGACGAAGTGATTGTTCCATCAAACACCTATATAGCAAGCTGGTTAGCTGTGTCGGCTATGGGAGCAGTCCCAATTCCAGTTGAACCGGATGAAAGAACTTATAATATTAACCCGGAACTAATTGAAAATTCGATTACAGACCGTTCAAGAGCAATAATGCCTGTTCATTTATATGGGCAATCCTGCAACATGACTCAAATTATGGAGATTGCAAATAGACATAATTTGTATGTTGTGGAAGATAATGCTCAAGCTCATTTATCTAAATGGGGTGGACAATTTACTGGCACATTTGGGCATATTAATGCAACTAGTTTTTATCCTGGAAAAAATTTAGGTGCTTTAGGTGACGGTGGAGGTATTACTACAAATGATGAGAACCTTTATCATAAAGTGAAGACATATCGTAATTATGGTTCTAATAAAAAATATTACAATGAAGAAAAGGGAACAAATTCTCGATTAGATGAATTGCAGGCAGCTGTATTAAATGTAAAATTACCATACCTTCATCAACTAACAGAAGAAAGAAGGAATGCAGCAGGTAAATACAACAAGTTGCTTAATGATTGCAGCGAAATTCAAATACCTTTTGTGGACAAGGACGCTGAACACGTTTACCATCTTTATGTGATCCTTTGCAGTAAGAGAGATGAGTTGCAATTGTTTTTAAAGAACAAAAAGATTGAAACATTAATTCATTATCCTATTCCTCCTCATTTGCAAAAAGCTTATTTTGACTTAGGATATAAAGTAGGAGACTTTCCTATTGCCGAAAAAATTGCAAATGAATGCCTTAGTCTTCCCTTATATCCTGGAATTAAAGATGATGAAATCCAGAGGGTGGCTGAAAGCATAAAGGATTTTTTTAAAAAATAAAGTAATTCTTCAGTACCCATTCTAAAATTCTGATTTATATGAAAGTAAAACATTATAGTGTATTTGAAGTGCTAACAACAAATGTTATCAATTGGAATGGTTTACGTAATGAGGAGTTAGAATCGCCCTATTTCTTGCCAAATACCCGTGAAAAATATCTTTCTAAGGTCCAAGCTGAGCAACCATCGGATTATGTACTTAAGATGATTGAACAGATGAAGAAATTGGGGTACAAAAGGATTCTTTCATTAGGGTGTGGGATTGCACAGACTGAATACCATATAAAAAAAGAATCAAACTTAGAAGTAATTGTTTCGGATAATACAGAATCAATACAACGGCTACAGTCATATGGTATATTTGATGAGGCGTTATCATTAGATATACTTAAAGACGATTACCCTGCCGATGAAGAAACAGTGGTTTTAATGCATAGGATAGATACTGAATTTAATGATGAAGATTTAAAGCATATTTTTAAAACATGTAAAACACATGGAATTAGACATGTCTTCTTTGTACCTACAAATCCTTTTGTTTTTAAAATTCTTTTAAATGAATTCAAGACCTTGATAATTTCCATTATTAAACGTAAAAAGAGAACTTTCTGTGGCTACTCAAGATCTAAATCCTCTTTAATTAAATTATGGAGAGGTTCTTACGAAAAGATTTATGAATACCGAGATGAGAAATCATTTTATATTATTGAATTAACTAAAAAAAACGATTAAATTACATAAACATAGAATGAAGTATACTTTTTGTACACATTTTGATATCAATTACATTGCTCATGCGAGATCTCTTTATGATTCTTTAGAGAACAACGGCCTGCCCTTTACATTATTTATGTTTTGTATGTGTGATGAATCGTATAATCTCTTAGAAGAAGTTAATTATTCAAATGCTAGATTAGTTCACTTTTCAGAACTTGAGGAATTTATTCCTGAACTGCTTTTTGCAAAGACAAATAGATCAAAAGTTGAGTACTTCTATACTTGTAGTCCAGCTACTTGTTATTATGTTCTAAGTAATTTTAATGAGATAAATCTAGTAACATATTTGGATGCTGATTTATATTTTTTTAGCTCTCCCGAACCGATATTCAAAGAAATTGGTAATAGCTCTATTGGAATTATTGAACATAAATTTGGATGGTTAACGAAAAGAAATATTATTTATGGAAGATTTAACGTAGGATGGATAAGCTTTAAAAGGGACAATGAAGGAATGAAATGTTTAAAAGATTGGCTGGATGATTGTATCGATTGGTGCTACCAGAAATTAGAAGGAAATAAGTATGCAGATCAGAAATATTTAGATCAATGGCCAATTAAGTATAATAATATTTGTATTATAGAACATAAGGGAGCAAATCTTGCAGTATGGAATATTAGTAACTATAGAATTCACAAAGAGAATAAAGAAATTTATGTAGATGAGGATATACTGATTTTTTATCATTTTGCTAATCTTAAACAGATAGACAGCTTTTTATTTAAAACAGATTTAAGTAGGGTATTCAAAAAAACATCAGGCATAATAAAAACTGATATTTATATACCATATATAAGAAAGTTATTATCAAATAAGAATGCACGTGATAAAATACACGCTAAAAAGGATGCGCACATTTCTGGAGTCTATTCTCTTGTGGTAACAATGACCAGGATAATCAGGGATAAAATCTTTCCCGATTTAATTGAATTTAAATAAAACTATGTTTCAAGATAAAATATTATTGATAACTGGCGGGACGGGTTCGTTCGGGTCTGCAGTTTTAAATCGGTTTTTACATACGGATCATTTTAGTGAAATTCGCATTTTCAGCAGAGATGAAAAGAAACAAGATGATATGCGAAATCAACTTAAAAATGATAAGCTGAAATTCTACATTGGCGATGTAAGGGATTATAGCAGTATTGAACGCGCAATGAAAGGAGTTGATTATGTATTTCATGCGGCTGCGTTAAAACAAGTGCCTTCATGCGAGTTTTTTCCTATTGAAGCAACTAAAACAAATGTGTTTGGCACCCAAAATGTTATTGATTCTGCTGCGGCCAATAATGTAGCCAAGGTTATTTGCTTGAGTACAGATAAAGCCGCGTACCCAATAAACGCAATGGGTATTTCCAAAGCATTAATGGAAAAGGTTGCTATTGCCGCTTCCCGGAATTTAACACAAACTACAGTGTGTTTAACACGTTATGGAAATGTTATGGCTTCTAGAGGGTCAGTAATTCCCTTATTCTTAAAGCAGATTCAGGAGGGGCAGCCCATTACTATTACTGATCCAAACATGACACGATTCCTTATGTCATTGGAGGATGCTGTTGATTTAGTACTTTTTGCCTTTGAAAACGGTAATTCGGGAGATCTTTTTGTTAATAAGGCACCGGCCGGAACTATTGGTGATTTGGCTGAAGCACTAAAGCAGCTTTGCAATGCCAACAATAAAGTAACGATTATAGGTACGCGTCATGGTGAAAAGCTTTATGAAACACTTTGCACCAGAGAAGAAATGGCTAAAGCAGAGGATATGGGAGAGTTCTATCGTATTCCGGCTGATAACAGGGATTTAAATTACGCTCAATATTTCTCTGAAGGAGAAACGGACATTTCTAAAATTGAAGACTATCATTCGCACAATACTGAACAACAGGGAATAGATGGGATGAAGAAGTTATTGTCTAATCTTCCTTTAATAAAAAGAGAGGTTTTTGGGGACCTTAATATAACGCAATATCCTAGATAGATATGAATAAAATAATAATTGGAGGCAGACATGCTGATAGCCGTGGTACTTTAGATTATATGAATGACTTTGATATGTCTGAAGTAAAAAGAATGTATCTGATTAGTCATCCTGATCCTTCCGTTAAGAGAGGATGGAGGGGACATAAAATAGAGCAGCGTTGGTTTTATGTAGTTCAGGGTAGTTTTGAAGTTAGTTTAGTTAAAATAGATGATTGGATAAAACCTGATCCGAATTCGAAATTAGAAGTTTACACCTTATCAGCAAATAACCCACAGGTGCTTCATGTACCTGTGGGTTATGCAACAGGATTTAAGGCTTTAGAGCCTGATGCAAAGTTTATGGTATATGCTGACTTTGGTATTGAGAATGCGGCTAATGATAATTATCAATACCCAAGTGATTATTTTACGAATTGGAAGTGAATTTGAATAGATGAATAAATTAAGAATAGGCATAACGGGACAAGATGGCTTTGTTGGGAAATACCTATATAATACCTTAGCTCTTTTTCCCGAGAAATTTGAACGAATAGATTTTAGCAAGGATAACTTTGACAGTCAGACGAAATTAAATAGTTTTGTTACTCAGTGTGATGTTATTGTTCATTTAGCCGCAATGAATAGACATCCGGATCCCGAAGTTATATATAAAACCAATGTAGATCTTGTTAAAAAACTCATTTTGGCATTAGAAGCTTGTCAGAGTAAGGCTCATGTTTTGTTTTCATCCTCTTCTCAGGAAGAAAATGAAAATTTATATGGTAAAAGTAAAAAAGAAGGAAGGGAATTGTTAGCGAAATGGGCAGATAACTCAGGTGGTAAATTTACGGGAATGGTTATTCCAAATGTTTTTGGCCCATTTGGAAAACCTTATTACAATTCTTTTATCGCTACATTTTCCCATCAGTTATGTCACGATGAACAACCTAAAATAGAAAAGGATGCTGATGTCAAACTTATCTATATTGGAGATTTAGTGAATGTAATAATTTCCGAAATATTTAGGGAGGTTGGGGATAATCTACTTTTTGTTCCACATACAGATCAAAAAAAGGTTTCGGAGATATTGGCGCTATTGGAGATTTTTAAAACCGAATATCTGTATGAAGGAATAATACCCGAGTTAAAAGGGCCGTTTGAAGTAAATTTGTTCAATACTTTCAGATGTTATATTGACATTAAAAATCATTATCCTGTAAAGTTTGTGAAACATGCAGATCCTAGAGGCATCTTCGTTGAAGTAATCAGGTTAAATGTTGGTGGACAGGTCTCTTTTTCTACCACGGTTCCCGGAATTACCAGGGGCAATCACTTTCACACCCGTAAAATTGAACGTTTTGCTGTAATTAAAGGCAAAGCCTTGATACAGCTGCGTAAAATTGGAACTGGAGAAGTATTGGACTTCTATCTGGATGGAAATGAGCCTGCTTATGTTGATATGCCAATATGGTATACCCATAATATAAAGAATATTGGCGATGAGGAATTGTATACCAATTTTTGGATTAATGAATTCTTTAATCAAGATGACCCTGATACCTATTTCGAGGCGGTTTAATGAAGGATAAATATACTATTTAAATGAGAGAAAAACTTAAAGTAATGACCGTGGTTGGTACAAGACCAGAAATCATCAGGCTTGCAAGAGTTATGGCGACACTTGATGCTTCTGAGGCAATCGAGCATGTTATTGTCCATACAGGTCAGAACTACGATTATGAACTGAACCAGATATTCTTTGATGATCTTGCCATTCGTAAGCCAGATTTCTTCTTGAATGCAGCTGGAGTGACAGCTGCCGAAACCGTTGGACAGATTTTAATTAAAATAGACCCTCTGCTAGAAAGCGAAAAACCGGATGCGTTCCTTGTTCTTGGAGATACCAATTCCTGTTTATGTGCCATTCCGGCAAAGAAACGTCATATCCCTATATTTCACATGGAAGCTGGCAATCGCTGTTTTGATCAGCGTGTGCCTGAAGAGACCAACAGAAAAATAGTGGATCATGTATCAGATGTAAATCTTACCTATAGTGATATTGCAAGAGAATATCTTCTCCGTGAAGGCCTGCCAGCTGATAGGATTATTAAAACAGGTTCTCCAATGTTTGAGGTATTAAATTACTACCTGCCAAAAATTGAAAGTTCTGATATTTTAAAACGTCTAAATCTCGAAGAACAAAAATACTTTGTTATATCCTCTCATAGGGAAGAAAATATTAATAGTGAAAAAAACTTTGTAAACTTAATGTATGGTCTGAATCTTATCGCTGCTAAATATGGTTATCCTATTATTGTTAGTACTCATCCAAGAACAAGAAATATGATAGAAGCAAAGAAGATTGAAATGAGACCTGAAATTCAATTTCTTAAACCTATGGGCTTTAATGATTACAATGCATTGCAAATGAAATCGTATGCTGTTCTCTCTGATAGTGGGACCATATCGGAAGAGTCATCTACACTTAACTTTCCCGCATTGAATCTTAGAGATGCACATGAACGGCCGGAAGCTATGGAAGAAGCTTCAGTAATGATGGTTGGCATGAATCCGGAACGCATTATGCAAGCACTGGTTCAGTTACAATATCAAAAGAGGGGAGCAGAAAGAAATTTTAGAAAGGTAGCAGATTATTCTATGCCCAATGTTTCGGATAAAGTGGTAAGAATAATTATAAGCTATGTTGATTATGTTAAAAGGGTAGTGTGGTCTGAATGAAAAAAAAAATTCTAATACACTCACTGGTATTTAGTCCGGATG
>Ga0157370_10005655_pt1 | contig 13977 bp, 14 predicted proteins | sample C35metaG_FD_113463 | JGI IMG/M metagenome (GOLD analysis project Ga0157370, IMG submission 113463) | Corn rhizosphere microbial communities from Kellogg Biological Station, Michigan, USA - C3-5 metaG | ecosystem: Host-associated > Plants > Roots > Rhizosphere > Soil | place: USA: Michigan...
CCTGGTGCTGATGGCCGAGGCCTTCATGGGCTACGTGCTGCCGTGGGGCAACATGTCGTTCTGGGGCGCCAAGGTGATCATCTCGCTGTTCGGCACGATCCCCTACATCGGCAATTCGCTGGTGGACTGGATCATGGGCGACTTCCTGCCCGGCGATGCCACGCTGAACCGCTTCTTCGCGCTGCACGTGATCGCGTTGCCGCTGGTGCTGCTGCTGCTGGTGGTGCTGCACATCGCTGCGTTGCATGAGGTGGGCTCGAACAACCCGGACGGCGTGGAGATCAAGAAAGGCCCGAAGGGCAACCGCTGGGATGCGCTGAAGCCGGCCGACGGCATTCCGTTCCACCCGTATTACACGGTGAAGGATCTGGTCGGCGTGGGCTTCTTCCTGCTGATCGCCGCCTTCATCATCTTCTTCGCGCCGACCCTGGGCGGCTGGTTCCTCGAGCACGACAACGCCATCCGCGCCAACAACCTGGTGACCCCGGCCGAGATCAAGCCGGTGTGGTACTTCACCCCGTTCTACGCGATCGTGCGCATGATCCCGTCGTTCCTCGGCACCGCCGTGTGGGGTGTGCTGGCGATGTTCAGCGCGATCGCCGTGCTGTTCGTGATGCCTTGGCTGGATCGCGGCAAGGTCAAGTCGATCCGCTATCGCGGCACCGGCTACAAGGTGGCACTGGGGATCTTCGTGCTGTCGTTCTTCGGGCTCGGTGCAGTGGGTGCGGGCGTCACTGCCGAGGTGATCCCGGCGTGGTTCGGCGACGTCGACCTCACCTTCTGGGAGAACCTGTTCGGCCGATTGATGACCTTGCTCTACTTCGGCTTCTTCGTCTTCCTCTGGGCCTACACGCATTTCGGCTGGGAGAAGACCAGGCCGGTTCCGGAACGGGTGACCACGCATGACTAGGCGGCAGACCACGATGAAGCATTTTCTCTCCGGTATCGCGCTGGCGTTCGGCCTGCTGGTCGGCGCCTTGCCGGTCCACGCCGAGGGTGGCGAAGGCGCGTTGATGAAGTCCGGCGCCGACGTGCGGGACCAGGCCTCGCTGCAGCGGGGTGCTCGGCTGTTCTTCAATTACTGTGTCGGCTGCCATTCGCTGAAGTACATGCGCTATTCGCGCATCGCCGAGGATCTGGGCCTCACCGAAAACGAGGTCATGCAGAACCTCAACTTCACCGGCGCCAAGTTCGACGACCCGGTGATTTCGCACATGCCGGCGGAGCTGGCCAAGACCTGGTTCGGCAAGGATCCGCCGGATCTGTCGCTGGAAGTGGATGCGAAGGGCGCGGACTGGGTCTACACCTACCTCAATTCGTTCTACCTGGATCCGCACAGCCCGATCGGCTGGAACAACACCGCCTTGCCGAATGCCGCGATGCCGTTTCCGCTGTGGGAGCTGCAGGGCACGCAGACCGCGGTGATGAAGCCGGCAAAGGACGGCGAGAGCGCGGCGGTGGAAAAACTGGTGTTGTCGCATCCGGGCAAGATGACCCCGGCGCAGTACCAGCAGGCGACCCGCGACCTGACCAGTTTCCTGCAGTACGCTTCCGAACCGGCGGCCTTGCAGCGACATCACTACGGCATCTGGGTCGTCCTCTTCCTTGCGTTGCTGACCTTCCTGCTTGCCCTGCTCAAGAAGGAATACTGGAAGGACGTCCACTGAGCCGGATGGCACGGCGGATGCGGCGGCCACGAGCCGCCGCGTTCGTCTCATTGATGGGGAATAGCGCATGGTCCAAAGCGCCCGCTTGCGTAATGCATTGACGCTGTACACCACCGCCGATGACATCCAGTGTCATCGCGCCAGGCTCGTGCTGGCCGCCAAGGGGGTCAGTTACGAACGCGTGCTGGTGGATCCGAGCAGGCCGCCGGAAGACCTGATCGATCTGAACCCCTATGCCAGCACGCCCACCCTGATCGACCGCGAACTGACCCTGTTCGATACCGCGGTGGTGTGCGAATACATCGATGAACGCTATCCGCATCCGCCGCTGATGCCGATCGATCCGCAATCGCGCGCGCGGCTGCGGGTCGCGGCGGTGCGGATCGAGAAGGACTGGCTGCCGGAGGTCGATACGATACGGGCCGGCGGCCGGCCGGCGGATGCCGCGCGCAAGCGGCTGCGCGAACAGCTGTTGTCCACCGTGCCGCTGTTCAAGGCCTCGAAGTTCTTCCTCAACCCGGAGATGAGCCTGGCCGATTGCCTGGTGGCGCCGGTGATCTGGCGGTTGCCCTGGCTGGAGGTGGATCTGGGCCGCGAAGGCAAGCCGATCATCGATTACGGCGAGCGCCTGTTCCATAGCCAGGGTTTCGCGCGCAGCATGACCGAACAGGAAAAGGCGATGCGGCCACTCCATGAGCAAGCATGACGGCGCACCCATGAGTTCGAATCGCCCGTACCTGCTGCGGGCGATCTACGACTGGATCAGCGACAACGATCTCACGCCGTACATCCTCGTCGATGCGGCGTTTGCCGGCGTGCGGGTGCCGCCGCAAGTGGTCAAGAACGGCCAGGTCGTGCTCAACCTCGCCACCCGCGCCGTGGCCAATCTCGATCTCGGCAACGAGTGGATCAATTTCCAGGCGCGCTTTTCCGGAGTCAGCCAGGTGATCCAGATTCCGGTGCAGTCCGTGCTGGCGCTGTATGCGCAGGAAAACGGCCAGGGCATGATGTTCCCCGCCGAGAACGAAGGCGGCGACACGCCGCCGCCGTCCGAACCGTCGCCTGACGATCCCGTGTCGGGTGCCGATGAAGGCGGCGACAAGCCGAAGCGCGGTGCGCCGCACCTGCGCGTGGTGAAGTAGCGAGGCACTCCACGCCTACTCGCCGGCCGCGCTCAGTGCAGCCGGTTGCCTTGATGGGGACGCAGCGCCACGACCTTGCCTGAGGTCGATGGCGGGCCGGCATCGGCATCGCCAGCGGGGGGCAGCAACTCGATGGTGGGCAGGCTGAGGCTGCTGAGCGCATCGCCGATCATCCACAGACGACCCGACTCGCGGTCATGCCCGTCGATACTCACCTCGAACCCGTAGCAGCGCTCCACCCTGCGCAGGCCGTTGACCCGGCGCAGGCGCAGGCCGCGCAAGCCAACGGTCTCGTCCAGCAATTGCAAGCCGTGCACCTGGCATTGTTGCCGCGCTTCGCGGATCGCTCGCTCGCGTGCCACGCTGAGCTTCAGCCACAGCCCCACGGTGGCGCCGAGCACCAGCAACAGCAGGAGATTGGACAGGTCGGACATGGGGCCAGTGTGTGGGCGCCTTCGCCCGGGCGCAAGGCGGCCCTCAGTCCAGTTGCAACCGCAACGACAGGTCGATGGCGCGCACGTGCTTGGTCAGCGCGCCGACCGAGATGAAATCGACACCCGTACGCGCGAACTCGCCGATGGTCTTCAGATCGACGTTGCCGGAAACCTCCAGTGGCACCCGGCCGGCTGCCTGCTTCACCGCCTCGTGCATCTGCGCCAGTTCGAAGTTGTCCAGCATGATGCGATCCGCGCCAGCCTGCAGAGCCTGTTCCAGCTCGTCGAGGTTTTCCACCTCCACCTCCAGCGGCAGTTCGGGGTGGAGCGCGCGCGCCGCGGTCACGGCCGCGGCGATGCCGCCGGCGGCGATGATGTGGTTCTCCTTGACCAGGATCGCGTCATGCAGACCCATCCGCTGGTTGTGGCCACCGCCGCAGCGGACGGCATACTTCTGCGCCACGCGCAGCCCGGGCACGGTCTTGCGGGTGTCCAGCACGCGCACCCGGGTTCCGGCAACCGCGGCGACGTAGTCGGCGGTGATCGTGGCGGTGGCCGACAGCAGTTGCAGGAAGTTCAGTGCCGAGCGCTCCGCCGTGACCAGCGAGCGGGCATGCCCCGAGAGGCGGCAGATCGGCGTGCCCGGGTCGACCCGGTCGCCGTCGTGCACCGACCAGTCGATCCGGACGGCCGGGTCGAGTCGGCGGAAGCAGGCGTCGAACCAGGCGCTGCCCGCGATCACCGCGGCATCCCGGCAGGTCAGCTGCGCCCGGGCCCGGGCTGTGTCCGGCAACAGGCCGGCGGTGGCATCGCCGCTGCCCAGATCCTCGGCCAGCGCATGTTCGACGTCGGCGGCGATCTGCGCAGCACCAGGCTGCGCGAAGGATGCTGCTGCCGGTGTCATTCGGCAGGTGTCGGGGATGTTGCCGTCCCGTCGGCCTGGCTCAGCTTGCCGACGATCGCGGTCATCGCGCGGTCGAACAGGGCATTGGCCGCCAGCACGCGGGCGTGTCCGTCGGCGAACAGCGTGGCGAGCTCACGCGGTGCGTAGTCGGCCACCTTCAGGCCGCGTCGATTGACGAACAGGTAGCGGCCGCTCATCGGGCTGATCCACGACAGCTTGGCCCGGGCAGGGGCCTCGCCATCAACCGCGAACTCGAGCCAGTTGCCGGGTTGCAGCGCCTGCACCTGGTGCCATTGCGGGCTGTCCGGTGGAACCTCGGCCAGTTCCTCCGCATCGAGGATGTCTTCCGGCTCCGCCCGCTGGTCGATGACCGGCTGGATGGAGTCGGGGATCGCCAGCATGGCGGTGTCTTCCGCGGCCACCGCGCCATCGGCGGCACCCTGCTCGGGTTGTTCGCCCAGTTGCTGGCGGTAGTACGCGTGCAACTGGCCGAGCAGTCGCTCCACGTCCTGCTCCTGGAAAGCCACGTTGGCCAGGCCGTGGCGCAGCGCTCGTTCGATGCCCGGAAGCATCTGGCGCAGGGTCTGCCGGCTGGTGGTGTCGTTGGCCGGATGGGTGCTGGCGATGAACTCGTCGATGAAGCGCAGCGCGCTCTTGAACTCGGGCGAATCCTCGCCCTGGCGGAGCAGGGTGAGCACCAGATGGTTGGCCCACGCACGGGCCAGCACGCCGTGCACCAGCGGGGGCAGCTTCTGCGTGCCGATGCGATCGAGGATCTCGCGCGCGGCGCGGCGCCGTGCCTGTTCGAGCTTTTCGCGGCCGCGGGTGGATTCGGCCACGCGCTGCTCGGCCAGTTCGGAACGGCGCTTGTTGACATCCTGGAATTGCTGCAGGTCGGTCAGCAGGCGTTCGAAGATGCCCATGTCGTCGTCAAAGTCGTGCAGCAACTGGTCGACGATCGACTTCACCTTTTCGTGCAGGCGGTGGTCGCGGTCGGATTCCTCCGACCAGCTCTTGGCCTGCTCGGCGAGGCTGTCCAGCAGCCGCCGCGCGGGGTGCTGGCGGTGTGCGAACATCTTGCGGTCGAGGATCGCCGCCTTCAGGTAGGGAATCTGCAGCCGTGCCAGCATCACCTGCATCGCGGCAGGCAGGTTGCGGTCTTCCAGGATGAATTCGAACAGCATGCCGACCAGGTCGATGGTGTCCTCGTCCATGCTGGCCACATGGCTGGGTCGCTCGCCGCGCAGGGCGCCGATCTGGGTCAGCAGTTGCGCCTTGAGTTGCATGACTTCGCGACCGAGCGCGGCGGCATCGTCCACCTGGTCATACGTCAGCGGGCCGGCGCTGACGATCTGGCTCTGCAACACGCTGAGCGCGCCGAGCAGTTCGTTGGCCGACGGCAACGGGCCGCTCGGCTTGATGTGCGCGCCGCCTTCGCGACCAGCTCCGCCGCTGGCGCTGCCCCGGCGTGCGCTGAACAGGGCATGCAGGGTATGCAGCAGGTCGCCGGGGATTTCGCCGCTTTCGTTGCCCGTGGCCGGTCCGCCGGCATCCGTACCGCCGGTGCCAGGCGGTACTTGCTGACCCCCGCGCGATATCTGGTGGTGCAGTTGCGGCAGCACGCCGGCGCGAACCAGTTCGGTATTGATTTCCTGGTAGAGCTCTTCCAGCACCGACAGCACGTAACGATCGAACAGCTTGTAGATGATCAGCTTGACGCGCATGTCCGCGGTGAGTTCCTGCAGCGCCTGGCGAAACGCCTGGGACAGGATCGTCGGGGCCACCGGATTGTTCGTATCGTCGATCTTGCGGCCGCCGCAGATCACCGAGAGCCGCTGGTTGACCGCGAACAGATCGCGCGCCAGGCGCGCTTCGTTCTTGCTGATCATGCTGGTGATCGCCAGCGATTCTTCCAGGTCGCTTTCCGCCACCAGGGTCAGCTCGGCCGTGCCGGGCGACGGTGACGCAGCAACTGCCGCCTTCGCATTCGCGGGATGGGCCAGGTCGCTCAGGTGGCGGGCGATCGCACCGAGGAAGTTCCGCTCGATACCGGGGCGACGTTTGCGCACCTCGCGCATGCCGTCGAAATAGTGCATCTGGGCGGCGTTGTTCTCGGCCTTTTCGGCCAGGTCGAACAGCGCGTCGTCGACCCGTTCGAACGCATTGCTCGCCGATTGCTGCAGCTTCTTGCCGGCAATGCCACGCACGGCGCTGAGCAACTCGCCGACGCGCTCACTGGACGGGTCCATGCGCTGGCTCAAGTTGACGACCCTGGTTGGCTCGCTGGCTTCATTCATCGCCACATCCCCCTGAAGTGCCCCGCGCACGGCTGGGCCAGGAAAGGCGGCGCGGGGGATGACAATAAGCCAAATTCCGGCCCCATGCCACGCCCACAGCCCGCGCTGACAGTGCAGTCATGGCAGCTGTGTCCTACGTCACGGGAAATCGGTCAACTGGAGGGTGCCGATGCCTTCCTCGGGCAACATGACCGGGATCCCGTCCTCGATGCGGTAAATCAGCTTGCGATCGGTGGTGATCAGCGCCTCGGCCACCGGTTCGTGCACGGCCACGCCGGCGACCGTATCGACCTGCCCGGCGGCAATCGCCCCGTTCAGTGCGTCCAACTGGTGCCGCGTCAGCAGGCGTACCGGGGTCTTGCTGACCGGGCAGCACAGGATGTCGAGGAGGCGCTTGTCCATGGTGGCCTGGTTCGGGTGTGTCGGGTCGGGAAAGCCCGTACAATAGCCGTTTTTGGACGTTCCGGCCATGACACCAGCTAGCAAGGCGCCGCGCGTGGGCGTGGTGATGGGTTCGCGTTCGGACTGGGAAACCATGCAACACGCGGCCGGCGTGCTGACCGAGCTGGGCGTGGCGCACGAGGTGCGGGTGGTTTCCGCGCACCGCACGCCGGATCTGCTGTTCAGCTATGCCGAACAGGCGTCGGAGCGCGGCATCCAGGTGATCATCGCCGGTGCCGGCGGCGCTGCCCATCTGCCCGGCATGCTGGCCGCCAAGACCCGTCTGCCGGTATTCGGGGTGCCGGTGCAGTCGAAGGCGCTCAACGGAATGGATTCGCTGCTGTCGATCGCGCAGATGCCTGCGGGTATCCCCGTCGGCACGCTGGCGATCGGGCGTGCCGGCGCGGTCAATGCCGGGTTGCTGGCCGCCGCGGTGCTGGCCCTGCACGACCAGGCCTTGTCCCATGCATTGGAAGACTGGCGGACACGGCAGACGCAGGCCGTGCTCGAGCAGCCGGATCCGCGTTCTTGAGCGGGCAGCGACAACCCGTGGTGGGCATTCTTGGCGGCGGTCAGCTGGCTCGCATGCTGGCTCTGGCCGGCGCGCCGCTGGGTGCGAGGACCATGGTGGTGGACAGCTCGGCCGATGCCTGTGCGGGCCAGGTGGCGCCGCTGGTGGTCGCCGACTGGGCCGATTACGCCGCGCTGGAGGCGTTTGCCGCACAGGTCGACGTGGTCACCTTCGATTTCGAAAATGTGCCGGCCGAAACCGCGCGGTGGCTGGCCGAACGCGTGGCGGTATTCCCGGCGCCGCAGGCACTGGCCGTGGCGCAGGATCGGCTGGCCGAGAAAACCCTGTTCCGTGAATGCGGCTTGCCAACCCCGGATTTCATGACGGTGGACACCCGCGAGGAACTCGATCAGGCGCTGGCGAAGGTCGGTACCCCGGCGATCCTCAAGACGCGCCGGCTCGGTTACGACGGCAAGGGACAGTTTCGCCTTGCCGGTCCGGCCGATGCGGACGCCGCCTGGGCCGCGCTGGGCGCGCAGGCGGCCAGGCACGGCTTGATCCTGGAGGCGTTCGTGCCGTTCGAGCGCGAGCTGTCGGTGATCGCCGTGCGTGCCCGCGATGGCGAATTCCGCACCTGGCCGCTGACCGGCAACTGGCATGTCGACGGGGTGCTGTCGATGAGCCTGGCGCCTGCGCCGCAGCTGGGCCAGCTGCAACAGCGCGCCACCGCGCTGGCGCGCACCCTGGCCGAGCGGCTCGACTACGTCGGCGTGTTCGCGCTGGAGCTGTTCGTCAGGAACGGTGAGCTGCTGGGCAACGAGATGGCGCCGCGGGTGCACAATTCCGGCCACTGGACCATCGAGGGCGCGCACACCAGCCAGTTCGAGAATCACGTGCGCGCGGTGCTCGGCCTGCCGCTGGGCGATACCGCCGCGCGCGGCGTCGCCGCCATGTTCAACTGGATCGGCGAATTGCCCGTGGCCGCGCCCGTGCTGCGGGGCGTGGATGCGCACTGGCATGACTACGGCAAGCAGTCGCGGCCGGGTCGCAAGGTGGGCCACGCCACGGTATGTGCGGCGGACGCGGCGCAACTGGCGATCCGCCTGGGCGAACTGGCCGTGGCGCTGGGCCGCGAAGAGCAGGCGGCGCCGGTGCTGCAATCGCTGCGTTGACCCGTTCCGGCGATCACAAAAAAGCGGAGCCGGTGCAGGCTCCGCTTTTTTTGTGGCATTGCGGCGGGATCAGGCGAGGTTTTTCGCCGCGAAGTCCCAGTTCACCAGGTTCCAGAACGCCTCCAGGTATTTCGGGCGCGCGTTGCGGTAGTCGATGTAGTAGGCGTGCTCCCACACGTCGGCGGTGAACAGCGGCTTGTCGCTGCCGGTGATCGGGGTGGCCGCGTTCGCGGTGTTGACGATGCCGAGCGAGCCGTCCGGGCGCTGCACCAGCCAGGTCCAGCCGGAACCGAAGTTGCCGGCGGCGGACTTGCTGAACTCCTCCTTGAACTTGGCGAATGAGCCGAACGCCTTGTTGATCGCATCGGCCAGCTTGCCGGTCGGCTCGCCGCCGCCTTTAGGGCTCATCGAATTCCAGTAGAACGTGTGGTTCCACGTCTGCGCGGCGTTGTTGAACATGCCGCCGGAGGATTTCCTGACGATGTCTTCAAGCTTCGCATCGGCAAACTCGGTGCCTTCGATCATCTTGTTGAGATTGGTGACGTAGGCCTGGTGATGCTTGCCGTAGTGGTATTCCAGCGTTTCGGCGGAGATGTGCGGCTCCAATGCGTTCTTTTCGTAGGGGAGCGGGGGAAGTTCGATGGCCATGAGCGGCTCCTTGGCAGTTGCTGAGGGAGAAAGCGCGGGCGCTGCGGACGGCGCCCGGCGGGCGACTGGTACAATAAGGGATTGCGTGCATTGTAAAGATGAAACCCCGACCATGGATACAAACGAGCGAATCAAGGCGATGCTGGCCGAGCATCCCATCGTGCTTTTCATGAAAGGCACGCCGCAATTCCCGATGTGCGGTTTCTCCAGCCGTGCAGCGCAGGCGCTGACGCAGGCCGGCGCCCAGTTCCATGCCGTCAACGTGCTGGCCGATCCGCAGATCCGCGCGGCCCTGCCGCACTTCGCCAACTGGCCGACCTTCCCGCAGTTGTTCATCCATGGCGAGCTGATCGGCGGCTGCGACATCATCGAGGAACTGATGGTGGCCGGTGAACTGCGGCGCATGGCCAGTGACGTGGCGGGGATGGCATCTTGACCACCTTGCCCGTGGCGCATCTTCCCGCGGGCTGGCAGCCGGCAGCCGACACCCTGGCTGGTCGGGTGGTGCTGGTCACCGGCGCCTATGGTGGCCTGGGCAGCGCGGTCGCGCGTGCGGCCACGCGTGCCGGCGCCACCGTGGTGATCACCGGCAAGCGCAAGCGCCAGCTTGAGAAGCTCTACGACGCGATGCGCGAGGAAGGCCTGGCCGAGCCGGTGATCCATCCGCTGGACATGGAGGTGGCCACGCCGAAGGAATACGGCGCCCTGGCGGAAGGGCTGGAGCGCGATTTCGGCCGCCTCGACGGCATCGTGCATTGCGCCGCCAGCTTCGCCGGCCTGACCCCGATCGCGATGCACCGGCCGGACGACTGGCTGCGTGCCATGCACGTCAATGTCAACGCGCCATTTGCGCTGACCCAGGCGTGCCTGCCGCTGCTCACCCAGGCCAGCGACAGTGCGGTGGTGTTCGTGCTGGACAATCCGGAGTTGCTGCAACGCGCGCACTGGGGCGGCTATGGCGTGTCGAAGGCGGCGCTGGAGCGGTTGGTGGCGATCCTGCACGAGGAGACCGACGAGAGCCCGCTGCGCGTGCACGCGATGCTGCCCGCGCCGATGCGCACGGCGCTGCGCCGACTGGCCTACTTCGGCGAAGACATCCTGCAGCGCCCGACGCCGGATGCCAGCGCGGTCGCGGCGGTCTATCTGCTTGCTGCGCAGGCGCGGGCCGCGCGTGGCGCGGTGCTGGATCTGCGCGCAGACTGAGCGATGGCCCGGAAGCATCCCACCACGGAGTCGACATGGAAGCGCAGATGACCACGTTGTCGGCGGGGATCATGTTGTTCCTGATCATGGACCCGCTCGGCAACATCCCGTTTTTCCTGAGCCTGCTCAAGGGCGTGCCGCCGCGTCGGCGGCGTCGCGTGATGGTGCGCGAACTGCTGATCGCGCTGGGCGTGCTGCTGGCCTTCCTGTTCGGTGGCCAGCACATGCTTCACCTGCTGCAATTGAAGCCGGATTCGATCAGCATCGCCGGCGGCATCGTGCTGTTCCTGATCGGCATCCGCATGGTGTTTCCGCCGGCGGATGGCGGCGGGATCTTCGGCAAGCCCGGGCAGGGCGAACCCTTCATCGTGCCGATGGCCATCCCCGGCGTGGCCGGCCCCTCGGCGATGGCGGCCTTGTTGCTGTTGACCAACACCCAGCCCGGCCGCACGGCAGACTGGGTGGTGGCTCTGCTGCTGGCATGGCTGGCCACGTCGGCGATCCTGCTCAGCGCCACCTACCTGTTCCGCTGGCTCGGCGAGAGCGTGCTGACCGCGCTGGAACGCGTGATGGGCATGTTGCTGATCGCCTTGTCGGTGCAGATGTTCATGTCGGGTGTGGCGTCCTTCCTGCACTCCGTGCCCTGACACGATCGATCCCGCGTTCCGCGCCAGGCACTTCGCCGCCACGATTCAGTTGCCGCGCAACAAGCATGAGTCGGCGTGGACGGAAGGCCCGGCATTCCGCCCGTGTTTTGTGGATACCGACCTGATTGTCAGTTGGGTGCGGAAAGAGCCGCATGGGATTTTGCGATTTCACGGTGGTGCGACTTGATGTAAAATTGTTGTAAGGTAATCCCGTCAGGATTGCGAAAGTGAAGTCGTGCATGGCGCTGGACGGCCACTGCACGAGCCACGAGCAATGGCGAGGCAGCAAAATCATCTTGCCCAGCACATACGCGGGGCTTTTTTTGTGCCCGGAATATGCGTTTTTTCTTTCGCTTTCCGGACAGTTTTCGCAATTAATTGCGATGACGGATTTGCCAGGCAGCGCCTTTTGTCGATTATCAAAGATCACTCAAGTTTTGAACCACTGAGATGGAATCCATAATGAAACGAACCTGTCTATCCGTTGCCATTGCGCTGGCCTGTTGCATGAGCACTGGTCTGGCCATGGCACAAGCCACCCCGGAGCAGGACGCGCCGCCCAGCGGCACCACCACCAAGGCGGTGCCGCGCACGAGTGCCTCGAGTACATCCAACACGACCACCTCCAACGACACCAGGCGCGTGCAGCAGTTGTCCACCGTGCTGGTGCAGGGCAAGTCGCTGTCGCTTGGCGGCGGCCTGATGTCGGTACAGAGCGCGCCGAAGGCGGTGTCGACGATCAGTCGTGACGCCATCATCAAGGCGGCGCCGGGCGGTACCTTCGTGCAGATGATCGACAGCATTCCCGGTGTCAACGCGTCCACCGACGACTTCACCGGCCTGAACGACGGCAACTACAGCATCCGCGGCTTCACCAGCGACGAGATCGGCACCACCGTCAACGGCGCGCCGGTCAACGACAGCGGCAACTACAAGGTCTACTCGACCGAGTACGGCGACACCGAAAACATGGGCGACATCACCGTGCTGCAAGGCTATCCGGATGTCGACACGCCGGTTGCTGGCGCGGCGGGCGGCTCGATCGCCTGGGTCACCATCGACCCCTCGCATACCGCCGGGCTAGACGTGAGCCAGACCTTCGGCAGCAACGACTACCGCCGCACTTTCCTGCGCCTGAATACCGGCGACACCGGCCCGGTGCGCTCGTGGGTGTCGTACTCCAACAACACGGCGGATTCCTGGCGTGGCCCCGGCGAGATGACGGTGACGAAGATCGACGCCAAGTCTCTCTGGACGATCGACGACAACAACTCCATCTCGGCGTCGTTCCAGTACAACCGCCAGTTCAAGAACAGCTACCGCAGCCTGACCAAGGCGCAGGCGCAGCAGGACTACAACCAGAACTACGATGCGACGCTGACCAGTCCCACCGATACCAATTTCTACAAGCTGCACACCAATCCGTTCCGCAGCTGGCTGGCCAGCATGGACGGGGAGTTCCGGTTGAGCGACAACCTGCGTCTCTCGGTCGTGCCCTACTTCCAGTATGGCAATGGCGGCGGCGGCGGCGGCACCACCTTCACCGAAACCACCTCCACGGCCAACCTGTATCAGTACACCAATCAGGACCTGAATGGCGACGGCAAGATTGGTGGCAAGGCGCTGGTTTACTCGCTGAGCTCCTCGTACACCATGCGTCCGGGCGTCATCGCGAAGTTGAACCAGGATTTTGGCGAGAACAACAGCCTCGAATACGGTTTCTGGTGGGATAACCCGCGCCAGGAGCAGCACGAGGTGTTCACGCCAGTGGATCCCGCGACCGGCATTCCGTCCGACAACTGGGCCCGCGTCGACCTGATCCGTTATCCCGACGGGAGCGTGCAGAAACTCTATAACGAGTACACCAATACCGACACGCGCAAGGTATTCGCGACCGATACGTGGACGCCGAACGACCAGTGGACGATCACCGCGGGTGCCGCCTACCTGTGGGTGAAGCGCACCGGTTTCGATTATGAGTACCCGGGCTCGGTGCGTTCGGGATACACGGAATACGGCGTGGCCGATGCGAGTGCCACTTATCACAAGATAAGCCCGACGGCGGGCGTCAAATACCAGCTGAACGAGCAGAACCAGTTCTACTTCGGCATCGGCAAGACCTTCCGCGCGCCGATCAACGGCGCCGTGCTGCAAAATGGTGCGGCGGCCAATGCCCCCGGGCAGCCGGCTCCACCGAGCGATTTCGTCAACAAGCCGGAGACGGCCACCACGGCTGACCTCGGCTGGCGCTTCTACAACGACACGTTCTCGGCCAGCCTGGACGCCTACGCCTCCAACCTCAACAACAAGCAGATCTCCGGCTTCGACGAGGCCACGTTCTCCACGATCTACCTGTCGCTGCCCAAGGTGCACATGCGCGGCTTCAATGGCGAGGCCAGCTACAAGATCACGCCGAACTGGACCCTGTACGGTTCCTACGCGCTGACCCGCTCGATCCTGGAAGCGAACGTGGACACCCAAGGCGACGGCATCTACAGCACCCAGGGCAAGACCTTGCTGAACACGCCGAAGAACACGGCCTACGTGCGACTCAGCTACGACAACGGGCCGTTCTGGGCCAGCCTGGACGAGAAGTACCGTGGTCCGATCTGGGGTGACTGGTCCAACACCGAGAAAGTCGGTGGCTACGCTACTCTCAACCTGAATACCGGCTGGAATTTCCAGGACGGCTCGTCGTGGTTCCGCAAGCCCTACATCAAGTTGAACCTGTTCAACATCACCGACCGCAAGGCGTTGACCAACGCCAACAACATCAGCGCCTTCCTCGCATCCAACCCGACCCACATGAAGGATGCGAACGGCACCACCCTGTATGCATCGGCTCCGTACTACTCGCTGCTCGAGGGGCGTACGGTCATGCTGACGCTGGGTGCCTCGTTCTTCTGAACCA
>Ga0157370_10005656_pt1 | contig 13973 bp, 9 predicted proteins | sample C35metaG_FD_113463 | JGI IMG/M metagenome (GOLD analysis project Ga0157370, IMG submission 113463) | Corn rhizosphere microbial communities from Kellogg Biological Station, Michigan, USA - C3-5 metaG | ecosystem: Host-associated > Plants > Roots > Rhizosphere > Soil | place: USA: Michigan...
GCGCTGGCCGTCCAGCAGCTTTTCGATTGATTTTGCTGCATACGTTCCCATCTTGATTGCGGCGCGGGCGCCACCGGGAACCAAGCGGCCATCCTCCTGCGCTACCCTCGCAAGATCGCCGACAACCATGATCTCGGGATGGCCCGGAACAGTGAGGTCCTTTTCGACCTGGACGCGCCCGGCGCGGTCAAGCCCGACATGGGTTCGTTCGGCAAGTAGTTTGCCGAGTGGCGAAGCCTGGACGCCCGCGCCCCAAAGTACGGTTCGGGATTCGATGCGGCTTTCACCGGTCGCCGACTTTATCGTGACACCGTGTTCGTCAATCCCGGTTACACGCGTGCTCGTGCGCGTCTGCACTCCAAGCTTAATCAGAGACCGTTCGGCAGCTTGCGAAAGCTCCGGCGGATAAGGGGGCAGAACGCGGTCTTCGCCTTCGATGAGGAAGATATTCGCGTCTGCGGGATTGATGTGCCGGAAGTCTTTCCGGAGCGTATCGCGCGAGATCTCCCCAAGGGCGCCGGCAAGTTCAACACCCGTAGGGCCGCCGCCGACGACAACGAACGTCAGATTCGCTCTTCGCTCGTCGGGATCGGTTTCCTTCTCGGCGCGCTCGAAAGCCAGCAGGATCCGCGTACGGATCTCGGTTGCGTCTTCCACCGTCTTCAATCCCGGCGCAATCTGCGCCCATTCAGGATGTGCGAAATAGGAATGGGTAGAGCCGGTCGCCACGATGAGCGAGTCGTAGGGAACGCGGCTGCAGTCCTTGAGAATCACCTCGCGCTCATTGACATCGAGATCGTCGACCTCACCCAGAACCACGCGAGTGTTTTTCTGATGATTCAGGACGTAGCGGAGCGGCGATGCTATTTCGCCGGGCGAAAGCGCCCCGGTCGCTACCTGATAGAGGAGAGGCTGAAAGAGATGGAAGTTCCGCCGGTCAATCAGCGTGACTTCGACCGGCGCGTGCTTCAGTTTCCGGGCGGCGTTCAGGCCCCCAAACCCTCCGCCGACAATGACGACACGGTGCGCCATAACTCAACTCTCTACTATCCGGATGCGCGAGCGGCGCCAGAAGGTGCGGTCGGGTTAGCGACAAGCGCGGAAAGGAACGCCGGGAGCGTCCGGCTTTGTTTCACTCTATACAGGTTGTACGGCAGTGACATCTTTTGCGGTTCGGAAATGCAGAGTGAATTTCGCGCCGGCCCCCGGAGTGGATTGAACCGTTACCGAGCCTCCGTGGCGGCGCATAATGTCCCGAACGATGGCGAGGCCGAGTCCGGAGCCGCGAGTACTGAAAAAAGGCTCGAAAATGCGCTGGAGGTTTTCGGGCGCGATGCCGGGTCCGGAGTCTTCGACGTCAATCTCGCCGGAGCGCACCACGATGCGCACTTTCCCGCTCGCGTTCATGGCCGCGCAGGCGTTACGGAAGAGATTATCGAGCGCACGGTAGATTCCGGTTTCATCGCCCTGAACGGGCGAAAGGGCTTCCGCGATTTCAATATTGAGGCGTACGTGTTCGGGGATGCCGGCCTGCGCCGCGAACCGGCGAACCGCGGCTGCGAGATCCGTCGGTCCCAGAGGGGCCGATTCGCCGCGGCACCAGGCGAGCAGGCCGGAAGTAAGAGTAACGCATCGGAAAACCGCATCGTGGGCTGACGCAAGGTCTGAAACCGCCAGATGGTTCAGAATAAGAGTGAACTGGTTATTCAGATCGTGCGCGATGCCTGCGGCCGCCGAGCCGATAGTTTCGAGGCGGGAGTGACGGATGTCGGTTTCCTCCACGTCCACATCCTCGCCTCGGGAAACCTCGCCGTCTGCGCGACTGGCGACTAAACCACTGAATTATGAGGAGAAATATTCTTTTTGCGGCCGTGACTATGGCTTTGACATCCAACCTGCCCGCCGCCGAGGCGCCGATCACTAAATTGCAGCAGATGATCTCCCGTTATGCGCCCGTAGAGATCCGGGTTGACACGTCGAAGCTTTCACGGGGGGATCAGGCGGCCCTGAAAGATCTGATCCGGGCATCGAGAACGCTCGACACGATCTTCATGAAGCAGCTTTGGACCGGCGATCTCGGACTTTATGACAAGCTGCGCCAGGATAGCTCCGCGCTGGGCAAAGCACGGCTGGAATATTTCTGGCTGAATAAAGGTCCATGGTCGGATCTGGATGAACATGGGGCATTTCTTCCGGGCGTCCCGGCGCGCAAGCCGCTGGGGGCTGCGTTCTACCCGGAGGACATGAAGAAAGAGGAATTCGAAGCGTGGGTGAAGACGCTTTCGCCCGCGGCGCGAGCGCAGGCGGAAGGATTCTTCACCATAATCCGGCGGGGCTCGGATCGGCGGCTCGAGATCGTTCCCTATTCAGCGGCATATAAATCGGATCTGGCGGCCTGCGCGAATCTGCTGCGGGAGGCGGCGCGGGCGACTTCGAATGCCACTTTGAAGCGCTTCCTCGAAGCGCGCGCGGCGGCGTTTCATTCGAACGATTACTACTCGAGCGACGTGGCGTGGATGGATCTCGACTCGCCGCTCGATATAACGATCGGCCCATACGAGACCTACAACGACGAACTGTTCGGATACAAGGCGGCATTCGAAGCGTATGTGAACATTCGCGACGAAGCCGAGACCGCAAAGCTGAAGTTTTTCGGCGATCACATGCAGGAAGTGGAGAACCAGCTTCCGATCGAGCCGCGCTTCCGTAACCCGAAGATCGGCGCGCTTTCGCCGATCACGGTGGTAAACGAAGTTTTCGCGGCGGGAGATGCCGAACACGGCGTAAAGACTGCCGCCTACAACCTTCCGAACGACGAGCGCGTGGTGCATGAGAAGGGCAGCAAGCGGGTGATGCTGAAGAACATCCAGGAGGCGAAATTCCGGACGATTCTCCAGCCGATTGCGGATGCTGTGCTGAGCCCGGAATCCAGAAAATCACTGAATTTCGATTCTTTCTTCACGCATATTCTGGCGCATGAAATGAGCCATGGGATCGGGCCCCATCGCATTCAAGTAAACGGACGCGAAAGCTCTCCGCGGCAGGAATTGAAGGAACTCTATAGCGCTATTGAAGAGGCCAAAGCGGATGTTCTGGGGCTTCATATGCTGCAGCACTTCTTCGACCGCGGCTATCTGAAACGCGACGAGAACAGCCTGTACACCACGTTCCTCGCATCTTCCTTCCGCACGCTGCGCTTCGGGCTGGTGGAAGCGCACGGCAAGGGCATGGCCCTGCAGTTCAATTACCTGATGGACAAGGGCGCATTTGTGGAGCGCAATGGCCGCTGGGAGGTGAATCCGCAGCGCATACATGAGGGTGTTCGCGATCTGGCTCACGATCTGTTGACGATCGAGGCGACAGGCGATTATGCGGGCGCGAAGAAAATGCTGGACACGCTCGGCGTGCTGCGGCCGGAAGTGAAGACGACGCTGAACCGTCTCGGAGCGGTTCCAGTGGATATACGGACAATTTTCGCGACTGCGGACCAGATTGCTACGGCGATATCGCGGTAGCCAGGAGTTGAGGAGTTGGTGCGGGCGATAGGACTTGAACCTACACTCCCTTGCGGGAACTGGAACCTAAATCCAGCGCGTCTGCCAGTTTCGCCACGCCCGCGCGTCACAACAAGGGATCGCAGCCCAAGGGGATTATAGCGCGGGGGCCGTGCTAACCTGCATTTAAGGCCTCGCGGCCAGCCTTCCGAAACGATTCAGAGCCGGTAGCTCAGCTGGTAGAGCATCGCACTTTTAATGCGGTGGTCGCGGGTTCGAATCCCGCCCGGCTCACCATCGATTTTTAAATCTGATAGTGTTATGCTCCGTTTCTTCTCTGGCCCCAACCCGGGGCGAGCTTGTCGCCAACTCGTTTGGCAGACCTCCGTCTACGCAGGACCTGGCAGCACCGGCTCTTTGTCGGACGGAAAGCCGAGGTAGCGGCCTTCGTTATACGGATCTCGCGTCGGGAGAAACGAAGTCACTCCCGGCGCGTTCGGCACGAGGGTCAGCCCTTGAATCAGAAGATGACCTTCGCCGCAAGTTGCAGGTGCCGCCGATCGTAGGTGGACCCCGTGCAACCGTAGCAGGCGTTCACCGAATTGCCGGAGCCCACATCGGCCGTCGTGCCATTTACATATAGATTTGCGTGATTGAAGATGTTGAACGATTCTGCGCGAAGCTGAAGGGTGATTCGCTCGCTGATTTTCGTATCCTTATAAATCCCGAGATCGAAATCCCACCAACCGGGTCCGCGGAACGCGTCACGGCCTGACATATTACTCGGCCACTTCGAACCCGGCAGAAACGACATGGGTTCCGTGGCGATGGATGCCGCCTTGAACGTCAGATATTGAAAGGTATTGGGCGTTGGCGTAGCAACAAGGCCATTGCCTGTACTCGGAACAGGCCCAATGAACGTAGCGCGCGGGGTATTTAACGGAAGTATCTGCGCGCCACTGTCGAACACGCTGAAAGGCTGTCCCGTATGCGCGTTGAAAATCGGGTTCAGGCTCCATCCGCCGAGCAACGCGCCTCTCCATCCCGGATGGCTTCCTGTGGGAACCTTCCAGTTGCCGGCCATAACCACGCGCTGGCGGATATCGAACTCGGCATCGCCGCGATCCAGATTCGGGTGGTAAGGATCGAGCAGGCCATAGATGAAATCGCCATTGTTGATCGTTAGGTTCTGGTTTCCAAACTGGCTTGCGATACCTTCTCCGCCGGCTTCGAAGAACGTAGAGCTCAGGTTATCGATCGCGTGCGACCAGGTATAGTTCACGGTAAGATCCATTCCCGTGTTCGCCAAATTTGTGATGACAACCCGATTATTCAGCGCGTGGTAGATGGAAAATCCCTCGTTGCCCCGGTAACCAACGCTGACGCCGTAATTGGAGTTGGGTAAAGACGCGCAATCCGTAGTTCCGTCCGGCTGCAGCCCCGTGCATGCGTCGCCCAGGATGAAGTTGCCGAACCCGTTCTGGTTCGGATAGGCAATGCTATACAGATTTACGCCTTTGGAACCGCTGTATTCGAGGCTGTAAACCACATGCCGGACCACTTCACGCTGCAATGCGACATTCCAGAAGTGAGCATAGGCAGTTTTAATGTGAGGATCGACAATACGTGCGCCCACCTTGGGCAGCGGCAACGTTCCATTGCTGCCGCCAAGCGGTCCAAAGTTGTTGGTAGTAACGGCGCCGGGCACATCGAGAACCGCATAATTTGGCGGGTTCTGAATCAGATTAAACGTGACGTTTCCGAAATTGCGCTCGTAGCCGATGCCATAGCCGCCCCTGAGGCTGGTTTTGCCGTCGCCAAAAACATCCCAGGCAGCGCCGATACGAGGAGCGAAATCGTGGTAGTCAGGCGCCCAGAGTGAACCGAGGGAACTTTTGGGCGCCAGTTGCAGTCCGCCGTTCCGCAGGTATGCGCCGAGGCTGGGATCCGCGAACCCAACGCCAGAAGCGTACCAGTTCGAGTCGAGATTGGCATTCTTATTGTGTTGAACCCCGAAATGTTCCCAGCGCACCCCAAGGTTGATTGTCAACCGCTGACGAACCTTCCATGAATCCTGGGCATACAGTGCGCCTTCCTGAAAACGATTGCTTCGGCTGAAATTGGGCGAGCCGACTGGGAGCGTGACGGAGCAGGCCGGTGTGGCCCCCGAAGCTCCGCAAGGGAATTTGCCTTGTGGATCGACAGCTACTTTGATGTCTGTGAACTGCCCGGAGAGAAGACCGCTCACAGCGGGACCCAGGCCGCTCTTGGCCAACCCGTCGACTGCAGTCTGATAAGCGGCGTAGGTGCGATTGTCACGAACGTAATCGTAAGTGCCGCCGAAACGGAACGAATGGGCCCCTTTGTTCCACGACACGTCCTCGTAGAACTGCAGTATGTTCTGGGGTCCCCCGAATGCTCCGCCATTTCCAGGCGTGAACGGATTGTAGCCAGGAAAGGCGATGCTGTCGCTGCCAATGGTAATTGGGCCGGTCACATTCGCGTACATGGTGGGGACCAGGCCGCGGCTGGTAAGTCCCTGCTGAAGGTTGGTGAGGCGATTGAATACGACTTTGCTCTGGGACGTCCACGACGGAGAAAAACTGTGGATAACGGAAAAGAGGAAGTTGTGGTTGAAGTAAGTCTCGCCAAGGTCGTAATTATTATACGGGCTGTTTGACAAAACGCCTGTCTGATCGCTTTCACTGTAGAGAGCGTAACGACCATAGATCTGGGTCCGATCGGAAAGGTTATAGTCGACGCGATTGAAAGTATCCCAGGTATTTTGTGGGAAACCGCCGCCCGCGTCCGTCGGTACGTTGTATGCCAAATGCGTAAAGAGAGGCATCGTGGCCGGCAAAGACGAGCAGGCCAGACCGGCGCAGGGATTCTTTCCGTTAATCGCAGTGAGGTCGTTCAAGCTGGCCGTCCCGAGAACTGTCGCGCTCGGCCGGATTTGGCCCAGCGCGCTGAAGAACTGCTGAACGTTGGCCGGCGTCTGTGCGATCAGTTCCGACGTGGGAACCCAGGCAAAACTGGTGGCGGCGCTTCGAATCCGGGTCCATTCGGTACTACTGAAGAAGAACAGTTTGTTTTTGAGCAGAGGGCCGCCAAAAGAGTAACCAAACTGATTTCGGACGAATACAGACTCTGGAACGCCGTTCGCGTTGTTCTGGAAGGAATTCGACGAAAACCGTGAGACGCGGTTGAATTCATATGCGGTGCCGTGAAATTCGTTGGTTCCGCTCTTGCTGACCACGTTGACAATGCCGCCCGACGCGCGACCGTACTCCGCGGTGAAGTTGCTGGTGAGAACCGAAAATTCCTGCACGGCATCGAGCGGGATTTGCTGACCAATCGATCCGGCAAACTCGTCGTTATTACTGCCGCCATCCAGAAGAATGTTGGTGGAGGCTTCCCGCTGTCCGTTGATCGCGAATCCCGCGCCTCTCGTACCGATACCTACGTCCGAAACATTTCCCGCGATGGAAACGAACTGATAAGGGTTGCGCGTCAGGTTTGGCAACTCCCGGATTTCGTTTTGTGTCACAACCTGGCTCAGTGTTTGAGTTTCGGTGTTTACCTGCGGTGCTGACTCGGAAACCTCTACCGCTGTTGCCGTTGCGCCCACCTGGAGCTGAAAATCCTGTCCCACGCGGGCCCCTACGGTGAGCACTACCTGCTTTTGCGCCGGCGCAAACCCAGGCGCTGTGACATCAAGTTGATAGTTGCCTGGCAACAGGTTGGAGATGTTATACGCGCCGTCAGAAGCTGCGGTTACGTTGCGGACCGCGCCGGTGCTGACGAGAGTCGCCTTTATAGCTGCCCTGGGAATCGCGGATCCGGTAGGGTCAGTAACTGTACCTGTAATCTGCCCCGTTTCGGTTTGTGCCCACAAAGCCGTGACTAATAGCGCTGAAAACATCACGACCAGGAATTGGTTTGCGCAGCGGAAAGCTTTCATGTTCATTCCTCCGTATGCGCGAAGAACACACAGCCCCGGTGCATGTCGATCCAAGGCGAGAGCAAGTTTCTCGTGCGATTCGGAACTGACGGCCTGCACTCCACGCACAAATTTCGCCAGGTTGAAGATACCCAAATTGCCTGGGGACAGTGCGGACATGATGGCCGATCAGGCATGGCGTCTGTGGGAAAACGCGCACTGTGGAAGCGAGTTTTGTACGGACAATGACGACTTACGCGGCCCTTTCCCCACAGCACAGGGACAAATTGAATTCGATGTTGTGTCAGGAGGACTGCGGAGTTCGCGGCCCGGGCCCACGTCCCGACGAGTCTACGTCCCAGACCTTCAGCGTCCAATCGGCGCGGGCACGTCGTGCCGGTACCGATACTCAGGACCACTCCATACGCGTCGTATGGTCGATCGTAAGATTCTATCTGCCACATTTCTGTTCCGATCTGCTGACGAATGCGCATCCGCGCACATGTGACTTGCCGCCGATTAGTAGCTGCGGCGGGGCTCAACGGTTTGACGGTCACAGCGGCCCGCTATTCGCAGCGCAAGGCTTCCACCGGATCGGATGCCGCCGCGGCGCGCCGGCGCTCCCATAGCAAAAATCGCAGCCACGATGAGCACCAGTAGCGCTGCGGCGTAAAGCAGCGGGTCGGAACTGTCGGTGCGCAATGGAGCACTGCCGAGCGCTTTTCGCAAGATAGCCGCATGGCCACCGAAAGCCATAAACCTACGATAAGGCCCGCAAAACCGGCTTACCGCCAGTCACAAAGACCTGCCACACAATGCCCGCTCGAGTTGCTCCCAGAGCCACGCGAGTCCCCAGTTCCTTCATGCTTTGTCCCACTACGAAGGAAACGGCGCCGTAAATTCCGCTGGCGGAAAGTACGGTTGCGACCAGACCAGGAATCACAATGAGAGATACGAAATTCCACAGCTCCTGGGTGACTGCGTCGATCCGGTACATAGCCGATACGCCGCCGAAAGGCCTTCATGTCGTCCCGGACGTTTCTTCCGTCCAGTTCGACGCTGCCCGATGTTGCTTCGATCAGGCCGATAGGTATTTTACCGTTGTGCTTTTGCCCGCTCCGTTCGGCCCAGGATAGCCGAGGATCTCGCCTCGCCGAATGGTAAAGCTAACATCCTGAACAACCGGTATGCCGCTGTAGCGCTGTGTGAGTCCGCGGACCTCAAGCATGAGTACACCCACACCAGGATCTGCTTCCGGGTTCCCGGATATCCGATGAAATCAAGAGGGAAAGCGTGGGAAACCCAGTCAGCGTGGAAAACTGTGACGAATTTCGGTCGGTAATGACACGTTGTGGCCGTCAGTCGAGGCGAACCGGGTTAACTGACCCTCAGCTCCACCCAGCCGGCCAGCGTCGCGGGCTTGTTCTTCAGAAATACGATCCGCCGCGTTTTGGGGAAGGGAAGTCCCGATTGGATCGCCCGCACATAATACGGCAGCGAACCCAGCAGCTTGCGGTAGTCGGCATCGTCCGCGCCGATCGCAGCGGATTTCGAAAGGTAACTCGAGCCCCAGCCCATCGCCACGAGACAACCGCCGTCACCCCGTGCCGTCTCGAGCCGCTGCTGCAATTCCGCGACCGACTGGCCAAGCGCTTCCAGACCCGTCCAGCGGGCATACTGCGCATGAGCTTCCAGTTGTTTCGCCGCGTAGCTATTGGCTGCGTTGAACAGCGCAGTGCGCGTCACCGGTTCATTCCACCGCAACAGGCGGCGCACTTCATCGCCATTCAGAAACTCATTCTCGCGCCAATCGCCTTCGAAAGTCGTACCGGGCGCCGCCATTTCGGCGAACGCCGGCGTTCCTTCTTCCGGACGACGTCCATCGGCGGCGCCCCGCCCGGACTGCTTCCATCCCAGCGCAAACTGGCCGGCGCCTTTCGGAACGAGGGTGGAAAGCCGCAGCATATAGATGCGATAGCCTTCGCGCGGTGCATGTTCCGAATCGCCGATCGAGAAAACACGCATGCGGTCGGATCCGCCTGCGCCGATCGCCTGTTGCTCGACGGACTCGGCCGGATGGCGCGGCGCGCGCTCTCCAGTGAGCCGGTTCGATACGTCACGCAGCGTCTGCGGCTTCACGTTCGCAAAAACAAGTCCAGCGCGAAGGGCGCCTTTCAGCGGGGCCCCGGGCAGAAACGGACCGCCATCGCCCGACGCGAATTCGGGAATCGCAAGGCTCTCGAGTGGAGCCTTCTCCCAATACGGCGTATATGCCGCATCCTCGAACGGAATGCGTCGCGACGCGAAATTCTGCGCGTACCCGCCCCACGAGGCAAAATCCAGTTTGGTCGCCTTGCGAATCTGCGTCAGATAGTTGTCCAGCCGCGGCCCCGCGCTCTTCGATAGCATGCGGAAAATGCGCGCCTGATCGAGCACGTTTACCTGATCGCGCCACACCATGTAATCGACCGGGGACAGGCGGCGTCCATCGCCCACCAGCGTCGGAGTCAGAATGGTGACCCGGTATTTCACGCTTCCGTCTCCAGCGGCATGGGAAGGGCGAACGCGAATCCCGAGCGGTAGACGGGATGCGGAAAGCCCTCTGGCGCAACATCCACCACGCGCCCGCGCAGAGAGGGCGCTGCAATTACCGAACCTTCCGCAATGAATCGCGCCTGTTTCTTGCGCCCGTGGCCGGCGGAGCTTTCTACCCATCCGCCGCGCGTTTCAGCAACGTAATCGCCGCGCGACCAATCAACCGCGTCCTGTTCATGCGGCGAATAGAGGGAGAGCAGCCACCACGCGCTCGCTCCGTTTGGCTCGCCGTTGAAGATCTGTTCCGCTGATTGAAAGCCGGGTTCGGCGGCGCGTCCCCAACCTCGCGATCTGCCGGCGCCGAAGCCCGAATCCGCCAGCAAACGAAACGCGCTTTTCACCCTCAATTCCCAAGCTTCGTTCGCTACTTCGATCAACCCCCACCAACCGGCGCCGGGAGCGAATTCGATACACGCCGCGCGATGCGGTTCGGCGGCGCCGGACAACCTGTCTACCGCGGCGAAGCTGCGAACGCTCACCACGAATGGCGAGGGCGAGCCCGCGGGAAGCATGCAACGCGATCCGCCATCCACTGTCCACTGCGCTTCATCGAACGAGCCGCCTCTCGCGAACTCGAGTGGAACGAAGCGCGCGCCCTGCGTCTGTGTTCTGACCGCGGTTGCGGTGGTCCATTGAGTCCTCGGCGGTGGAACCAGACGCCTCTCGCCGAAGAACGGAAAAAGCGAACTGAAGCGAACGGCGGGAGAATCCGTGGTACGCGCCGTGCCGTCGAGCCACTCCTCGAGCCAGCCGAGCATTTTCATTGCGTGCGTGACGGCGGAGTAAAGAGAGTCGCTGCGATAAACTCCGCCGGTGCGTTCCTGATCGCCGCTCGCATCGCCAACACGCCACGGAGCCGTTGGCCGAAGCCTCACTTCGATCACCGGCATGGAATCAATGCCATCCGAGATTACACATTCGCAGGCTCTTCAGCCAGCGTCGCAGTGAACAGCGAGTCTCCCGTCTCGCGAATCTTTGCCTGCAAGCCGGCGACATCCGCGCCGCCAGCGAGTTCGCGCTCCTGACCGCCCGAAGCGTAATAATCGCGATCGCGCCAGGTAAGCCGGAGATTCGCGAAGCGCACGCGTCCGCTGCCGCGCGAGCCACCGCCGCCGAGCGTATCGTCTTCGAGCAGCCGCAATCCCTGCAGCAGAAGGCCGGGCAGGACCGAATCCTCGGAACAAAGAATATCGAGAACCATCCGCACCTGAAAACGGGCGCCGGCCGGTACGCGCTCGAGCGTGCGCGGGTTCGCCTGGGAGGTGATGCGATCGATTGCGTTCTCGCTCTTCACCTCAGTAAGCTCGTCATCCAGGTTCTCCCGCATTTGCGGCGTGATGCTGTCCTCCACGAGCGGCGAATCGAACACGCTCAGCCGGGCTGGCGTGGCATGCGAGCTGTCGATATCGCCGCCACCCACTTTCTCCATCCGCCCTGGGCTGCGTCCGAAAAGAATGCAGACCTCATCGTCCGGACGATCGCTCTGGTGAATGCGAACCTCCTGGCCTTTACGCTTCGAGATGAAGACCAGCTCTGAAGGGACGGCCATACCCGTCGCCTGTTCGAGCAGCGCGCGGATACGTCCGCGAAGAGTGCTGCCCGGAACGTACGGCCGACCGTACGCGTCCTTGACGACCGGATTATCGGCCCCGCCGATTTCGAGCGAGCCCTTGCCCGCGCCGACGTGCAGTCCGGTTTCGCAGTGCAGCTCCCCTTCGACAATCATTTTGCCGATCAGCTTCAGTTCCGTTTGTGCTGTATGAGCGCTCATGAGTAACGTTTCGGGCCGGTTTATTCGTTGTAGGCGACGATGGCTTCGAACAGATCGCGGAACCGTTCGTAGCCACGGGCTTCATTCTTTCGAGTGACCTGCAGCAGCAGCCGCTCGAGCTGGTCGAGACTGCGCAGCCCATGGCGCGCGATCGTATACGCAAGCCGCGCGCGCAGCATGACGAATTCGTGCTGTCGTTCGTTTTCAGGAGCGCGCGTCGCCCGGCGCACAGCGCTGTAAAGCCGGCGCAACTGGCTGCGTGTGCCGGAATCCATGTCGCGCATGCGGCTGACAACCGCGTGCGCCTGATTATCCAGATACAGGCTGTCGTTGATCAGCTTTTCAATATCGATTTCGGGAGGTCCTTCGGGGCGGCGATCGCCTCCCGGGCCGCCAAATCCGCGACCCTCCCGCCGCTCGCCGCCGGGGCCTCGACGCTCTCCGCTTCCGGGTCCGCCGCGGCGCTCATTTCCGCCTTGCGGACGGCCACCTTCGCGGGGAGGCCGGTTCTCGCGATTACCCTGTTGTGTCGCCTGCTCGTCAGCCATGTTGAATCTATCAGCTTATTTCTTCGTTGTCTCGCAGAACCCACGCTCGTGATCTGCGCCCACTCGAGCGCGCCTAATCCTCAACGAGCCGCGCCCACTCAAGCGCGACCAGACCCTCCGGCCGCAGCTTCAGTTTGCCGCGCTCGCTCCTTCCCGCCATTTCCTTCATCAGATGCGACCGCAGCTTCTGAAATTCGCGCTCGCGTCGCGTCGCCACTCGGGCAAACCGGCGCTGGAAGCGCGCCGCCCGCGCCATCAGCCGGTCTTCATCACCGCGTTCCGGCCCCTCTACCTTCTTATACAGGTTGCGCAGCTGCGAAAGAAATACCCGGCCGCCGCGGAACTCTTCGTTCAGGCGAACGATCGCGTCCTTCAGGTCGGCTGCGTCGTTCAACTGCTTCCACTCGAGCACGCGGCCCAGCATATAGAGACAGTCCTTGTCTGCCGCCCGGGCAATCCCCAGATCCTGGCCGCAGTCTTCCCACACGCGTGCGAGGCCCTCGCCGGGCGAGGCGATCGAAATCGCCATCGTCATCGTCTTCGCTTCCGCTCCCGGAAGCTCCTTCAGATTTTCTTCGGCGAACCGCGCAAAAACGCGCTGCAACTCGCGCGCGAATCCTGCAAGCGCATCCCACGACCCGCAAATCGCGAATTCGCTGCTCCCGCAATAAAGAACCGTAACGCGCTGGAAGAAATCGCCGTGCGAGCACAGCAGTTCAATTTCGCCAGCCACGAACTGCTTGTAGAGCATGGAAAACTGAACATGCTCCTCTACCGTGTGCAGCCGGCGCATGCGAGTGGCGAAATCATCGATCTGGCCGCGCAGCACGCCCCACAGTTTCCGGCCTTCCGCGCGTTTCGCCAACTCTTTCACGGACGCGACCGCTCCGCCATTGCGCGCTGCATGGCGCGTAAGCGCGATATTGCTGGTCGAGGCCTGGTTTCCCAGATCCCACCGGTGCTCCCCGCCGTCCGCCGAAATCAAAGCCGGAAAATCAAAGCTCCAGCCCACTTGCGTGGCATCGCGCAGGCCGCGCGGAAGCATGTCGGGCGGTGCGGTGGGCTCATCGTACGCATCGAAGAAACCTGGCGTCAGCACGCGCTGGCGCTCGCGTTCGCGCAGGCCGTCCGAAAGGCGTTTCCGTACCACCGTCCAGTCGCCCAGATTTTCGGTCGAGCTCCAGATCAGGCGAATCAGTCCACCCGTGATCTCGCGCAGCTTTTCGGCGGTGCGCGAAAGAAACTCGCCCGCTGCGTCGGCGCGCGCCTGATCCGGCAGAATTACGATGAACCCGCTCAGATCGGACGATCCAAGAAGAATCGGTGGCAGGGCCAGATGGGCGAGCAAGGCACGCGGCAACACTTCGGCCAGAGTGGCTGCCCACATCAGCCGGGTTTCGAAGACGCGATTGTCGCGATCAGACGGCGCCGCGAGAAGAAAATCCTCGATTCCCGGCAGCACGCCCTGTAACAGGATCTGCGCTGGCATTCGGAATCCTTCGTTAGCCTAACATGCGGTCACAACGCACGGGATGATGTGGATCATGCGGCTCTGGCACTTGTTCGCGATCGCGACCGCGCTCGATGAAGTGGAGATCGCGCCCTGGTCGGTCACCGCTTCA
>Ga0157370_10005657_pt1 | contig 13972 bp, 20 predicted proteins | sample C35metaG_FD_113463 | JGI IMG/M metagenome (GOLD analysis project Ga0157370, IMG submission 113463) | Corn rhizosphere microbial communities from Kellogg Biological Station, Michigan, USA - C3-5 metaG | ecosystem: Host-associated > Plants > Roots > Rhizosphere > Soil | place: USA: Michigan...
CGGCCGCGCGCTCACCCGGAAATCCCGAACAGCGCGCCGATCCCCGACGTGACGAGCATCGCCAGCGCGCCCCAGAACGTGACGCGGCCCGCGCCGGTGACGACCGATGCCCCGCCTGCGCGTGCTGCGACGGCGCCGAGGACCGCGAGGAAGACGAGCGACGTCGCCGCGACGAGCGCGATCAGCGTGCTCGATGGCGCGAGCGCAGTGACGACGAGCGGCAACGCGGCGCCCGCGGCGAAGCTCGCGGCGGACGCCAGCGCGGCCTGCAAGGGGCGGGCGACGCTGATCTCGGAAATGCCGAGCTCGTCGCGCGCGTGCGCGCCGAGCGCGTCGTGCGCCATCAGTTGCTCCGCGACCTGTCGCGCGAGCCTTTGCTCGAGTCCGCGTCGCACGTAGATCGCGGTGAGCTCGTTGAGCTCGCCTTGCGCGTCGGCATGAAGCTCCTTGCGCTCGCGCTCGAGATCCGCGGATTCGGCGTCCGCCTGCGAATGCACCGATACGTATTCGCCGGCGGCCATCGACATCGCGCCGGCGACGAGTCCGGCGACCGCCGCGACGACGACGTCGCTGTGGGGAGCGCTCGCTGCCGCGACGCCGAGCACGAGGCTTGCCGTCGACACGATGCCGTCGTTCGCGCCGAGCACCGCTGCGCGCAGCCAGCCGACGCGGCTGGTGCGGTGGCGCTCCCCGTGGCGGCGAACGAGCATTGCCGAGCTCCGTATCAGGTTGTCCGCAACAGCGGCAACGCCAGTACCCCCTTCAAGGCGAGCGCAGGCTTTTCGACGAGATGCCATGAAAACCACGCGAGCATGAACGTCACCGGCAACGCCACGCAGAACAATCCCCACGGGCCGATCGCCGGATCCAGCCAGACGATGAGTTGTTGCACCGGAAACGCGTATACGTAAAGCCCGTACGAAACGTCGCCGATGGATTCGGGAATGCGGACGCGCACGCGGTGGAAGGCGAGCCAGAACGTGCAATAGCTCGTGGCGAAGCACGCATAGAGCGTTCCGATCTCCGGCCCAGCGTGGACCGAGACGACGCCCGCGGCGAGCAGCGCGAGCGCGATGCCACCGCGACAGGGGATGTCGTCGCGAAATTGCGCCATCAGCATGCCAAGCAGAAAGGCGATCGCCGGCACGGCGTAGAGCGGCGAACCGAGCATCGGCAGCACGCCGAGCCACGACGGCTCCGCGATCAGGACTGCGATGGCCGCGACGAGCACGGCGCCGGCCACCACGCGACGAGCGAGCAGCGCCGTGACGCCGAGGATGGCCACGACGACGTACATCATCGCCTCGAGCGGCAGCGTCCACAGCGATCCGTTGACGGCGTTCGGGAACGGATTGTGGGCAAAGACACCGGGCAGCTCGAACCGTATGTCGAACAGCAGATTCCGAGAGACGTAGGCCCACGTGCCGATGTCGTTCAGGTAGGCTCGCAACGGCAGCGTCGTCGCGAGCGCACCGACGAAGACGCCGAACACGACGGCAATGCCGAATGCAGGATAGATGCGCAGCGAGCGCGCCTCGGCAAACGCCCATAGCGATCGGCGCTTGACGAAGCTGCGCGTGACCAGATAGCCGCTCATCGCGAAGAATACCCACACGCCCAGCTGGCCCGCGTAGAGGTGGCCTTGCGTGAGCACGACGACGGGATCGACGACGCTCCCGGTCAGAGCCCAGCAATGCGACAGGATCACGAGCGTCGCGGCCACGAGCCGCAACGCATCGAAGTTGTTGTCGCGATGGAGGTGGCCGGTGGTCAAGCGAAGCGACGCGAGGGAGGGCCTCGAATGCGACCTTCGCGCCGGTCAGTCGCGCCTGCGCAACGTGACGTGCGCAACCGCGCGCTTGCCGGGCACGTGCGCTATGCACTCGTAGCCCAGTGCCGGCAGGTCGAGTCCCTGGAAGAGCGGCTCGCCACGTCCGAGCAGCACCGGTGAAATCGTCAGGCGCAACTCATCGACGAGTCCCGCGCGCACGAATTGCCGGATCGTCGACGCGCCGCCGCCCACACGTACGTCACGACCTCCGGCCGCTTCACGCGCACGCGCAAGCGCCGCGCGCATGCCGCCGGTGACGAAATGGAACACCGTGCCACCTTTCATCTCCAACGGCGCGCGCGCATGGTGCGTCAACACGAATACGGGGACGTGATACGGCGGCTCGTCGCCCCACCAGCCCTTCCAGTCGTCGTCGGGCCAGGGCCCGCGAATCGGACCGAACATGTTGCGGCCGAGAATCCATGCGCCGATGTTCTCGAACCCGCGCGCGGCCGCGTCGTCGTCGACGCCCGTTTCGCCTTGATCCGGTTGGCCATGCATCGCCTGCCACGTGCGTGTGGGAAAGAACCAGCCGAAAAGGGCAGGGCCGCCGACGCCGAGCGGATGTTCGCGATCCTGCCCGGGGCCTGCGACGAACCCGTCGATCGACACCGAGACCGCTTCGACGCGAAGCTTCGACGTGCGTGTCCTGACGTCGCTCATGATGCGCTCGGCCTCGATTCGTATTCCCGGATCGGCTCCGGCGCGCCAGGCGCCGTCGACATGCGGTGAATCATAGCCGCATCCAATGCACGACGGGCGTCGGCGCGCCCTCTCACTTCCCGCCCGCGAGATCGACGAAGGCCGGGCGCGTGCACCGCGTTCACGCGAATGCCTTCCGCCGCGACCTCGCGACGGCAAGCACGCGCGCGATGCGCGCTCACGGGCCGTTCCAGTCGAACGGAATGTGCTTGCTCGAGTTCGTCGTCCACTCGAATTGAAAGCCGAATGCATCCACCTTGCAAAGCGTCGACTTGCCCCACGTGACGAGTTGCGGTCCGGGACCCGTTTCGCAGCCGGGTGCATTCATGAGTTGCGGGTATTTGTCCGGGAGGCTCGTCGGGCCGGTCAGCGCCTTGGCCCACGCCTTGACCTTGCCGGCGATCTCGACGCCCCAGTGCGCGCGGTCGGGCGCGATGTCGAACGTGATCTCTGCGCGTTCGGCGCCGCGAATCTGGCGGCCCAGCGTGAACAGCGCGTTGACTCGAGCCGGAAAGCCGCCGGCGCGTCCCCCGAAGATTCGCGGCAGCGCGTCCGCCTGGCGGTCGTCGGCGCGCGCGTCGATGAACACGCCGCCCGCGCCCTTGACCTTGCCGGCCCAGAGATCGCCTTCCCAGCGGCCGACGCGAACGAAACTGAGGCCGTCGAGCGGCACGTCGCCGTAAAAGCCACGCTCGACGTGCCAGAAGAGCACCGAGTCGCAGTAGCCGTTGTCAGGCGGCTGCGCGAACGTGCACGGACACGCGACCGCGCAGCTGCAGTTATCGAACCACTCGCCGACGATGCGCCACGACGGGATCGCGTCCATTGCGTCTGCTCCTTTCAATGGCCCGCAGACGTTCTAGCATTCACGCGCGCATCTGTCGACCGAGCGCCATCGGGTCAGGTCGCCTCGGCGAGGTGGCGGATCACCCGGCACGGGTTGCCCGCCGCGAAGACGTCGTCCGGGACGTCGCGCGTGACGACGCTGCCGGCGCCGATGATGGCGCGCGAGCCGATCTGTACGCCGGCGAGGATGAGCGCGCCGCCGCCGACCCAGACATCGGCCCCGATCGATACGCGCTTTCCGGACTCCCGCTCTCGCCGCAAGGCCGCATCCATCGGATGGAGCGGCGTGAGAATCTGCACGCCGGGTCCGAAAAGCGCGTGCTCGCCGATGCGCACCTCGCATACGTCGAGCACGATGCAGTTGAAGTTGAAGTACACGCGCGGCCCGAGGTGAATGTTCGAGCCGTAATCGCAATAGAACGGTGGTTGGACGAGCACCGTATCGCCGCCGGTACCGAACAGCTCCTGCACGATGCCGCGTCGCTCCGACGCCTGCGAGTCGGAAGTCGCGTTGAGCAGGCGGCAGAGATCACGTGCGCGTTCACGCGCGAGCGTGAGCTCGGGATCGCGCGGGTCGTAGAGCTCGCCTGCGAGCATCTTCAGGTGCTCGCTGTCCCTGGCCGCGTCGGGCGGGCTAGCGGGTCCGATCGTCATGCCGTTCACCCCATCGCCAGCGCGGCGGCTCGCCGGTGATCCAGCAGATCGCGACGAGCACCGCAGTGAGCAACACGAGATAGAGAATGAACCATGCGGGTCGCGCCGAGGCATCGATCGTGACAATGCCTGCGCCGACGAGTGCGACGTAGCAGGCGACGACGAGCCATCCTTGCCATGTGCGCGGAACGCTCCATCCCCATCCATACCGCTTCGCGGGAAACCAGTCGCTCGGCGTCGTCACGACAGAACCTCCGTGAGTTTCTCGGGCGAGGCGACGAGGACGCTCGGCGCGGCGGCCCGCAACTCGTCGGCCGAGCCGAAGCCCCAGAGAACGCCCGCCGAGGCGAGACCGTTCGCCTTCGCGGCCGCGATATCGACCGCACGATCTCCCACCATGATCGAAGACGCGTCGACGCGCCGTTCGCGAACGAGGCACGCAAGCTGATCGGCCTTGGCGACGCCCATATCGCCGCCACTCACGAAATGGAAGTGCTCGCGAATCCCGAACCGCTGAAGAATGCGCTCGGCAAAGTCGGCGCGCTTCGACGTGCAGATGCCGAGAACGACGCCGTCGTCGAACAGCGTCTGCAATGCTTTCGTGATGCCAGGATAGATCACGTTCTCGGCATAGCCGACGTCCGCGTAGCGCTCGCGATACTTCGCGATCAGGTCGCCGATCCGCTTATCGCCAACCGCGCCGACGAGCGATCGGAACACCTGATCGAGCGGCGGGCCTATGAAGGTGGCCACCTTGCCTGGGGCAAGACGACGGTATCCGAACGACACGAGCGCATGGTTGAGCGATCTTTCGATGCCGACGCCGGGATCGCTGAGGGTTCCGTCCAGGTCGAACACGACGCGGCGCTTCACGGGTGACCGGAGTTGGCCGGCCCTCATGCGAGATGAATGCGATAGCGCAGCCCGGGCTTGCTGCCGAACGCCGCGGGCTTGACGAATCGCTCCGTCAGGACGCCGCCATTGGCGAGGATGACGCGCTGCGACCCGACATTGTCGATGTCGGTGGTGATGTCGACGAAGGAAAGGCCTTCCTGCTGCGCCAGCGGCAGCAGCAACGTCAGCGCGCGCGTCGCATGGCCGCGTCGCCGCTTCCAGGGCACGACGCCGTACCCGATATGTCCGAGGCAATAATCGGGGAGCTCGGTCGTTCCCGGCTGCCAGCGCAGCGCGATGCTTCCGACGAACTCGCCGTCCCACATCCAACGGTAGAACCCGGGAAGCCGCTTCACGAGCGAACCATCCGGCAGTTTGATCGGTGGTCCCTTCGCCTCGCGGTCGTCCTGCGACGCGAGAAAGGCCTGTGCATCGAGCTCGATGCGCTCGAGCTCTTCGATCGCTGCGCCCAAGCCTCGCTCGGTGTCCGTCGACCAGCCGCGCGCGAGCGCTGCAACGTAACCCGGGAGGTACGTTGTGCCCGGCCGAACGAGTCGCAGGCGTTGCAGGCGCATCAGGGGGGCAATAATCGCAGGTGACTCCGGAGGTGGCGGCGTGCTGAAGAAAGTGGTGAAGACGGCGTCAGGCGGACGCGTCGTGTTGATGGATTCGATCACGCTGCTCGACGCGGACGACGCGAATGCCTGCGTAGTATCCGCGTCGCACGGCGGCGTCAGCTCGGGCGAAGTCGCATTGGGCGTTCCGCTGATTGCCGTATTCTTCAACGACGCGGGTGTCGGGAAGGACGATGCCGGCATCGCCGCGCTCGCGATGCTCGAGAACGCCGGCGTCCCGGCGGGAACCGTGTCGCACACCAGCGCGCGCATCGGCGACGCCGAGGACACGTGGAACAACGGCGTGATCTCGCATGTCAACCGCGCGGCGCGCGACCTCGGACTCGCGCCCGGGTCGCGCCTTCGCGACGCGCTACTCGCATCGATCGCCGGTGCGCGGTAGAGCGAACCACCCGGCGAACGCCATCGATTCGGAACGTCGCGCGTGCTCGCGTGCACGTCGGCTATCGGCCGTCGAATGCGAACACGCCGCTGCAGCCCTTGTCGACCCACACGCCATTCCCTTGGAAGCCCCAGCTTTCTCCCTGGATGCACGGGGCTCGCGACCGCTGCTCGTCCAGCCAGGCGCGGGCGATCGTCCGGCCGGTACCGCAGAACGCGTATGCGAACCCGCGACTCTCGCAGGCAATGCGATTGCCGGAGGGTGGCCCCGGACGTCGCTGCTCCTCCACGGCAAAAAGGCCGCTGCAGCCCTGATCGACCCAGATGCCGCGATCTTCGAACCCCCAACTGCGCCCTTGCACGCATGCGGCGCGCGAGCGCTGCTCGACCAGGTGCGCACGCGCGATCCGGCGCTCGGTCGGGCAGAACCGATGCTGGAAATTCTGGCTCGAGCAGGCGATTTGACGTCCCGGTCCCGGGCCGCCGCCGGATGGCCTGAAATCGAACTCGGCCGAGCATCCCTGCGTCACCCAGATGCCGTTGCTGTCGTAACCCCACGTCCGATCCTGGATGCAAGGCGAGCGCGATTGCTGGACGACGAGCCGAACGCTCGCGATGCGTTGGCCGGTCGAGCAGTAGTTCCGTTGAAAGTTGCGGCTTTCGCAGGTGATGCGCGCCGCGGACGCCGGGAACGATGTTGCCATGAGCGTCAGAAACGCGAACGCCACCACCGCTTTCAGCCTCATTGAATTCCTCCGTGGTTGCACGCCCTTGGTTGGGTCATGGAACGGCCCGGCGCGCGCACGTGGCCGTCCCTTGCTCGTCGTTGAATTGCGGAGGATATCGCGCAGTGTCGAACCGTCGCAAACCCGGAAGGTGTCGCCAGCGATGCTAGCCGTCGCGGAGCGAGCGAAACATGACGTACGCGTCGACGTAGCCCTTCTCGTGATGGCGAAAGGCGTTCGGCAGCGTACCGACGACTTTGAACCCGAGCTGTTGCCATAGTCGAATCGCCGGCGCGTTCGTCGAAACGACGAAGTTGAACTGCATCGCTCGAAATCCAAGCCGTCGCGCCTCGCTTAGTGCATGCTCGCCGAGGCTGCGGCCGACGTGTTCACCACGCGCGTGCGGCGCGACCATGAATCCGGCGTTCGCGACGTGCGCGCCGAGTCCGCGTTGGTTCGCCTTCAGGATGCAGGTCCCGACGATCTCTCGTTCACGCTCGGCGACGTAGCATCGATGCGATGGATCGAGCCAGTACGTCAATGCTTCCTCACGCGATGTCTCCGGGTCGAACGTGTAGGTATCGCCGGAAGCGACGACCGCATGAAAGATCTTCCAGATCGCGTCGCCATCAGCCGCGGTCGCTTCGCGTATTCGCAACGTCATGGACGACCTGACGCCGCCAGCGCGAGCAGACGAACGCGCCGAGGCCCGTGCGATCGCTCGTCCGGCAAGCGCCACCGGGTCGCGGAGAGGGCGGTTTGAATTTCTCTCCGCCTCGGCATCCATCGCTGAACCCGATCACCCACCATGTCGCGGTACCGCAACTGGATGACGGCCTGGCCGCAATGAGACGCGTACCGAACGGCGGATGGTGTCAATCACGCGTTGGAGGCGGACAGAACTTCTCCAACACGGCGATCGCTCCCGCATCGTATGACGGCTCGTAGCGCGATGCCCGTTCCCGGATCTCGTGCTTGACGATCGCTTCATTGAGATCCATCGAGATTCGCTCGGTCATGACGGCATACCTCGGCGAACAGCTGAAGTCGTAGTGGATGCGCTGAGTCCTGGCGTAGCAGCCGCGGGGCGGCGAGCAATCCACGGACAACGCGGGTGCGTACAAGATCCAAGTCCCGGTGCCGTTTGCGATGAGAGACGGAGGACCCGACGATTCCACGGTCACCGCGTCCGAAGCGCGGGCGATCGAGTCGAGGTCGATGGGAAGCGCAGGCGCCGGCACGAGTGCGCCGTAAGCGGCAACGGCAATGCGTGCAACGGTGGCGTGCCTGAACGTGGCTGGCAGCGTCATGCCGGTCGGATCATGATGCCGTGGGCGAGACTGCGCTATCCACGCTTCCCGTCGAAAAACGCACCGAGTGCCATACCGAATGCGACTCCGAGCACAACTCCGATCGCGTTGTGATCCATCGCTGCGACGCGGCGCCGACGCCGAGAGGAATGCAGGACCGAGCTTCATCGAGCGTCTGGCCTGGCGGTCAAAGAGTATAAGGCGCCGTCAATGGGGGGTCCGGGAACGAGAACGTTCGAGCATCGACAGGACGAACGCCGACTTCGACAAGGAATATCTCTCGCGCACGATGCCGATCATCGATTTGCCAGGAATGGGCGGCCGGCTTTCCTCGTCTCGGCCTCTTCACCGAACTCATACAGAACGTCCGGGCACCGCTCCTCGTTGGCGCTGCCGTCGGTGAATCGGATCGCTCGGAATCCGTGGCGCTCGTAGAATCGACGCGCGCCGACATTGGCTTGGAATGTATGAAGAAGAATGGGCGAAGGTAGCGTCCGGAAGGCATGTTCGAGCAGGGCCGAGCCGATGCCCGCGCCGACGTGTCCGGGATCGACGGCCATCTGCATGATCCACGAGCATGCCGGTTCGCGTTCGGTCGCCATGATGCCGACGACGCTCGCATCCCGTTCTGCGACTACGGTTCCACCCGACGGAATCAGAAACGTGCGGACCCACGTGCGGATCTCGTCGGGGCGGTGGACCGACGGAGCGTACGGCATGAACGCAGTGCGCACGTCGATCAGCAGCTGAGCGATCCGGTCGGCATCACCCGGCAAAGCAGATCGGAGCGTGAGTGCCATCGGCCAAATCACTCGGTGGCAGCCTCATCGGGTGTCAGGTGGGATCGCGAAACTCGAGCCGCTTCGGGCGGCCGCCGCCCACGGGCCGGACGTGCCGCTCGAGCGCTCTCGGACGACCGCGCCAGCGCTCGTTTCGCCGTATTGAATTTGCCCGCCAAGCGGACGGGAGAAGTTCCTTCCCTTGATGGCGTCCGATCCCTCGACGACGAGGAATTCCCGGCCGCGCCGGAAAATGCAAATCGCCACAGGACGTATCGCGTGTCGGGTCACCGAGGAAGACGAGCTATACCGTGCAATTCAAAGTCCTCCGTCGTTGGGCATTTGCCTCGATCGCACTAACCACGGTGCTCGCTCGTTCCTCTTACGCTTCGAAGCGGTCCGTCGCATCGCGATTGCGCTCGTATCGATGCGCGAGCGGAAACGACGGCAGCCATGATTCCCGGCGGACGATCCAGCTCTCGTAAGTTGGCATCAATTGATCGGGAGCATCGAGGGATCCCAGGTTGATTTCGATTTCGTCAGCGGTGCGTGCAAAGAGGGACGAACCGCACCGAGGACAGAAAAAGCGGCCGGCGTAGTCTCGTGTTTCGCCTTCGATCGTGACCGCGTGCCGAGGGAACACGGCCGATGCGCTGAACAGGGCACCATGATGTTTGCGGCAGTCGAGACAGTGACAAAGGCCAACGCGGTAGGGCAGCCCGGAGGCGACAATACGGACCTTGCCGCAAAGACAACCGCCCGCGAATCGGTTCATGTGCGTCCCCTGCGATACCATTGCCGCAACTCGATCGGGTTGCCGCCGGGATCGCGGATCTCGGCGGGCGCGTAGTCCGGCCGCCTCACCGGTCCCCACGCGATCTCGATGCCGTTCCGCTCGAGCATTTTCAGTGCGTCATCCATGTCAGCCACCTCGAGGGCGAGACACGGCCATCCGAGCCGCTGCTCTGCGCTACGCGATGGCATCTGATCATTGCAATTCTCCTCGGGTAAGGGAATCGATGCGGGATCCGCTCAGCCGGACGGCGGTCGCCGAACGACGCGACCAACTGCACGATCGTACGCGTCTGACAAGACCGAGCCGCCTCCCCGGCGTTACCGACGGCGAAGGCGTTTCGCGTTGCCGACGGCGCGGCGATGTATGGGTGCGATGCCACTTGCAAGAACATCGAGCGCTGCCCGCTGTACTGCTGCGCCGCGCGCTCGCCGGCCCTGGCTCAGCCAGATGGCGGAGATCGATGGCCACGACGAGAAGAATTGCAGGTTTGCACGGCAGCCGGCGAGGAACATGCTGTTCCAGGATTCGTAGAACGCTGAAACCTTCTCGGTGCGCATGCGCAAGAACTCGTCACGATCAGCGTCGGATGGAAATGAGCCAGCCAACGCCATACGCATGATTCGGCGTGCAACGACTTCGGGAACAGCGAGGCTGAGCTCCATGGCTTGCGTGGCAACACGAGTGGTACGAAGGCCGCGACGATGTGGCATCTGGTATGAGTAATGGATGACTGCTGGTGGTGGAGGTAACCGAACGACACAGTTGCTTCAAGACTTAGGTACTCGCGCCGCGAGCTGACGTTGGACCAACTGCAGGAAGCGGTCCTGAGCATGGGAAGACTGACCGCCATGCGCGGCGCCCAACGATCCGATTGTCAGGCGCCGGCTTCGTGGCACACCACTTCGATGTTGTGTCCGTCGGGACCGAGGACGAAAGCTGCATAGTAGTTCGCGTGGTAGTGCGGGCGCAGGCCAGGCGGGCCATTGTCTTTGCCACCCGCGCTCAGAGCTGCGCGATAGAAAGCCTCGACTTGCTGGCGATTCTCGGCGATGAACGCCAAGTGAAGATGCGCCGGCTTTTCCTCCGTTTGATACAGGCACAGCGAAGCATCGCCCTTTGCACCGAGTTCGACGCCGTATGTCGGCGTCCCCTCGGAGACAACGGCCACGCCGAGCGGTTCGAGTGCGTCGAGGAAGAACGCCTTGCTCGCTGCGTAGTCGCTTACTCCGAACTTTACGTGGTCGAACATAAGCGCTCCGGGAGTGTGCGAGCTTGCGCGAGGCTGAATGTCGGAGCGAAACGCCGGCTCGATATAAGTCGTGGATACGAAATCGAATGACCCGCTTTCGGTGCGCTGGAGGCGAATGACGGTATGCAGGGCGATTTGCTTTTGAGGTAACTCAGCCCGGCGGCACTCGGCTGCGGCACGATCCGGCGTCCGATGCCAACGGAGACGCGCAACGAGTCAGTCGAAGTGTACATCGGCTGGCGCGTCCGGTTGACCGGAGGGTTGGGCGTTCTCGCAGCAGGCGCCGGGGCAGATCACTGCCTTGAGTTGCCAAGGACTGGACGGCTCTTGCGGTAAGAATCTTTCAAGGAAATCCTGCCGTCGCGGAATGTGAATAGGTCACAGCCCTGGACTTCGACGCGCGTGCCGTCTACCCGTGTTCCCGTGAACGTCCACTCGGACACCCCTCGGTCCTCATGGACAAAATGATGCGCGTTGCTCCATCGCGCATCGGGGAAGGTTGCCCAGACCTCGGCAAAGCCTGCTCGCACGGCCTCGCGGCCGGCGTATCGAGTTCCGCAGACATCAGAACCTGCCGAGGCTTCGAAGACACAATCCTCCGTCATAAATGACATGAGGGCATCGACGTCATGGCGATTCCACGCTTCTGCAAAAGCCTGCAACATTTCTGTGGTGACCGCACCAATCACATCCATGATCGGGCTCCTCCCTTCGATGGCTGCACGGTGTTCACTGCCCTGGCGCCCAACGTTGGAGGTCGCCGGCGCGCCGCGCTGACGCTCGCGGGAAAGAAGAGATGAACCGGCGCATCCGGTTGAGCGTAAGGTTAGTTAGAGGTCGCCGGTGCGCCGACGAGACGCTCGTTGAGGGGTCAAAGCATGTGCCGGCGCGTTCGGTTGAGCGTAAGGTCAGGCGACGGGCTTGTGGCATACGGCCTCGACGTTGTGTCCGTCGGGGCCAATGACGAAGGCCGCGTAGTAGTTGGCGTGGTAGTGCGGTCGCAGCCCTGGCGCGCCATTGTCCTTGGCGCCGGCAGCGATCGCACGGCGATAGAACTCATCGACCTGCGAATGATTGTCCGCAATGAAGGCGAGATGAAGCTGCGTGGGCTTACCGTCGATCGGGCTAAGCCAAAAGGCGGGTTTGCTGGGAGGTCCGAGGCCAACGGCGTCGGGGAACTCCATGACCATGCGGATGCCGAGCGGGGCGAGTGCTTGGAGAAAAAACATCTTGCTCGCTTCAAGATCCGAAACGCCGATTCCGATGTGATCGAGCATTCCTTGCTCCCAATGGATGACACCGCTGTACGTGGCCTAACGTTGAAGTGCCCGGCGCGCCGCGCTGGTGCTTGCCGAAGATCGAGGCATGTGCCGGCGCGTCGGGTTGACCGTATGGTTAGGCGGCAAGAACCGTCATTTCGGCTTGAGCGGCACGACGTTAGTCGGGCTCGACTCGCCGATCACCGACGATTCGGCCCGACGCAGGAATTGTGGTGAGACGTTCCAGTGGTGCCCGTCTTCGGTGATGACGGTGACCGTCTTGCGATTGTACCGAGTAAGCATCCCAATGACCGGTGCGCGGCCCTGCGGTTGGAAAGATACTCGATCGCCGATTCGGAATTCGAGCATCTCGGCATGTGCTCGCATGTGATTGAGGAAGCGAAGTCGTTCGACGATCCGATTGTTGAGATCGACGAGTTCCGCCTCGGTAAGCTTGTCGATGTCTATATGGGTCATCGGTCTGTCGGCAGTAAGTTGGCGGTCATACGTCCTAACGTTCAAGGTAACCGGCGCGCGCCGACGACGCGTTCGCGAGAAAGAGAGCGTGTGCCGGCGCATCCGGTTGACCGTAAGGTTAGCCTCGCCGGTATCGGAGCACTCGGCGCGCGTCGGACGGGACTCACTCGCCGACTGCTTTCGACCTCGAAGTAGACTCCGACAGGCTCGAGAACGATATGCCGGGTCTTCGCCCTTTCCGTATCAGGATCGCCTAAGGTGGCCTCAAATGTGTCGAGATCGACGTGCTCACAGACGAGCGCAACTTTGTTTTCCGTCGGGTGGCGGAAGATCCGATACGCGCTGCAGAGCTTTGAACATTGCTGCGCGTTCATCTCCACCGCCAAGCCATGTATCCATGCTTCCGACAGCGTGCGTCGCGATGACTCTCGACATTTCGACTCTTCCTTTTTTGCCTGAATGAAAGAAAGCCCTCGGTGGGTCACCCAAGTAGGATGCGCAAATGAGTCCTGTCAACCGGAGGGAACGGCCGTGCCCGCCGCGGGACGTGGTGTCGGCGTTGGTGAATTATGAAATTGGACGATAAGCCACTTGTCACCGCGCTTTTGCATCACGACCGTGATGCGTGACGGTCCGGCCGTAACCATAGTTCCGTCAAGAGTCCTCTCGGACTGCCATTTTCCCGAGATCGCCACTACGGAGTCTGACAGCTGCAGCGACGTTTTCTCAAATGATCTCGCCTTGACGTCGCCGCGAGTTCCAGACAAGGCTCGGGTGAAATAGGCGATCACCCCTTCTGAAGTAGTGATAACGTCGGTGGAACCGGTGCCATAGAACAACGCATCTGGAGCAAAGAGTGCGCCTACCTGGGCCTGGTTGCCAGTAGTGAACGACGTGAAGAATTTGTCGTACGCAGCAAGCGCGTCTTCTTTAGGACTGGCTTGAACTAACGTGGACCAAGCAAGGGCAATCAACAATAAGCGGAACCGAAATGTCATTGCGATCTCCGGCGAGTCAAAGTTTTTTGTATCTCCGGCCGATTTCCGACGATGCACGGAACTACAAATCTTCGGGGGTGAGGCCGGTATGCTTCGCGATTGGCGCCGGCATCTTCGGCCCGATCTCATCTGAATCGTGAAATGCGAACACAAAATCCGGCCAGCCGCTGCGCCTGAGTGTGCGATGTGAACCGGATTGGCGCTTGATTTCCCACCCTGTCCGAAGCAAAGCCGCAAGAACACGGCGCGCCTTGGACGAGGTCCAGCTCACGCTGCGGCGACTGAGATCGAGATCGAGTGTGGCCGACTCTCGCCATGTTCGAGACGTTCGGCTAGAACACGAAGGGCGAGGATCTGTGCCTTTGCCATAGCGTCGTCGCGCGTTGTGCCGTAGGCCAATGCACCGGGCAACTGAGGCACTTCGGCGAGCCAGCGC
>Ga0157370_10005658_pt1 | contig 13972 bp, 11 predicted proteins | sample C35metaG_FD_113463 | JGI IMG/M metagenome (GOLD analysis project Ga0157370, IMG submission 113463) | Corn rhizosphere microbial communities from Kellogg Biological Station, Michigan, USA - C3-5 metaG | ecosystem: Host-associated > Plants > Roots > Rhizosphere > Soil | place: USA: Michigan...
AGGCCGCCGACGGTCAGCGTGCCCGCGCCGCCGAGGCCCGGCTCCAGCAGGCCCGAGCCCACGCTCACCGTGCCCGCGATGCTGCCGTTGCCGACGAGCGCGCCGCCCGCCTGCACCTGCACGGCACCACTGCCGGTAGCGCTGCCGGTCGGATTGACGACCCCGAGCGTGGTGCCCGAGACGGTCGTGCCGCCGCTGTAGGTGTTGGCGCCGGCCAGCACCACTGCACCCGGGCCGCTGAGCGCGAGCGCGCCGCCGCCGTCGATCGTGCCGATCAGCGCCAGCGGATTCGAGCCGTCCACGTTGAGCGTCGTGCCAGCCCCCAATGTCAGGGCGTTGCCCAGCACGGTACCCGGCACGTTGGCGCGCAGGTTCGCGTTGCCGGTCACTGCGAGTGCGCCTTGGCCCAGCGCGAAGTTGTCGCCGACGTTCAGCGTGCCGCTCTTGAGCGTGGTTCCACCGGTCCAGAAGTTGGCGTTGGCCAGCGTCAGCGTGCCGCTGCCGCTGTACGAGAGGGGGCCGGTGCCCGAGATCGATCCGCCGAGCGCGATGTCGTTCGCGCCGCCGATGTCCAGGCCCGCGTTGAGCACCACCTCGTTGGCAAGGTTCACGTCCGCGCTCGCGTCGAGCGCGGCGTTGCCGTTCACCGTCAACGCGCCCAGGCCCAGCGAGGTGTTGGTTCCCACACGCAGCGCACCGCCCTGCAGGTCCACGCCGCCCGAGAAGGTGCTGGCGCCGCCCAGTGTGAGGCGGCCCGTGCCGGTTTTCCTGAGGAGGCCCAGGCCGGTGAGGCTGCCGTTGAGCGCAAGGTCGTTGCTGCCGCCGGCGGTGAGCCTGGCGTTGAGGCGGAAGTCGTTGGCCAGGCTCACCGACTTGTTCGACTCGATCGAGCTCGGGCCGCTGACCGTGACGCCGGCTTGGCCCATCGCCTTGTCGTTGCCCACGGTAAGCGCGCCGGCGCCGAGGTTGAAGCCACCGGTGAAGGTGCTCGCGCCGTTGAGCGTGAGGCCCGGCGCGCCGGCCAGGCTGATGCCGCCCGTGCCGCTGATCGCGCCGTTGAGCGTGAGCGCGCCGCCGCTGCCGCCCGCGCCGAAGTTCAGCGTGTTGTTGAGCACCACGTTGTTGGCGAGCACCACGCCGGCCGCGCCGGTCAGCACGGAGGCGCCGTTGATGGTGAGGTCGCCGGTACCGAGCGCCGTGTTGCTGCCCACGTCCAGCCTGCCGCCGCCCATCGTCGTGCCGCCGCCGTAGGTGTTGCTGGCGGCCAGTGCAAGGTTGCTGCCGTTCACCGTCAGGCTGCCGCCCCCCGAGATGGGCGCGCCGAAGGTCAGCGTGCCCGTCCCGTCGAGCGTCAGCGCGCCGTTGAGCTGCACCAAGTTGTTGAGCGTGCCGGTGAAGGTGGTGTTGAGATCGACATTGCCGCTGACCAGGAACAGGCCCGAGCCGAGCGCACTCGCGTTGCCCAGCGTCACGCCGCCGTCGTTGAGCGCGAAACCGCCGCTGAAGTTGTTGATGCCGGTCAGCGTGAGCGTGCCGGCGCCGTTCTTGATGAGGCCACCGCCGCCGCTGACGGTGCCGCCCAGCGTGAAGCTGTTGCCACCCTGCACGATCAGGCCACTGGTGAGGTTCACGTTCTGGCCCAGCGTGAGGCCGTTCACCGCAGCCTGCATCGCGCCGCCGCTGCCCGTCAGCGTGCCGGTGCCGAAGGCGCCCGCGTCGTCGAAGATCGCGACGCCGCCGTTGAGCAGGGCACTGCCGCTGACCACCGCGCCGTTCAGGGTCCAGGTGCCGCTGTCGACCTGGAGGTTCTCGAAGTTCAGGTACTGCGCGGCCTTGATCGTGCCCGTGCCGGCATTGCCCGAACCGGGACCGCTGACGATGTTGCGCAGCACCAGCGTGTCGGTGCCGCCCATGCCCGCATCGACCGTTCCGCCGGCCGCGAAGTTCAGGCTGCCGCCCGACGGCAATGCCACCAGGCTGGCCGGTGCCGATCCGCCGGTGATGCTCGAGCCGGTAACCGCAATGAAGGTGTCGCTGCGCTCGCCGCTGCCGAGCGAAACGCTGCCGTTGATCGTGCCCGCATTGGTGAAGGTGTGGCCGCCGCTGGTCGCGCTCTCGAACGCGATGCGGCCGGTGATCGTGCCGGTGGCCGTGTTCACCATGTTGACCTGGGCGCCGCCATAAGCGGCGACCACGGCCGCGTCGGCCGCAGACATGTTCGAGCCGACGACGGGTCCCGTGGTCATCGTTCCCGTGTTCGTGATCGACGTGAGGACGCTGTTCTGCACCGCCAGCGCAAGGCCGGTCAGACCGACGGAGAAGAGCCTGGTCCCGCCGATCATCCCGTTGTTGATGACGGTGGCCGTGCTGGAATTGGCGTTGCCCATCACAACGCCCGAGGACAGGCTCGTGTTGCCGGTGCCGAGCAGTTGCGGATCGATCCGGCCACCGTTCGTGAGCTTGACGTCGGAACCCGTCAGCGTCATTGCATTGCCGCCTACACCCAGCAGCACGCCGACGGTCGCCCCGGGGTTCACTGTCACGTTCAGATTGCTGGCGCCGTTCGCAAAGCTCGGCGCCAGCGGGTTGGCAGCGCCGTTGCAGGTCACGTCGCTGCCCGCAGTCGTGCAGAAGGCCTGCGCCGGCAAGAAGCTGGTCGCGAAAAATGCGGGCACCGCCAGCATGCCGACCTTCGTCAGCCCCACGAGACCTGCCGCGCGGCCCGCGCGCCGGCTGGTGCTGCGCTTGCCGCGCGCGCGCGTCGTTTCCGAGACGGCCACCCATGCGCCGATCGCGGCGTTCCAGACAGTCTTGTAGGCGGTATTCATGGACGGTTCTCCTCCTCCGTAGGCAGCGTGCAAAACGCGCTGCAACAAAAAGCCAATTCAGCCGAAGACCATGGGTCGACGGCTGTCGTACTGCTGTTCATGGGGGTCTCCTCCCGCCATGCAATCGCGCGGCGCGCGGCATGTGCGGCATCACTCTGTTGCCGCTTCGAGCGAAATTCTCAAGCTCCCCCCTTTGATTTGCACCTTACTTTTTCTTGCAAACGAAGCCCGCCGTCACCTACGGAAAGCAGTGGTTTTGCCGACGGAAAAGCGGCTTGGCAGGCGCGTGGTGCCACGCGTTCCGGTGGTGCGGTTGTGCTGCAGCCATGCGAGCCGGATGCGCGGGCGAAGGCCCGCCGGTCATCCAACCAGCGGCGCTCAACGCTCGATGCGCACGCTCCCCTGGAAGCTGTAGCCCTCGCCGCGCACCGCGACGATCGGCAGCTTCTCGCCGCTGGCCTGCTCCGCCTTGCGACGCAATCGCGAGACCGTGACATCGAGGTTGCGCTCGTAGGCCTCGAGGCCCGGGCGCCCCATTGCCGCAAGCAGCGTGGCCCGGTCCACCACTTCGCGGGGCCGCTCGATCAGGCACTGGAGCAGTCGCGCTTCCGCGTTGGACAACTGCACGCGCTGACCGGCCGGCGACAGCAGCAACCACGTGGCGCCTTGATAGCGCCAAGGCACCTGCGCGGCGGGTTCGTCGGCCGCATGGGCAGCGGGCTCGCGCATGCCCTGCCCTTGCCCGTGCGTTTCATGGCTGCGCCGCAGCAGGTTGTGCAGCACCATCTCGAGTTCGCGCAGGTTCACCGGCTTGACGAGGTAATAGTCGGCGCCGAGGCCAAGGCCGTGCAGGCGATCGTTCGCCATGCCGCGCGCGGTCAGCATCACGATGCGCATGGCGCTGCGCGATCGCAGCCGCACCAGCACGCTGAATCCGTCTTCGCCCGGCAGGTTGACGTCGCACACCACGGCATCGAAATCCTGTCGCAGCAGTTCCGCATCGAGCCCCTCGGCGCTCTCCAGTCCGCGGGCCAGCATGCCGACACCGCGCAGGTACCGCAGCAGCGTGTCGCGCAGGTCGTCGTCGTCCTCGATGACCAGCACACGAGCCTGGGCGTTCATCTGCAGGCTCCCTGGCCAAGCGCCGGCACATTGTTCGGGCCCCGGATTTCCAACCCCTCGGCACTTCCAAGACAAGGCAGGATCAGGGTCAGCATGGCGCCCTGCCTCGGCCCGTTGGAGGCAGCCACGCTTCCACCGTGAACCGTGGCGATGCGGTGCACCATGTGCAGGCCCAGGCCGATGCCCGGAATGCGCCGGGTGCCGGCCGCGCGATAGAAACGCTCGAAGACATGCGACAGGTCATGCGGCATGAAGCCCGGGCCGTCGTCGCACACCTGGATGCACACGTCCGACACCCCATCGCCTTCCGCAAGGCCGTCGTCGCGGCCGCGCTGGATTCCGGCCCGGACCACAACCGGCGAATGGGGCGGCGCATATTTGATGGCGTTGGTCAGGAGGTTGTCCAGGGCGATGTGCATCAGCGTCTCGTCCGCCAGCACCGGCAATTGGCGCGCATCGAGACGCAAGGAAATGCGCCCGCCACCAACGCCTTCGTTGTGCTCTTCGATCTTCTCGCGCAGGAACTCCGCGAGCTCGATCGGAACCAGGCACAGGTTTTCGCTGGACGCATCGAGCCATTCGTCGGCCAGCAGGGTGTCCACCAGATCGCGCATGCGAAGGACGGTGCGGCTGATCTTCTCGGCTTCCTTCTTGACCTCTTCGCGAACCAGGCCGAGCCGGTCGTCCGCGAGGATCTGCGCCGCGCCGCCGATCGTTCCGAGCGGCGTGCGGAACTCGTGCGACACCATGGCCAGCAGGCCGCGCTGCTCGCGCAGCGCCAGGGCCAGCTGGTCGTGGGTGCGATGGTGCTGCGCGATCTCCTGCCGCAGATCGCGGGTGCTCTCGTTCACGCGCTGCGCCAGCCGCGCGCGATGCCTCAGCGACAGCGCGAGCGCCCGCCGCTCGCGATGGCGCACGCGCCAGCCCAGCGCAAAGAAGAAAGCCATGATGTGGAGGATGCTGCCGAGCGCATAGCTGTACTGGGTGGCCTGCGTGTAGGGCAGCCACTGCAGGTTCTTGGCGAAGTGCACCGCGCCCATCATGAGGTAGACGGCATAGCCGACCAACCCCGGCCAGACATGGATGTTCCGGCGCAGTGCAACGGCGCACATCGGCACGATGCTGGCCGCGAAGAGCAGCCACAGCAGGTTCAGCGGCCGTGCGACGTGCCGGTACCCGCCAGCCAGGGCGATCGCGCAGGCCGCGAAGCAGACGAGCGTCATCACCTGGAACACGCGGTTCATGCGCGGGAACTGCCGCTCCATGTCCAGCAGCACCCTGGCGAATCCGAATGCGGCGGCCGTGTGCAGGCAGACCGAGAAGTTGTGCAGGCGAACGGCGGCCAGCGGATGGTTCTGCAGCCACAGCGACGCCGGCAGGCCCTCCGAGCTCGCGAACACCATGGCGAGCGTGAGGAGGTAGCCGGCATAGGCGATGAACCGCCGGTCGGGCAGCGCAACGCCCATCATCAGGCTGACCACCGCCATCAGCAGGGCCATGCCGACGACGGCCGCGTCGGCGTAGTCGAGCCGCTGCTGCACCTCGGCCAACTCCCGCAGCGGCGAGACACCGCCGGCAAGGCTCAGCGTGCGGTCGCCCGCCAGGCGCACCCAGACCCAGCGCGGCTCGGTATCGCGCAGCTCGGGCAGGCGCGTCGCCGGAATCGACCAGGGCAGTTCGCGTTTCGAACCGGCCCGCATTCCGCCGAGCGCCCGGTGGGTGAACCCACCGCTCGCGCCGCTTTCGGCATCGGGCCACCACACGTCCAGGTAGTCGACATACGGCGCGTTCAGCCGCAACCACCAGCCACCCTCGAGCGGATGTGCGACCTGCCCGGGCGAAGCCTCGATACGGAAGCGCACCCACCAGGCGCCGCGGTCGTAGCCGCCGTTGAAGGTGCCCTTGAGCGTTTGGAATTGCCGGTCGTAAGGCGGCGATGCGACCTGCTCGCGCGTCAGCAGGCCGGAGGGGTCGTGGAAGGCCTGCGAGCGTCCCTCGAGGTTGCGCTCGAGGAAACCCAGTCCCGCATCGAGCTTCAGCGGCTCCACTTGTGCATGGCTCGGCAGGGCCAGGCACGCCAGCAGAAGCAGGGCGAGCCCCACCGTCGCGCGGGTCGCGGCGAGCCTCGACCGAAAATTCGTCAAGCAGGGCGCAAAGAACAAAGTTGCCGTCCGAGTCCTCGAAAGTGCCATCGCTGCGCGACATCGTCGCCGCCGTTTCGCACCGGATTCTGGGGCGCGGTCGCGGAGTTTGCACCTTACTTTTTCTTTCATCCAGCATTGACAGCATTCCGACAGCCACCGCCGGGCACGATGCGGCCTTCCCGAAAAAACCACGGAGACGCATTCATGCACGCCAAGCCTTTTCCCCTGTCCCCCAGCCGCCGCCAGTGGCTGCAATCGGGCGGCGCCCTCGCCCTCGGCGGCCTGTTGCCGGGCCTTGCCGGGGCTCAATCCGCCTGGCCCGGCAAGTCGGTGCGCTTCGTCGTGCCCTTCGCGCCGGGCGGCAGCTCCGAGATCGTTGCGCGCTCCACCGCCGCCGAGCTCTCACGCACGCTCGGCCAGAGCGTCTTCGTCGACAACAAGCCCGGCGCGGCCGGCAACATCGCGATGAGCGAAGTGGCGCGCAGCACCGACCAGCACACGCTGATCCTCGGCCACATCGGCACGCTGGCGGTGAACCCGTACATCTTTGCCAAGCTGCCCTACGACCCGAACAAGGACTTCAAGCCCGTGAGCCTGCTGGCCAAGGTGCCCAGCCTCTACGTGGTGCACCCCGACGTGCCGGCGAAGAACCTGAAGGAGTTCATCGCCTATGCCAAGTCCAAGCCCGGCAAGCTGAGCTACGGCTCCGCGGGCAACGGCAGCGCGGGCCACCTGGCCTTCGAGTACCTGAAGATGACCGCCGACGTATTCATGCTGCACGTGCCCTATCGCGGCACCGGCCCGATGGTGACCGACCTGCTCTCGGGCCGGCTCGACGCCTCGGCCATCGGCGCGGCGGCGATCATTCCTTTCATCAAGGCCGGCAAGGTGCGCTGCATCGCGACGGGCTCGGCCAAGCGCCTCGCGCAACTGCCCGACGTGCCGACCGTTGCCGAGCAAGGCTTCCCGGGCTTCGAGATGACGCAGTGGTACGGCATGCTCGCGCCCGCCAACATCGAGCCCGCGAACCTCGCCAAGCTCTCGGCCGAGACGATGAAGGCGGTGAAGTCGCCCGACTCGATGCAGCGGCTCACCGCCGATGCGGCCGAGGCCGTCGGCGGTACGCCCGAGCAGTTCGCGCAGTTCATTGCGGCGGAACAGGTTCGCTGGCAAAAAGTGATCGCGCGCGCAGGCATCAAGCCTGACTGAGGCTCCAAGGCCCTAGCATCGCGCCATGCGCATCCTGCTGGCCGAAGACGAACACACCCTGGGCACCTGGCTCTGCAAGGCGCTGGAGCATGCGGACATCCAGGTCGAATGGGTGGACGACGGCCGGCTCGCCGACCGTGCGCTGCAGCAGCGCGACCACGACGCGCTGGTGCTCGACCTGGGCCTGCCGGGCATGGACGGCCACACGGTGCTGCAGCGGTTGCGCGAACGCGACCAGCGGCTGCCGGCGCTGATCCTCACGGCGCGCGATTCGCTGAACGAGCGCGTTGCCTCGCTCAATGCGGGCGCGGACGACTTTCTCGCCAAGCCCTTCGCGCTGGCCGAGTTGGAAGCACGGCTGCATGCGCTGGTGCGGCGGGCGCGCGGCGTGGAACATCCGCGCCTTGCGTGCGGGCCGCTGGTGTACGACGGCGCGCGCCGGCAGTTCGTGCTGAACGGCGAGGCGCTCGCGCTTTCGCCGCGCGAACACGCGGTGCTGCGCGTGCTGGTGCAGCGCAGCGGCGAGCCGTTGTCCAAGCAGCAGATCCTGGAGCGGGTGTTTTCCGACGACGAAGAGGTGCACCCCGAAGCGGTCGAGGTGTTCGTCTATCGCCTGCGCAAGCGCCTGGACGGCACAGGCGTGCGCATCGTCACGCTGCGCGGTCTCGGCTACGTATTGGAAGCCGATTAGGTGCGCGCAATGCCGAGCTTCCTGCGCCGCGCGAGCCTCTGGCAGCGGCTCGCGCTGTTGCTGTTCCCCGCCCTGCTGGTGGTGACCGGCCTCGAACTCTGGATGACGCGGCACGACGCGCTCGCCGCCGCCAACGCCGCGTACGACCGCTCGCTGCTGGGCGCGCTCAAGTCCATCGACGCCAACATCTCCACCGCTTCGGGCGGCCTCTCGGTCGAGCTGCCGTACACGATGTTCGAGTTCTTCGAGCTCACCGCGAGCGGCCAGGTGTTCTTTCGGGTGGCGACCTCCGATGGCCTGGTCGAGCTCGGCAGCGCCGACCTGCCCGCGCCGCCCGCCGAACTGAAGATGGGCGTGCCGGCCTTCTACGACGCGACCTACTTCGGCGAGGCCGTGCGGCTCGCGGCCTACCGGCGCGACCTCGACCGCGCGCCGGCGGGCAGCACCGGGCGCAGCGTGCTGATCCAGGTCGGCGAGAGCACGCGATCGCGGCAGGAGTTCACGGCGCGCTTCGTGCGCAGCGCCGCATTGCGCGACGGACTGGTGCTGGCGCTGCTGCTGTGCGGCACCGCCATCGCGCTCGCCGCAGCGTTGCGGCCGTTGTCGCGGCTCGCGCGCGAGGTCGAGGCGCGCACGCCCGACGACCTGACGCGCATTGCCGGGACCGACCTGCCCGCCGAGGTGCGCCCGCTGGTGGATGCGGTCAACCAGCAGATGTCGCGCACGCAGGACCTCGTGACGCAGCAGCGCCAGTTCCTGGACGATGCCTCGCACCAGCTGCGCACGCACCTCACCACGCTGCAGATGCAGGCCGACTACGCCCGGCGCGAGGAAGACCCGGCGCAGGTGCGCGCCGCGCTCGATGCGCTCGGCACCGAGATCGGCCGCGCCACGCGCAGCGCACAGCAACTGCTTGCGCTGGGTCGCAGCGACACGGTGGCGGTCGAGCCGGCGGAGTTCGACCTCGCGGCGCTGCTGCGCGAAGTGGCGGTCGACCTGCTGCCGCTCGCGCGTGCCAAGCGCATCGACCTGGGCATCCACGCGCCCGCGCCCGAGTTTTTTGCGATCGCGGACCGGGGGCTGCTGCGCGAGGCCTTGAGCAACCTCGTGGCGAACGCGATCGCCTACACGCCGGCCGAAGGAACCATCACCCTCTTCGCGGCCGGCGATGCCGCGGGCTGGAGCCTCAACGTCGAGGACAACGGCCCGGGCCTCGGCGACGAAGAGCGTGCCGCGCTGGGCCAGCGCTTTCGCCGTGGCGCGCGCGCGGGCAAAGGCGGCTTCGGCCTCGGGCTGGCGATTGCGCGCTCGATCGCGCAGCGGCACCGGGGCGAATTGCGGCTCGAAGCACGCGAAGTCGGCACGGGGCTGCATGCGATCATCTGGTGGCCCCGGCCGGTCGCCAGCTAGCGGCGCACATCCGATGCAGTCTCCCCTCTTCACCCGACGCGTTGCGCTTCGCGCGTTGCCCGCGCTGCTCCTGCCCGGCATCGCCACGGCGCAGGCCGGCGACCCGTCGTTGGCCGCGGCCGATTGCGTGATTCCCGCCAAGGCCGGCGGCGGCTTCGAACTCACCTGCGCCCTTGCGCGCGATGCGCTGCAGGCGGTGCGCCCTTCGCGCCCGCCGCTTGGCCAGCGCTACCTGCCGGGCGGCATCGGCGCGGTCGCCTTCGACCGCATCGCCACCGGCCAGCTCGGCGGCGCGGGAACGCTGGTTGCGTTTTCCAGCGGCTCGCTGCTCAATCTTGCGCAGGGCCGCTTCGGCCCGCATCCGCCGTCGGCCGTGCGCTGGATCGCCACGCTCGGCACCGACTACGGCGTGATCGCCGTGCACCGCGACTCGCCCCACAGGCGCCTGCAGGACCTGGTCGCGGCCCTGCGGCAAGACCCGTCGCGCATGACCTTCGGCGCGGGCGGCACGGTCGGCAGCCAGGACTGGGTGAAGGCCGCGCTGCTGGTGCGCGCCGCGGGCCGCGACCACAAGGCGATGCGTTTTGTCTCCTTCGAAGGCGGTGGCGATGCGCTGGGTGCCTTGCAGGGCAAGCACGTCGACGTGTTCCCCGGCGATGCGGCCGAGGCGCTGCAGGCCATCGCGGACGGCGCGGCGGTGCGCCTCCTGGCCGTGCTGTCGGAAACGCGGCTGGGCGGCGCGCTCACCGGCGTGCCGACCGCGCGCGAGCAAGGCGTGGACATCGTCTGGCCGACCGTGCGCGGCCTGTACCTGAGCGCCAACGTGGCCGACGCCGCCGCGCGCGCGTGGAGCGCCGCATTCGCCGAAGCCACGGCCGCGCCGGGCTACGCGGCGCTGCGCGAACGGCACAGCCTTTATCCTTTCGCGCTCACCGGCGCCGCACTCGACGACTACGTGCAGGCCCGCATCAAGACCTACCAGGCGCTCGCGGACGAACTCGGCCTTCGCCGCTGGAAGCGCTGAACCCACACCCATTTGCCATGACCGAAGACGACATCACCCAGCACATCATCGACTCGCTCGGCGGCGGCCATTTCGAAGTGGCCGACGACAACACCTTCTTCTTTCATGGCGCGGACAACAAGTTTCCCTTCGCGACCATCGTGACGAAGGACAACGAGTTCGACAACGCCTCGAAACTGGACCGCCCGGGCGTCTTCCGCCTCAACATCGGCGTCGGCAAGGAAACCTTCCGCGCGCTGTTCGGCGAAGAGGAGCAGACGGGCATCGACTACACCGCGCTCGACCGGCTGATGCCGCACCCCATCTACGGAAAGATGCACTGGGTGAGCGTGATCAACCCGGGCGCGAAGACCTTCGAGTCCGTGAAGCCGTTGCTCGTGGAAGCCCGCAGCCTGCTGGCCTCACGTGACAAGGACAAATAATCTGTCGCCAACGCCGACCTTCGACAGGCGCTTCGTCCCACATTCAGCATGCTGCCGGCGTCCAACCTGCATTCATGACTGACCCACGCAATGTCGCGCACGACAAAAAAGTGCAACAGGAAAAGAAACACAACGGCGAGGAGATCGCACCCGGGGCCATCCATGCGCCTCAGCCTGGCCAGAAGCCCGCCCTGAAGCATGACGATGTAGAGCCGGACACGCCCAAGAACGATACGCCGGGGTCTGCCTGATCCCTCGGCGAGAAAGCCGCGAGAAAGTTCAGCGGGGGATGCGGACCGTGAAGGTCGTGCCCTCGGCCTCAGTCGAAGAGACATCGATCGAGCCACCATGCGACAAGGCAGTCTCGCGCGCAATGAAGAGCCCCAGGCCGAGGCTCGTGCGCGGCCCCGATGCGCCTTGTCCGCGGCGTTTTCGAGCCGGATTCCGTCACGGCACATGGCGCAGGCCTACAGCGATGCCCGGCGCATGCCACCAAGAATGGCCGCACACCCACTCGGAGCTTCAGCCATGAGCCTGGAAGAGACAGTCGACAAGTTCAAGCAAGTAGACGCCGCGCGCGCCGACTATCCCGGCGAGCATCTGGTCGTGCTCGGCGCCGGCGTGCTGCTGTTGCTGGCGGCGGGCCGCAGCCGCTCGTTCCTGCTGCGCATCGCCGCTGGCGCAGCCGGCGGCGCGCTGATCGGGCGGGCCGCGAGCGGCACCGGTGGCATCTCGAAGCTGGCGGGCGCCTTGCAATCCGGAGGCTGGGCATGGCCGCGACGCTGAACCCGGGAGCCGATGAGCACCCATCCGGCTCTTCCCTCTTCGGGCCCCAACGGTACTGGGCACCCTGCCTGGCCGTGGCGCTGGTGGCGGTGTCTCTCTTTTATGTGACGTTGAAAGACCTGGTGCGCGAACACGCGGCGCGTGCGACCCCCTCGCCGCCGGCGGTCATGCAGGCCTATGTCGAGGCCAAGGGTACGGCGGCACGCTCGCCCGAAAAGCAAGCGCCGCAGGCCCCGCTGACGCCTTACCGCGCACCGCGGGTAGACACGGCCGTCGAGGCCCCCGCAGAGCCGCAGGCCAAGGCCGCGCCCGCCTTCGTCGAGGTGCAGAAATGCGTCATGCCCGAGGGCGATGCTGTCTATTCCGACAGCCCCTGCCCCGAGGGTGCAAGCGCGAGCACGCTGAGGTTGCCGCGCAACCTGCACGCGGCGGCGAGGTTGTGATCGACCGATGAAGTGAAGCCGGTCGGCGCGCCCGGACGACAGCCCCGCTCAGGCCGCCTTCAGAAACACATCGTGGTCCGGCGCGAAGTTGGCGTGCAGCGGCAGCATCGCGCCACCTAGCGCACATGCCTGCGCACCTACCCTGCCTCCATGCAACTGCGGCGGCCACAGGCCCTCCCAGTTGCACTGCGCCAGCGCGGCGCGGGTCTGATCGATCAAGGCCTGAAGCAGCGCGCGCGACATCGAACCATCCATCACCACGTCGGCGAGGTCGAGCACCGCGGTGCCGCTCACGATCGCGTGCGCCAGCGCCAGCGATGCGGAGCCGAGCCAGGCCTGCGTCGCGGCGGCGAACGGGGGCTGCAATGCGCGGTCGTCGTAGGCGGCCGTGGGGTCGAGCCCTTCGCCTTGCAGGCGCTGCTCCAGCTCCCACAGCGAGGCCTCGGCCATCACCTGCGGCGGCAGCGCGCCATCGGCCCGCACCGACTGCATCGGCAACGAAGCCAGCGCCCCCGCGTTGCTGTGGGCGCCCGTGTGCAGATGCGAGTTGATGACCAGCCCGCCGCCCACGAAGGTGTCCACGAAGATGTAGAGAAAGCTCTTCAGGTCGTGCCCGCGCCCGCCGACCAGTTCGGCCGCGCAGGCCGCGACCGTGTCGCGCGCAAAGCTCACCGGCACCTCGGTGCGCGCCCGCACTTCGGCCAGCAGGTCCATCTGGTTCCATTCGTCCGACTGCGCTTTCGAAAGACCCAGCGTGCGATGCCAGCCGCCGAGGAGGAACGGCGCGGCCAGCCCCGCGCCCACGTTGCGCACGGCCAGCGCCCCCAACCCGTCGCGCAGCCGGTGAATGTGCTCGGCGATCGCCGGCAGCAGCGCATTCGCATCGGGAAAGTCGTAGCTCATCGCATGGCGCTCGCGCACCTGCGCGGTGAAGTCGATCAACAGCCACTCCGCGCCGCGCCGCCCCACCTTGATGCCGATGGCGAAGGCGCCGTCGGGGTTCAGCGCCAACGGCACCGAGGGCTGCCCGATGCGCCCGCGCACCCGGCTCTGCTTGACGATGAGCTGGTCTTCCTCGAGCCGCGCGGTGATGAGCCCGATGGTCTGTGCGCTCAGTCCCGTGAACCGCGCAAGGTCGGCCTTGGGCAGGCTCGTGTGCACGCGCAGCGCCTGCAGCACCACGCGCTCGTTGAACTGGCGCATGCCGACCTGATTGGAACCGCGCGGGCGCAGCAGGTCGGGCGAGCGCACAGAAACTTCTGCATCAGGCATGCGCCTCCGCGGGCAGCTGGTCGGCAGTCATGGCGCCGGTCATCACGGCCACCGTGTCGCTCATGCTGATCTTCCTGGGGTTCAGCACGGCTGCGCGCTTGCCCAGCCGCGCGACGTGGATGCGGTCGGCCACCTCGAACACGTGCGGCATGTTGTGGCTGATGAGCACCACCGGCAGGCCCCGGTCGCGCACGCGGCGGATGAGTTCGAGCACCATGTTGCCCTCCTTCACGCCGAGTGCCGCGGTGGGTTCGTCCATGATGACCACGTGCCGCGCGAAGGCGGCGCTGCGTGCCACCGCCACGCACTGGCGCTGGCCGCCGGAAAGCGTTTCGACCGCCTGCGTCATCGACTGGATGCCGACCTTCAGGTCCGCCATGCGGGCGGCGCTTTCCTGCAGCATCTTCTTCTTGTCGAGCATGCGCAGCACGTTGCCGAGGAACCCGGGGCGGCGCAGTTCGCGGCCGAGGAACAGGTTCTCGTAGATGGTCATGGCAGGTGCCACGGCCAGGTCTTGATAGACCGTCTCGATGCCCGCGCGGCGCGCCTCCAGCGGGTTGCGGAAGTGCTCCGGCTCGCCGTCGAGCAGGATCTGCCCCTCGTCGGGCACGATCGCGCCCG
>Ga0157370_10005660_pt1 | contig 13968 bp, 11 predicted proteins | sample C35metaG_FD_113463 | JGI IMG/M metagenome (GOLD analysis project Ga0157370, IMG submission 113463) | Corn rhizosphere microbial communities from Kellogg Biological Station, Michigan, USA - C3-5 metaG | ecosystem: Host-associated > Plants > Roots > Rhizosphere > Soil | place: USA: Michigan...
AACTAATTGTTGAATGGTTGGCATTGTTCTTTTTTGTTTTTCTTATTTTATGTTTAAAAACTTTACCCCTCAATAAGGGACTGCAAAGGTAAGACAATACATTTTATAAATCAAGGGGTTAACTAATATTTCCATCAAGGATATAATATTTTTTCTAAAAACCACGCTGACACCGCTTTTCATTTAAGAACAAAAACAATGGTTCTTCACAAGATTAGCTTTTCTTCACACATTCTACACAGCTCCTTCAAACCAAATACACAAACAGGTACCTTTTTGTGAAGGATGTGTGTAGAATGTGTGAACTATGTGAGGACTTGGCCTTAACTATATATATTTTATTAAGGAGTTAAGCATTAACAAATGCTCTTTTGTTGGATTTTTGAAAAAGTTGTGTTAATGGAACGTATTTAAATATAATCTCTCTACTTTTTTCCTAGCCCAGTCGGTTTTGCGTAAAAACTTAAGACTTGAATTCATAGTGGGGTTATTATTAAAGCAGGCAATTTTTACGAGCATGCCCAATTCTTCCCAACCATAATGCCATACAAGTTGTTTTAGGATAAACTCAAGTGTTTTTCCGTGCAATGGATTATTTTTCTGTTCATCGATGGCCATGCCACAAAAATAATAAGAATAACTAAATTTGGATATAAATAAAAGTATATGAATTTCAAACTAGGAGACTTTGTTCGTTTTGTTGACGAGAATTTAGAGGGGTATATTACCCGACTTATCGACAAAGATACCATTGGTGTTACTGATGCCAATGATTTTGAGATACCAGTTTTAGCATCTAAAGTAACATTGGTACACGGAGAGATTACAGACAATGATGTTGTTACCAATCGTCCTGCACCAGTTATACCTCAAACAGAGTTTATAAAAGACGGTGTATTTCTTGCTATAGTAACCGATCAGCATAGTAATTCGGTGGCGCACTTTCATATTGTGAACGAAACATCATTCCAATTACTTATTAGTTTAACTACTGAAAAAGGAGGAGATTTTAAAGGTGAATTTGCAAACATTATAGCTCCTCATTCAACTAAAAAAATCTATTCAGATCACTTGGGCGATATCCAGATCTGGCCTAAGTTTATTATTGAAGCCCTGTTTCATACAGTAGCTAATATAGAACCAAAGCCACCAATAGTTATAAAAAGAAGCCTAAAGGGCAAAGATCTTTCTGTTGCTAAAGTAGACATTGCTTTGCTGAAGCAAAAAGGATGGTTAATTCGGCTTGACGAACCTGAGGCATTAGTAGATCCCAAAAAATTAAAAGAAAGCTTTTTTAAAAGCCATTAGCTAAAGTTACTTATATTAAAAGAAGAAGGGATATCATAGATCATGATACCCCTTCTTCTTTTAATTTTTCTTCCATTTATTATTATCGCTGTTCACATCGGGTAATAAATTCTCCGGATCTAAAACAACTGAGACCACTTCCTCTGTTGTAGGGTAAGGAACCGTCCATGTATTATTTCTCATCCAAACATCTACCGGAATTTTTACCAGATCAGTTTTACCACTTTTGGTTTTAATTTCCAAAATAATTGGCATTGGCATTTTTTCAAGATTTGCAACAACAATATTATAACCTTTAGGTTCATCTCTGTTAGATTCTGTTACACTAACAATAGCCTGATCCATTTTCCAGTTATCCAGGAACCAGCCTCTCCAAAACCACGAAAGATCCTCGCCCGCACCGTTTTCCATTGAACGGAAGAAATCTTGCGGCGTTGGATGTTTAAAGGCCCAATGATCTATATATTGCCTAAATGCGTAATCAAAACGATCGACTCCTAACACTGCATTTCTAAGGATATTCAGGCCTTGGGCTGGCTTATAGTACAAGTTCTCTCCAATGTTGCGCTCTTTCATAGCATCGGGGCTTAACATGATATATTCTAACTCCGGATTTTGTAGCTTCTCTGCAACTTTATGCATGTTATCGGGATCTTTCTTATACTCACCGTTGTTAAATTCCGAAGAAGATATTCTATTTATAAAAGTATTAAAACCTTCGTCCATCCAGCCGTATTTGCGTTCATTACTGCCCACAATCATCGGAAACCAGGTATGGCCAAATTCATGATCTATAACTCCCCATGCACTGCCTTTTTTAGCCTTCCAGCCGCAAAAAACAATACCAGGGTACTCCATACCACCAACATTGCTGGCAACATTTACCGCCATTGGGTAAGGATACTCGAACCATTTCTCTGAATAGTGTTCTATAGATGTTTTAACATATTCAACAGCGCGGCCGTAACCGTCATTCCCATTACTTTCAACCGGATGCACTGAAACTGCCAATGATTTTTTGCCGCTTGGTAAGTTAATACGGGCTGCATCCAAGACAAAGGCTTTTGATGAACCCCAGGCAACATCTCTGGCATTTTTCATTTTAAATTTCCAGGTAAGTTTATCCTTAGCTGGACGGGATTTAGGATCATTAACTTCAGATTCAGATCGAATGGAGATTGTTTTATCGCTTGACTTTGCCTCATTCCATCGTTGCAATTGAACAGGGGTAAAAACCTCTTGTGGATTTACCAACTCGCCCGAGCCCATAACAATGTGGTTTGCCGGAGCTGTAACGGAGAAATCAAAGTCACCGTATTCACAATAGAATTCGCCAGCACCCCAATAAGGTAGGGTATTCCATCCTAATACATCATCGTAAACACACATCCTCGGAAACCATTGGGCTATTGAAAATATTTCGCCATTTTTTGTAGTTAAATGTCCCATCCTATCAGACCCATTAATGGGAATGATAAAAGAAAAATTCATTTTTATAGTAACCACATCGCCTGTAGCAGCCATTGGTTCAGCCAGTCTTATCTGCATACGGGTATCCTCTATCAAAGAAGTAAATTTAACTGCTTTCTGTTTTTGAGATACAGATAAACCCTCTATTTTGTATCCGCCAATTAACTTTTCGCCTCTGGCTCCATATCTACTGCCAGCAGCAATGAGTGAGTTCCCTCTGGATTCGGGTGCAAATAAATTCTGATCTAACTGCAGCCATAAATAAGGTAATTTATCGGGGCTGTTATTTTTATAAATAATGGTAACTGTACCCGTGATTTTATTATTTGCTTCATCAAGATCTGCACTTATAATATAATCTGCATGATTTTGCCAGTATTTTGGACCTGGGTAACCACTTGCCGATCTGTATTCATTACCATTTTGAGTATAAAAAAGTGGATTAAATGCAGCATGTGCATCATAATTACTTGATTTTGTATCCGTTTGCTGTGCCACTGTGGTCAATGCAAATGCGCACAACAATACCATCAGGATGGTTGACTTATAAGACATATAAAAGTTTAGTTTAAAGATTTCGAAATAAAGGTATAAAATCCAACCAATCACCTGGTAATGTAACGACTTTATTAGTTTTTCTTTAACCTTGGTACCTGAGGCGGTTTTCTTTGAGAAGGTGGTAGTTTTAGCCACTGATGATATGCCTGTACAGTGTAATACTTGTAGTTGAAGGGCCGGGTACTTTGTACAGTTGCAACAGGCGGTCTATATAAGGTCATAAAGTCTTTCAAATCCTGACCTTTTAGCTTTACCAAATCCGAAACATAGGCTTCGGTAAAAACACTTTTTATTTCGTTTTCATATTGATCCTTCTCTTCCAAATCTTTTGCCTTGGCTTGCTGCTCTTTGTATTTGCCATATCCTAAGTTCAGCTTGATACCACCTGCTCTTGAAATATTTGGTTTCCCACGATAATCATCTGCCTCAACCCGTTTAGATTCTTTTACCTCGGGATCAGGGCTTAAAATTGTAGGGTTTATTTTAGCACTCAATATCTTTACTTCCTTTAAACTGGTAGAGCTTCCCGGAAGGAATATGGTTTTTGGAGAAAGGTTTGTAAGGTAAAGTGTATCTTTATGATACCCATTTAAAGAGAACTCTAATACATCGCCAACGTTAGCTGCAAGCGTGAATTTGCCCGAAGCTTTTGTTGTGGTACTTTGATTATTATTAAAATTTTTAACATTTACCTCTTGAAGTGGTAAGGTCTTTATTTCAAAATCATAAACAGTTCCTGAAACAACATCCTGTGCCCACAGTGTTGCAGGGGCTAATAAGATCAATGCCAACAAAAGTTTCTTAAGCATGCTCAAATATAACGCTGTTTAAATATTACGTCAGCTATTTAACAAATATTAACAGGAAAATGTTCATGTACAGGGCGAAATTTTTATGTATTGCTACTTTAAAATGCTTTGGTAGCTTTCTTCGCTAAAGCTAATTAAAACAGGCTTTCCTTTAACCTCTACTATTGGGCGTTTAATGGCACTTGTATAGGTCATTAAGAGCTTAATTGCACTCTCTTTACTATTTACTTCCTGCTGTTCCTCTGTGTTTAACTTTTTCCAGGTAGTACCTTTTTTATTCAGTACGGTTTCCCAACCAAATGCATCACACCAGATGTTTAATTTTTCGGCACTGATTCCTTTTTTCTTAAAGTCATGAAATTCTGGTTTAAACCCATTTTCAGTTAACCATGTCATGGCCTTTTTTACAGTATTGCAATTTGGTATTCCGTATACGATCATGCCCACAAACTTAAAAAAAAGAATTCAAATCGTAATTCGTCACATTTTTTAACTGTTTCATCACATTTTAAATTTTGAGATCTTGCGTCGTTGTACTATTGCATCAACAAAGCATATCGAAAATTAATAAACAGCAAATGAAATTATCAGAATTAACGAAGGTTGAATTTTGGATAGCCACAAGCCTTTATGGGTTTGCAATCCTTTTACTGGTTTCAAATTCGGGCGATCGGACCCCTAGCCACCTTGAATATTTGGCCAAGGGTGCAAATATGGAATATTCTTATGTTTCCAATTATCTTGTTCCTGAACTATTCCGTTTTTCAATACTCTACTTTAGTTTTCTCTTATTAAATTTCTGTATCATACCGGCTCTTTTTAAGGCAAATAGCCGGGCATTGTCGCTGGTAATTTTAATTGGCCTGTTTCTTGGCATTGGATTAATCACAAGTATTACTTATACCTATAGCAAGGTGTATATGTTCCCTGATTTTAACAGCACTCAGGACGCCTATAATCACTTCTTTTTTAAAGGATTTACTTATGCAGCGTGGTTGATACTGGTTATAACTATATATGTATGTCTTAAAAAATTAATTATTAGTATTAAAGAAAATGAAAATACAGGAAATGATCCGTACAACCGAACTAAACTGGAGGCCGTTTTTGGAGCATCTTTCTGGTTTGTTGGCTTACTCTTATTAATAGCTACATCATCTCCTTTTGAAGTAATAGTATGTTGGACACTTGTAATCTGCTCAGCAATAGCTCTTGTTATCTTTTCTTTATATTATCTTATCCCTCAGGTTAAAGAAGCCGGAAAGGGATTTGGAAACTATTTTTGGAAGATCCTTTTCATTACACTTGCTTCTTGCCTACCACTGGCATTAATAGCATTAATGTTTAGCAACCACAATGAAATGGCAGGTGTTGTAATAGCTTTCCATATACCTACCCAACTTATCATAAGTGCACCTTTATCTTGGTATATCTATAAAAAAAGAAATGACAGCACTAATGAGCTTAACAACTTAAAAACTGAACTTGGAAAATCTGATGCCAGTTTAAGCTTCCTCCGGTCCCAAATTAACCCACACTTTTTGTTTAATGCTTTAAATACATTATACGGAACCGCCTTGCAGGAAAAAGCTGAACGCACCGGTGAAGGTATCCAGAAATTGGGTGATATGATGAGGTTTATGCTTCAGGAAAACCTGCAGGATAAAATTTCACTAACCAGAGATGTAGATTACCTGAATAATTACATTGCTTTACAAAAATTAAGAACCTCCCGCTCTGCTTCAATCTCAATAGAAACGCAAATTGAAGAGCAGATTAATGGTCAGCAGATTGCACCAATGTTGCTTATTCCATTTGTAGAAAATGCTTTTAAACATGGTGTTAGTTTACAGCATCCATCACATATAAAAGTTACCCTCCAAACAAAGGAGAATACTTTATACTTTGATGTAAACAACAGTATACATATTAAGCCCGATAATGACCCTGAGAAACTTAAAAGTGGTATTGGTTTACACAACGTAAAACAACGACTTGCACTTTTATATCCGCGAAGGCATGAGTTAATTGTAAGAGAAAGTGCGAACGAATTCTTTATTCATTTAACACTGCAACTATAGTAATTATCGAGTCAACAAACTTATTTAAGTTATCTATATTTGAGCATAAAAGAAGTTTCAACTATAACAAATGACATTATAAAATGCTGGCAATAGCAATTGATGACGAGCCAATAGCTCTGGATATAATAGAGTCGCACGCGTCAAAAGTTCCATTTATTGAACTGAAGGCCACTTTTATAAATGCTTTTGAAGCTATAACTTACTTACAAAACAATAAAATAGACTTAATTTTTCTGGATATAAAGATGCCCGATATTAGTGGCATTGACTTTTTAAATAGCCTAACAAACCCTCCGATGGTTATTTTTACAACCGCATATTCCGAACATGCGGTTAAAGGTTTTGAACTCGATGCTATAGATTATTTATTAAAACCATTTTCACTTGCCCGTTTTTTAAAGGGTTGCAACAAGGCACAGGAATTTTATACACTCAGAAATAGTGCTGAAAGTGAGGAACAACCGGCTGCTATTTTTATAAAAGATGGCTATGAGCAGATAAAGGTTCATATTGAAGATATATTATATGTAGAAGCTTCGGGCAATTATACTCTGATACACCTTGCAAACAAGCCTCTTCTAAGTACCAGAATTCCCATAAGTGAAATGCTTTTACTGCTTCCGGCTAAAGCTTTTATTAGAACTCACCGCGCATTTATAGTTTCAAAAAACAAAATTAGTAAGTTCGATCGTTCACAAATCTGGATTGGCGAGCAGATTATCCCGATAGGAGTAACTTATTCTCAATGTTTAAGGGAATTACATTAAATTTATCTTGCAATAGTTGGTGAACTTATCTTAACAAGCACTATCATTGTATTTACTTTTAAAGGCTTCAATATTTATTAATTTACATATGTTTAAATTATCTTTTAAACAACAGGTGCTAACAGGATTTGCTATATCCTTATTATTTGTTCTGGTATCCGCAATTACCTCGTATCTCAGCATTGATCAGTTAAGTAAAGACACAAAATGGCAAGGTCATACATACGATGTAATAAATTTAGCAAAGGATGTTGAATTCCAGGTTTTAAACTCAGAAACCAGCATCAGAGGGTTTATTTTATCTGAAAACAAAGATTATCTAAATCCCTACCATACCAATGTTTCAAAGATTCTGCCTACAATAGCCGAATTAAAAAGGTTAACAATTGATAATGCGGAACAGCAAATCAGGATTGACACCCTAAGTCAGTACGCTCATGCTAAAATGGAGGAGATGAAAGAAGTTCTCCGCATCTATGAATCGAAGGGAAAAGATGCTACAGCATCAAGAGTAATGGGAGGTTTGGGTCAATTCTATAAAAGTCAGGTATTAAAATCAGGAAACGAAATAATACAGAGCGAACTCAAGTTACTAGCTAAAAGAAAAGCGGCCATTGTAAGTAGCAGCAAACAAAGCGAGTGGGTAGTTCTGCTAAGTGCTATAATTATTTTCTGTTTGATATTGTTTCTCTTTTCTTACATCAAAAGAACTTTTGATCAGCAAAAATTAACAGAGAGACAAATCAGAGAATCTAATATTGAATTAGAACGAATTTCTGCTGAAAATGAACAAAAGAACTGGTTATTATCTGGTGTAACTGCTGTAAATGAAGCTATGCGGGGCGAACAAGACACTGAAGAGTTTTCTACAAAGGTACTGGCGTCAATATGTAATTATATAAATGCCCCTGTTGGATCACTATTTCTGGCCAACCGTTCAAAAAAAACAATAAAATTTATTGGGGGTTATGCATTCGAACCTATAAAAGGAGCCGTAAAGGAATACCAATTTGGGGAGGGATTAGTTGGGCAAACCGCGCTTGAGAAACAAGCAAAACTCCTTAACAAGGTTCCCTCAGATTATATAAAAATACATTCTGGATTAGGAAGCATGATTCCTAGTCATATATTTCTGCTTCCGATACTATTTGAGAATGAAACGCTGGCAGTGATAGAATTGGGCTTAAACAACGAACCAGATTCATCTACTTTGTTGTTTTTAAACACAATTGCCGAGAACATTGGTATTGGAATAAACAGTGCGGTAGCACGCGTTACATTAAGGGCCTTATTTGAGCAAACTCAGCAACAGGCCGAGGAATTGGAAAGCCAGCAAGAAGAACTTCGTACAACAAACGAAGAACTTGTGTATAAATCTGAACAGTTGCAGGCATCAGAAGAAGAACTTAGGGTACAGCAAGAGGAACTTCGCCAAACAAATGCAGAACTTGAAGAAAAAGCGCAGCTGCTTGAAGAACGGAACATACTTGTAAATCAGGCCAGGGAGGCGATGAGTTTAAAGGCAGAAGAACTAGAGATTTCAAGCAAATACAAATCTGAGTTTTTAGCTAATATGAGTCATGAGTTAAGAACTCCATTAAATAGCATATTGATTCTGGCAAGAATCTTAAAGGAGAATAGACCTGAAAATTTAAACGAAGATCAAATTAAATATGCGGGTGTTATCCATAATGCTGGTTCCGATCTGTTAGCTCTTATTAATGATATTCTTGATCTTTCAAAAATTGAATCCGGCAAAATAGACCTAACTATTGAGCACATCCAACCTAAAGTTGTTCAGCAAGATATGGATGCGCTATTCGGTGAATTGGCAAGAAGCAAGAAAATTACTTTTAAAACAACGCTTGAACCAAATCTACCAGATTCTATATTTACTGATCAGACCAGGCTGGAACAAATAGTAAAGAACCTATTATCAAATGCCTTTAAATTTACTCCAGAGCATGGGGAGATATCTTTAAACATAAGCAATGCAATAAAGGAATCAAGGTTTTATTCTGAACAGCTAAGAAACTCTACTAAAAAGATTATAGCCATAGAAGTTAAAGATACAGGAATTGGAATACCAGAGGATAAGCAAAAGCTAATCTTTGAAGCATTTCAACAAGCAGATGGATCTACGAGCAGGAAATATGGGGGAACAGGGCTGGGTCTGTCTATTAGCAAGGAACTTGCATACATATTGGGTGGCGAAATTCAGGTTAAGAGTGAACCTGGGCATGGTAGTACATTTACACTTTTTATACCAGAAGAGAATACCATAAATAATTCGAAAGAGGTAATTAACCAGGTCGCGGAGGAAGCTAAAATTGTTCAACTAATTCCAGAGCCGGTATTACTCCCTGTTAAGAATGGTACCGTCCAAACATTATTAATAGTAGAAGATGATGTTGTTTTTGCGGATGTATTAAATGACTATGCAATAGAAAAGGGTTTTAAACCTCTTCTTGCTCATAGCGGAGACGTTGGACTGGAAATGGCTATATCTCAACTTCCCGATGCAATTGTGCTTGATATTATGCTGCCAGTAATGGATGGATGGACAATACTTAAAAAACTTAAAGAAAACCCGAAAACCAAGCACATTCCTGTGCACATGATGTCGGCTGGTAATGAAAAGGAAAGTAAAGCCAAAAAAGAAGGTGCGATAGGATTCCTTAAAAAACCTATTGAGAAAGACAGGTTGGACGAAGCTTTTGAACTTCTAAGTTCTGCATACATAAAATATGATTTCAATACAGTGTTGGTAATTGAAGATCAGGAACTGCATAGTACACTCTTAACCCAGCAGCTTACAGAACGGGGCGTTGAAGTAAAACAGGCATTTAATGGAAAAGAGGCCCTGGAACTTTTAGAAAACCACACCTTTGATTGTATTATACTTGATCTAAAACTTCCGGACATTTCGGGCTTTGATTTATTGGACATGATTAAGTCTAAACCAGAACTTGTGCACGTTCCTGTAATTATAAATACGGCAATGGAATTAAGTGACGAAAAAATGGCTCAAATTATGAGATATACTGAGGCTATGGTTTTGAAATCGAACAAATCAAACGATAGACTAATTGATGAAGTAAGTCTTTTCATGAATAAGCTTAAGCAAAGTGACAGGTCGCCTGCAGTTCAAACACAAAATAAAAGTAAGGGAACCTCTACTATTGAGAAAGCATTAAAAGACAAAACAATTTTAATTACGGATGATGATATGCGTAATATTTTTGCCCTTTCCAGTGCGTTACAACTCTACGACATAAATATTATAATAGCAAACAATGGTAGAGAAGCACTTGAAAAATTGGCCGAGAACGAACAGATTGATCTTGTTTTGATGGACATTATGATGCCGGAAATGGATGGATACGAAGCAATGAAAGCAATTAGAATGGAGAAACGCTTTTCTAAACTCCCAATTATTGCTTTAACTGCAAAAGCCATGAAAAATGATAGAGAAAAATGTATTGAAGCGGGTGCAAATGATTATATATCTAAACCAGTAGATATGGATAAGCTGTTATCAATGTTAAGGGTTTGGTTGAGCTAATATGAATCAATCAGTAGATACAATAACATATGAGCAGCTGAAAGATCTGGTAGATTTTATCAGGAACGTGCATGGCTTTGATTTTGGAGATTATTCGGCGGCCTCTTTAAAAAGGAGAGTGACCAGAATTATGCAGTTACAAAAGCTCTCGCTATTTGATTTGCGCACACTATTAACAAATGACCCGGACTACTTTGAAACTTTTTTAGTTGAGGTTACAGTAAATGTGACTGAAATGTTTAGAGATCCGCAATTCTATAAGTCTGTTGCTACCAATGTAATCCCCTATTTAAAGTCATACCAAAGAATAAAAGTTTGGAATGCAGGATGTTCAACAGGAGAAGAACTTTATTCGTACGCCATACTTTTCTCTGAAGAAAACCTTTATGAAAGGTGTTTTTTTTATGGAACAGACATCAATGTGGATGTTTTGGAATATGCCCGAAATGGAATATACGATTTGCAAAAGATGAAGCAATATTCCGAAAATTTTCACAAAACAGGCACCATACACACATTGTCTGATTACTACACAGCAAAGTATGACGCTGCAAAGATTAATCATTCTTTAAAGAAAAATGTGTTGTTCTCTGTTCATAACCTAGCCTCGGATGGAGTATTTAATGAATTTCAGGTTATATCATGCCGTAATGTGCTGATCTATTTCAATACCGATTTACAAAAAAGAGTAATTGAACTATTTTACAATAGTTTAGCTAATTTTGGGTTTTTATGTTTAGGATCAAAAGAGACATTAAGAAGTACAGAAATAGGCAGATTCAAAACAATAGACAAAAAAAACAACATCTATCAGAAAATAGGCTAACATTAACATTCAGACAAAGATAAACCATGGAGAAGATTAATATATTGATTGTTGATGACCGACCCGAAAATATAATAGCGCTTGAGGCACTATTACAAAGAAGCGACATTAATTTAATCAGTACCACAAATCCGAACGAAGCGCTTAGGATTTCCTGGGAGATGGACATTGCAATAGCATTAGTTGATGTTCAAATGCCAGAAATGGACGGTTTTGAGCTTGTAGAAATACTGAAGAGTAATCCTCGCACGAAAGACATACTTATTATATTTGTAACCGCAATTTCGAAAGAAACAAAATATGCTGTAAAAGGGCTAAATACTGGCGCCATTGACTATTTATATAAACCGCTAGATCCATTTATTACATCTGCTAAAGTTGACTCCTTTATACAATTTGTAAGGAACCAGCGCGAACTGCAGGCTAAAAACAGAGAATTGGAGGCTTATCAGAGGGAGTTAATAAAAGCTAAAGAGGAAGCGGAACAGGGCAAAAGGATAAAAGAAAATTTTCTTGCCAACATGAGTCATGAAATCAGAACTCCTATAAATGGAATTATTGGTATTGCCCATCTCCTGGAACGAACTGATTTAAACGACGAACAAAAAGAGATGATCTCATTACTGGAAATTTCTTCAAGTTCATTACTGGGGGTTATTAATGACATACTGGATCTATCAAAGATTGAAGCAGGTAAATTCAAAATTAATAGAGCTCCCACTGATATAGTAAGTGTATGCAAATCTGTGATTAATCTTTTAAGGATCAGAGCAAAAGAGAAAAAGCTAAACTTAGAATTAGAATTAGGCTCTGAACTACCCACTCATGTTCTTGCTGATTCATTGCGTTTAAATCAGATTTTAATGAATTTGATAGGAAATGCAATTAAGTTTACTTCGCAAGGTAGTGTTACATTAAGGGTAGATATTTTAGATAGCAAAGGGAATAATATTCAGGTTAAATTTTCTGTAAGCGATACTGGGATAGGAATAGCTCCAGAAAACATTGAGAAAATATTCGAGACATTTGAACAGGCAGATGAGCAAACTACAGTAAAGTTTGGTGGCACAGGCCTTGGTTTATCTATAGTAAAGAACCTTGCCAAGCTTAAAGGCGGACATCTTGAAGTATCAAGTGAAGAAAACAAAGGAAGCACCTTCTGTTTTACAAATTGGTATGAAATTGTAAAAGAAATACCTACGACTCAGAAAATGACTAAAGAGAATTTCACTCCGTTTAATAATGTTAAAATTCTTGTAGCAGAAGATAATCCAATCAATAAATTCCTCATCGTAAAAATATTAAAGGATTGGATGATTGATACCGATGTTGTTGAAAACGGCAAAGATGCTATTAATAAGCTAAAAGAAAACCATTATGACCTTATTCTAATGGATACCTTTATGCCTGTTTTAAATGGACTCGATGCAATAAGGATGATTAGAGAAGGTTATGCTAAAGGAAAAGAAAACATACCTATTATTACATTCTCGGCAGCAGTTATGGAAACAGATACCAAAACAGCTATGGATGCCGGCGCAAATGACGTAATAAGTAAACCCTTTGAACTTGTAACTTTACATGAGAAAATAACCAAGTATACTACCGTTACTTATTAAAAGCAGTCATAGTTTTTGCAGGACCAATAGTTACAAAGCTTTTAATTAATTCTACGCTGGTATCTATCAGTGCTGGTAATTCAGGTTGTTCGTCTTTATCAAAGTTCGAAAGAACATAATCGGCTTGTCTGCCCTTGGGAAAATCATCACCAATTCCAAAACGCAGACGGGGATAACCTTGACCTCCACACAGGCCTTCAATACTTCTTAGTCCGTTGTGTCCGGCACTGCTACCCTGCATCTTTAATCGTAGTTTACCAAGTGGTAGTGCAAGATCATCAACAATAACCAAAACATTTTCTAATGGAATACGTAGCTCCTGCATCCAATAATTTACGGCCTTACCACTTAAGTTCATAAAAGTGGTAGGTTTTATTACGTGTAGCTTTTTACCTTTAAATGAAACCTCAGAATAATAAGCAAGGCGCAAATTAGAAAAAGAACCACCTAATTCTTTCACCAACTCATCTGCTATGTTAAATCCTATATTATGCCTGGTGTAAGCATATTCAGGTCCTATATTACCCAGACCAACTATTAAGTACTTCATTACTGCAAAGATAATGGTTTACACGACATCCATTTTTAGTTATTCGATTTTCATAAAAAAAGCAGCATTAAGATAATTAATGCTGCTTTTTTTATACTTAGCTAGTTCGAATTATTTCTTATTAGCTTCTTGTTCTGCTTGTTTTAATGCTCTTGACATACCTACAGAAACGATAGTATCTTCAGGAGTGTTAGTAATAACGTATTCACCTTTTTGAAGGTCACGAACACGGAACAGGTTACCAACCTCTAATTTCGCAATACTTACTTCAACTGTTTGCGGCATATTCTTAGGCAATGCTTTAACACGAAGTTTACGTAATTTTTGAACTAGTTTACCACCCATTTTAACACCTGGAGAAGTTCCGGTTAATTTAACAGGGATTTCCATTAGAATTTCTTTGTCATCAAAT
>Ga0157370_10005661_pt1 | contig 13968 bp, 10 predicted proteins | sample C35metaG_FD_113463 | JGI IMG/M metagenome (GOLD analysis project Ga0157370, IMG submission 113463) | Corn rhizosphere microbial communities from Kellogg Biological Station, Michigan, USA - C3-5 metaG | ecosystem: Host-associated > Plants > Roots > Rhizosphere > Soil | place: USA: Michigan...
ACAAAACCTGCTTTATGCGCCATTAAAATATTTTTTAAAAAAAATTTGCAGCACAAAGAAACGAATTATATCTTTGCATTCCAATTCGGAAACAGAGTTAAGGATTTAATTCAAAGAAAAAACGAGTTGTATAGAGTGCGGGGTGGAGCAGTTGGTAGCTCGTCGGGCTCATAACCCGAAGGTCGCACGTTCGAGTCGTGTCCCCGCTACCAAAAGGTAGTCTGTAGTCATCAGTACCCAGTCCAAAGTCTAATTGACTTTAGACTAAGAACTAAAGACTCAGGACTTATTTTAATGGCCCGTTCGTCTAGGGGTGAGGACGCCAGATTTTCATTCTGGAAACAGGGGTTCGATTCCCCTACGGGCTACAGGAATAACAAAAAGTTGATTTGAAGCGATAACGCTGACGATCAACTTTTTTTCGTTTATAGATATCGTGCCATCAGAAGTTTTGATTACCCTATACCATTCCCTTCCTATTTCAAACGAAACATTAAGCTATTGTGGCTTTATTATAAATTCCAATGCTTTACTTGGCCCTAAAGTGGTTTACAAATAACCATTGCTTGGATTATGAGCGTAATCCAAATAATCTTGCATATCAGATTGAAAACTTCTACATCATCCACAATGATGATAGCGTTGGGATTTAATCGAGGCTCTATCAACTTGAAAGTTTCGAATACCGGGTCAGGCCAGCCATCAAGCAACACAAATCGAATTTGACATCTTAGTTCTTCAGCGTTTCTCTCTCATCACCTTCCAAGATTATTATATAATCTTTCAACCCAGCATCTTCAATGTTTTTCTTGATGCTTCAACTTAATGAGGTAAATATTATGTTGAAATCACTTTATCACCATTTTGTTGAGCAGTTTTTAGCCACGTAGAGAGTGGATATCCCGTATGAAGTTCCAAATTCTAAAATGCTTTTAGCGTTCAAAGCTGTTGCTTGTATTAAGGGAACGCACCGTGTGATGGATGAATAGGAATATACTGATCATCGTAAAAGCTGGTTTTCTCTGATTTCCAATTTATGCCTTTACCAGAGATTAACCCGAAAGCCTTTGGTAAAAAATGTAAACCCATAATCAACTCTTGTAGTGCCTGATTTACCCACACCTCAATTTGGGCGCGGGTAAACAGGGCTTATAATCAACATAACTAACCAAAAATTATACTGAACTGTGAAGTATTCAAAATAGAAATAAAACAATTAATCACTTTTTATTTAGACTAATTATAAACAAAGAAACGTAATAACGATGGTTTCCTCAAATATATTTAAGTGAAAAAAGAATTCTACCCTCCAAGAGGCTATAAATACCTCATAATCAACAACAAAATTAATCCGAAAAAATAGCACAGATTTATAATTTTGAAAGCTTAATTACGACCTAAAAAAATATTTAAAAAAAATATGCTGGAAGCTTTGCAAATACGAAAACAATTTCTACTTTTGCACTCCTTCAAACGAAGAAAATTTGAAGATATAGAGTGCGGGGTGGAGCAGTTGGTAGCTCGTCGGGCTCATAACCCGAAGGTCGCACGTTCGAGTCGTGTCCCCGCTACCAAAAGGTAGTCTGTAGTGGTCAGTACCGAGTGTAAAGTCGAATTGACTTTAGACTAAGAACTAAAGACTCAGGACTTATTTAATGGCCCGTTCGTCTAGGGGTGAGGACGCCAGATTTTCATTCTGGAAACAGGGGTTCGATTCCCCTACGGGCTACAAGCCTCGATGTTAGTCAACATCGAGGCTTTTTTTTTAAAATTTACTGTCCACCTAATCGGATCGCTAGGAATCAAGCATCGCTAGCATTATAATAGCAACCAATTATTCTTTATATTTGTAATACTATAGTGTTAATAATAACTTCATAAATTAGTTTACTACTATTATGTTATCACTTATATCTACCTCAAAGGCGCAGCAAAAAATAGTTGAGAATGTTCGGGAGAGACGGCTACTTAAGGGATTAACCCAAGAGGTCTTAGCTGAACGTTCTGGAGTCCCCCTTGCCACTTTGCGCAAGTTTGAGCAAAAAGGGCCTATTTCTTTAGAGTCCCTTTTGAAACTGCTGATGGTTGTGGGGGGGCTGGAAGAGATAATTGATGTTCTGAAACCGCCTAAGCCCAATTTCACATCAATTGATGAAGTATTAAAAGATAAGAACAGCATAAGCCGAAAAAGAGGACGTAAAAAATGATTCAGTCTGTCACAGAAATTAAGGTTGGGTTGGATTTCGGTTTGGGGATTAACCCAGTCGGGCGTTTAGCAATACGTGATCATATTATTTATTTTCAATATAATGATGAATTCATATCAAAGGGAATCGAAATCTCTCCGTTACGATTACCCCTGCAGAAAGGTGTTGTAGAACTGCCTCAACGTCCTTTTGATGGATTGCCAGGTGTATTTAGCGATAGTTTGCCCGACGGCTGGGGGCGTTTACTTTTTGATCGTATGGCTAGAGCACAAGGAATATTGCCAGCCAGTATATCTCCACTAGATCGTTTAGCACATGTGGGCTTGCATGGTATGGGTGCTTTGGTTTACGAACCTGATAATAGTCCATCCGAAGTTAATGAATTAATTGATCTGGATCATTTGGCGTTACAAACAGAAGAAGTGCTACAAGGCAGTTCGGAAGACGTCATAAAAGAATTATTAGCTTTGAACGGGTCATCCGCTGGCGCACGCCCCAAAGCACTTATTGGCGTGAATGCTAACCGCAAAAACATCTCACATGGAGCAAAGCGACTTGACGAGGGATTTGAGCCTTGGCTTGTTAAATTTCCTAATTCGCAAGATGGTTTTGATGCAGGAGCGATTGAATATGTTTATGCATTAATGGCAAAAGAAGCTGGTGTTTTAATACCTGAAGTACATTTATTTCCTTCGAAAAAAGGAATGGGTTATTTTGCTGTTAAACGTTTTGATAGGGCTGGAAATAAAAGGTTGCATATGCATACCGCAAGCGGTTTATTGCATAGCGATTTTAGGACTCCATCATTGGATTATGAGGATTTACTCAATTTAACTGGTGCGTTAACAAAAGATATTCGTGAAGTCGAAAAGATGTATCGTCTTGCTGTCTTCAATGTATTGGCGCATAACAGGGATGATCATGCCAAAAATTTCAGTTTTCTTATGGATGCAAACGGAGACTGGAAACTAGCTCCTGCTTATGACCTTACTTTTTCAGGTGGACCAAATGGAGAACAAAGCACCATGGTTATGGGAGAAGGTAAAAGTCCAGGAATCAGTCATTTACTAAAACTTGGAACGGAAGCCAAGTTGTCCAAAAGACTTATAAAAGAAATTATCGATCGAACAAAAAATGCCTTAGGACAATTTCAATACCTGTGCGAAAATTATAATGTTAGTAAAGTTAATATTGAACAAGTCTTAGATTCTATAAATAATCGTAACGGATCAATGTGATATATCATGCGTCAATTTCAACTCTTCCATGCCTTCGAGCACCGGAATGATAATAGACAATAAATTTTTCACGTTTGTTGATTTAAGGTTAATTTAAATGATATAGGTATAGTTAAATACTTTTATGCTATCTAAAAATTATAAAACCTAGACCGAAAAGGAGAATGCTGAAGTTATTGGAGAGCGCGGAATCTAGATTTAGATGACTGTTTAAATAAGTGCGTTTAGATATTTTCTTTTTTTGACAAACAAGTATTGATGGGTTCTACAACTAGAATTACCCATTAGGCTAATGTATTACACGATTACAATTTGTAGATAAATCCGTAATTAAAATACCTGTTTATTCTACAATAGTACAGATTAAAATTGAGTTTCTTCAAAAGTTATATTGGGAAAATCACCTTTTTTTTAAGGGTGATTTTACCTTACAGGTAACCATACAATTTAAAGACGTTTAGTGGTTAAATCATCAATCAAACCTCTCACCCACAACCTGTTCACACAACCCAAAAGACAATGTCATACCATTACCGCCGAGTCCATTGATGATCGTTACGCCATCTTCCGGATTAAGCAGGAGTTCGGTTTGGCCATTCTTCATTTTCGGATAAATACCATTCCAGGTCTGTATGATTTTGCTGTCTTTAAAATTGGTAAAGGTTCTAAGGTATTTGATAATCATCTCGTTAATGAAATCCTTATCAAATGGATCATGCACCAGGCCATACTCATGAGAATCGCCGATGGTGATTTCGCCGGTATGATTTTGTGCCGCCATCACATGGATACCCCATTTTAAATATTCGGCATATTCTTCTTCATAACGTTTGCGCAGGTTAGGAAGAGATGGCGCAGCATGAAACCCCGGATAATGGATCATACTTAGGCTGCCGCAAAGCGCAGGTCCAATTCTCCATCCATCAGGCTGACTAACAATCCGCAGCATTTGTAATTTACATTTAGTAATCTCCTGTAAACTAAAAAGTTCTGGATAAAGGGTTTCAAATTCAGCACCGCTGCAAATAAAAATTTCATCAGCCTGCCAGGTTCGGGATCCGGATTTTACCTTTGCATTTTCTACCTGACTGATGGCTGTATTCCAGTGAAACGCTACACCATATTTTTCGTCCAGGTAACTGGCAATTTTCCCTATAGCCACCCGGGCTTCCACAATCATTTCAGTTGCGCTCCACAAGGCACCTTTCAGTTCAGCAGCGTTTACACCACTGGATTTCGCTAAAGTTTGCATCGGGGTAAGCAAAGTGCATTCGCGAGAGGCTTGATTCATTTCAACATATTCAGCCATTACAGCGAGTTCATCGTCACTTCCTGCAATATGTAAGGAGCCGACTTCATCATGCCAGATATCCGCTTCCACGCAAATCTGCTTCCAGATGGATCGCGATAACATGGCACGTTCAAAGAGCGGCCCGGCAGGCTGCCCTATTGGCCAAACCATGCCGAAGTTGCGGATAGATGCACCGACGGCACGCTCATTACGCTCGAAAACCGTTACTTTAAATCCCCTTATGGCTAATGCCCGGGCGGTTGCCAGGCCTACAATACCGGCACCGATTACAATGGCAGATGGTTTACTCATATGGTAGAAAATTTTAATGGTGTTTTTTTACGGATACTGATTTTCCGTGCAGAAAGGAAAAAATAAATGAAGGATAAGGTGCCGCAAATACTACCGATAACAGCCACCAAAACCACCCCATCTTTAAAAAAATTCCCCCAGCTGATATTCGGCTTTCCAAATTCTTTAATCAATAACACGCTCACACTGGCGAGGTAACCAAGGGCATCTGCGATATACATCACAAAACCTACATTACTTTTATACTGAAAGGTAGCGATCATCCGCTCGAAAAAAATGGCGTTGTATGGAACGTAGCCTAGATAAAGACCTAAGCCTGCCATAGTCATCCAGGCAACAGGACCAATATGATGCAAACTGAACAGTAAGGTAGAGGCGCCTATAAGGATGCATCCGCCAACAATCAGCAGATGGATGATGCCAAAAGCCTTTAAATTTCTTTTAATTAGAAAAAGTGAACTCATGGCTATCAATACAACGATAGAGATCCGGCTATCTATTTTTGCATAGATATTCTTATCGGTGATTCCCAGGCTATTCCAGATTTCCACTTCAAAATTATCCCGAACATCGCGCATCACGGTAAGCAATACATAAATCACTAAAGTAAGGATGATTCCCGGCAGGAAACGGCTGATGAATTGTTTCCTCTCCAAAGCAGTCATGGGCTTCCGTTCGGTGCGCATCAGTTTATCTTTTTCAGTTGGTGCGGGCATCAGTTCGAGCAAAATCACAAAAAATAAGATGGGAAAGACAAACAAGGCACCAGTCAGAAAGGGCATCATGTATTCGTTGACCTGGTAAGTATGAAGAAGCGTTTGCCCAACGGTTTTTACGAAACCGGAACCAAAAATCAGGCTGATAGACAATACCGCGGCCATAAATTCGGTAGAGCGGCGCCCCTCCAGGTACCCGAATACCAGTCCCCAGATTAAACCTAACGGGAAACCATTTACGAACAAAAAGATCATGTTATATGGTGCCGGGACAAGTGCAAAGCCAAGCAGCGCAAGCCAGGAGATGCCAACGAGCATCAGGATTGTTGCCCCACGCCTTTTCCCGTTTAACGCTGCAATAAACCGAATGCCATAAAATTTACTTAAAGTGTAACCCACCACCTGAAAAATAACGAGCCAGACTTTGTAATCTACATGGAGATACGATTGGCCAGAATAGGTACCCGCAGCAAAGGCTTTACGAAAGGCATACATGGATGAATATGTACCAAAAGCCGCCAGTGCAGATATTACAGCCGTAAGTGCATAAGGCCATCTGGCTGTTTTTGCACGTATTGTTTCTGCCAGATTCATAGCCTTTGCTTATAAAACGATGTTGAGCACTTCGGCGATGTCATCAATAATATGCGTGGGATGATAAGGCGCTAGCTGAGCTCTCGTAAAAGCACCCGTGGTAACCGCAATTGAATATTTACAACCGGCGTTTTGTCCCTCACGAATGTCGACTTCTGTATCGCCGACTTTCGCCACTTCATCTGCTTCAGCAATATTGGCCAGCTGCCTTAAACGGTTAATCATCCCCGGGTTAGGACGGCCTTCGGCTACCTCATCCGAGCATACCAAAAAATCAAACACCCCTTTTTTCCGCCAGGCTAATCTATCAATGATGACTTCTGCTATATCGCGGGAAAAACCAGTATTAATTCCAATTTGAATGCCTGATTTTTTGAGCATTAACATGGTAGATTCGGCATTTGGCAGGGCCTCCAGGAAATCTGCCTGCTGATAATATTCAATCATCAGGCGAACGAAACTTTCGTGAATTTTCTGAATTAGCGCTGTAGTGATTTTTGCACTATCCGTTTCATACAAATGAAGCATCTTCGTAATCGCCACGATCTTTTTATAACCCATTAAAGGATTAATGATATGCTCCGGAACATCATACCCGTGCTGCTGTAAGGCATTTCTAAAAGTTTGCGTTACTTTATTTTCATCTCTGACCGTGGTACCGGCCATATCGAATACTACAAGTTTAATGGACATGCTAACAATTTAATGTTTAGCAAAATTAAACTTAGTTTATTATTACAAAACTACCTTAATGTTAAGATACATTTAAGTTTAGCTGTTTTCTTCAAAAAAATAAATCACTAACATACTGGCTTTCTTTTTACCGGAATTTTTTGGCGTGTGCGGCATCCGGCCGTCAAACAGCATCGAATCACCCTGTTTCAACTGGTATACATCGTCTCCGAAATGGTAATCAACAGTGCCGCTGATGATAAATTTGTATTCAAAAGCTTCCGTCTGGATTTGCGGCCTTTGTGCGTTGGGCTCAAGCTCAAGGATCACAACATCTACAGTCGATTTTTTAATCGTTTGTGTAAATATGCGTTGGTAACTAAAACCTTGAGCATCTTCTTTTTCAAAATGATCATATTCTTCCTTTCTGCGGATGAGCAACGGAAAATTCCTGCTATTGTATTTAATGTCTTTAAAAAATACGTTCAAATCAATCTCCAAAGATTTGATGATATCAATTAGTACAATTAAAGAAGGTACGGTACGACTGTTTTCGATTTGAGAGATCAGCCCCTTACTTACATTCGCCCTGATGGCCAGTTCCTGCACCGTAATATTCTTTTCACGTCGCCTGTCTTTAATCCGGTTACTGATCTGAATCAGTACATCATCTTCCATTATCTGATTTTGTTAAAAGCGAAAATTAGAGAATAAATTTTTGCGAGACAAAGTTTTTAGGTTATTTCGAAAGATTAGTTGCCGGATGACAAAAGCTTAATTCTAAAATAACATTAACTTTTTATTCGGATTCATAATATAGCATCATGAAAAAATCGTCAAATACTCAGGTCATCGTTAATGAAGTATTTGCTTTATACCAGAAGCATGGAAATGAAGATTATATCGGCGAACCCGTTTCTCAGCTTGAGCACATGTCGCAGGCCTCGAAGCTAGCCCGGTTAGAAGGTTATGATGATGAGGTAGTACTTGCTGCCTTTTTCCATGACATCGGGCATTTATGTGCAGCAACCGCTGAAGCGGGAAGTATGGATGGCATGGGCAACATTGATCATGAGCAAATCGGGGCAGATTATCTGTTGGAACGTGGTTTTTCTGCCCGTTTGGCTAAACTGGTAAACGGACACGTGACGGCTAAACGCTACCTTACCTATAAATACCCTGAATATTACGAGAAGCTTTCGCCAGCCAGCCGGGTAACTTTAGGTTTTCAGGGTGGACCAATGAAGGCGCAGGAAGCTACAATATTTGAGCAGGATCTGGATCTTGAAGTCATTATCCGCATGCGCTACTGGGACGATGAGGCAAAATCAACAAACATTCCAATAGATAACTTACACGAATTAAAGGCTTTGGCCATTCAGCACCTGAATGATCAGAAGTGAATACTGTTGTTATAATGTTAAATCATTTTTACTGAATTGTACTGATTTGATTACCAAAAACAAAGTTTGTTAACGATAAGCAAACAAATCTTTAAGGTATACTTAATCTAAAATTAGTTTACAAATAATAAACAAAGTTTAGTATTGCCAAATAATCTTAAACACAATTATTTGGCAATTATGGATGCTTTTTACCCTTATTTAAAAAGGCTTGTACTCCTGGTGATGTGCTTCCTTTCTCCGCTAATTTTACTGGCGCAAACCAAGATCTCCGGCACCGTGAATGATGAGGCCAATCAGCCTCTTCCCGGTGTGAGTGTAATGATCAAAGGTTCTAAAAACGGAACAACTACAGATAACTACGGGCGTTTTATCTTAACCGCTAACACCGGGCAAACGCTTCAGTTTCAATTTGTAGGCTTTACCACCACTGAAGTTACCCTCGGTAATACGACGGATCCTCTTACCATCACCCTGAAAGGCGATAACCAAACCCTTAATGAAGTGGTGGTGACCGCCCTGGGCGTAAAAAAGGATAACCGGAAGATTGGTTACGCAGTTTCTACGGTACAAGGCGAAGACCTCACCCTGGCCCGCGATCCAAATCCGGTAACGGGTTTGATCGGTAAAGTAGCCGGATTATCAGTAGGCCCTTCTGCCGAATTGCTTGGCGCACCGAATGTAGCCATCCGTGGAAATACCATTTCGCTTTATGTAGTAGATGGCTTTCCAATTAACACAGATACCTATAATATCAGTCCGGATGATATTGAGAGTTACACCGTATTGAAAGGCCCGGCCGCAGCAGCACTTTATGGCAACAGGGCTTCTTACGGTGCTATTTTAATCACCACGAAAAAGGGAAACAAGAATAAAAAAGGGTTAACTATTGATGTAAACAGCAGTACCGTAATCAACAAAGGCTTTCTGGCTTTCCCACGGGTACAAAAAGCTTACGGCGCCGGCGAAAATACCTTCTACCAGTTTGTGGATGGTAAAGGAGGCGCACCAGGTGGTGTAGATGCAGATTATGATGTCTGGGGACCATTTTTTAACGGGCAGTTGATTGCACAGTATGATAGTCCGATTGTTAATGGCGTTCGTCAGCCCATACCGTATACGGCTCGCGGGGCTAACAACCTAAACAACTTTTTACGTACAGGCATTCAAACGAATAATAACATTGCTTTAACCTCTAATGGGGACAACCACACTATCCGTTTTTCGGCCTCACAACAACACCAAGATAGCTATATTCCGGAACAATACCTGGATATTGCCAATGCGAACATGTATGCTTCGTTTAATCCAAGCCCACGCTGGAAATTTGAAGGTAATATCAATTTTAACCGTCAAACCACCGATAATTTTCCTGATGTACAATATGGTCCGAACAGCTTAATTTATAACCTGGCCATTTGGACTGGTGCAGATTGGGATGTAAACGCACCGGATATTAAAGCCATCTGGCAACCTGGCAAGGAAGGTATTCAGCAGCAGTTTGCAGAATATACCCGTTATCATAATCCATGGTTTATGGTGAAGGAATGGACCCGTGGTCATCGTAAAACGAATACCACCGGATACCTGCTGGCCAACTATAAAATTAACACCAACCTGAATGCCACCATACGTTCACAAATCGATACCTATAATATCCTGCGTACAGAAAAAATGCCTTTTTCTGCTCACCCTTACGGACGGGAAGGCAATGAAGGCGATTACCGTGAAGACCGCCGCGACCTGTTCGACAACAACACGGAACTGATGTTAAATTACGATTACACCATTAAAAAGTTCTTCAACATATCCGGGTTAATTGGTGGAAATATGCGCAACATGTCATACAATTCCAGTTGGACCTCCACAGATTACCTGAATGTTCCTGAAGTTTATGCCTTTAGTAACTCTAAAAATCCGATCCAGTCTACCAGTTTCAATTCTGGCATGCGGGTACTGAGTGCTTATTATTCATTAGATTTAAGTTTGGGCAAATACGCCACCATTTCAAGTACTGGCCGCCTGGATAAATCTTCTGCTTTCCAGGTACCTACAACCTATTTCTACCCAAGCTTATCCATCGCTACCGTCGTATCTGATTATGTCAAAATGCCCGAATTTATCAGCTTTTTAAAAGCACGGGCATCTTATTCAAATATCCGTTCAGATGCAACTTCCACTACCATAGGCCCTGCCCCATTCAGTTCAATTACTGCTCTTGGCGGAAGCACTGGTCCTTCGCTGTTTAATAATCCTTTGGGATATGGTACTACTTACAGTTCACCGTACAATGGCCCAGATTATTCATTGAATACCTCTTACGCAACCAGTAAGCCATATAACAGCCAAACGGCAGGTTACGCTTCAGATTATTTATACCAGAATGGGATCAAAACATCGACCCGGGTAAACTATGAGGAAGGCTTTGATATCAGATTTTTAAAAAACAGGTTGACTTTTAGTGGAACGGCTTTCCAGTATATTGATGGACCAAGAATTTTACCGAATGCTATTTCAACAGCTACAGGTTATACGATAGAATACCTGAATGCACTTAAAACCAAGAAAACAGGTTACGAAGGATCTTTAAGCGGAGATGTTTTCAAACAACCTGATGGCTTTAGCTGGAACATTTTAACCAATATCTCTACTTACAAAGAAGTTTATAAAGAGCTTCCACAGGGCCAAAGCATTTATGCTACATTCTTTAAAGCCGGTGATAGAACGGATAAATTATACGGAACTGCGTTTGTAAAAACTCCCGAAGGAAAAATCATCAACGATGCGGCAGGAAAGCCTCTGGTTAATCCGACTGCGCAGTTTCTCGGCAATGAAATCGGTAGGTTCAACTGGAGTATTTACAATAAATTCCAATATAAAAACCTGAGCCTCGGGGTACAGTTTGATGGGAATGTTGGTGGTGTAATTGTTGATTATATGCACAACAAAACCATGCGTGGTGGTGCTAACGCAGAAACTGCAGAAGGCGCGCTGGGTGCTGCAAGATACCAGGATTGGTCGAACTTTGGTAAGGCGGGTTATAATGGCAGTTACGTTGGAGAAGGTGTGGTAATATCTAACGGCACCTCCATCAACTACGATTCTAACACTGGCGCAGTGCTTAACTATTCGGCTTTACAATACGCACCAAATACACAAGTAGCCTTTGTACAGGATTATGTAAGTAAATATTACAATGTTGACGAGGCCAACCTGATGAGTAAAACTTTCACCAAGCTCCGTGAGGTGACACTTGGATACGAGTTCTCAAAAGAATTACTGGAAAAAACATTTGTAAGAAAAGCATCCCTATCGGTTTATGGCCGCAATCTACTTTACTTCTATAAAGATAAGCGCTTTAAAGATGTAGATCTAGATCAATATAATTACGCAACAGCGTCAACAGGTTTACAATCTCCTACCGTACGCAGCTTTGGGATTAACCTTAACGTTTCCTTCTAACCTCGAATAACTAGAAATCATGAAAAGAATAGTTTATATATTACTGCTGCCATTGGTGATGATTATCCTGGCAACAGGTTGTAAGAAAAGTTTCGAAGAACTCACTGAAAATACCAATAAGCCGAATGCAGTATCTGCTTCCCTTTTGTTTAATGGCATATTGAACAATTTACCGGATCTGCCAGATGGCTCAAAAGAAACCTACAGCCAGTATTACCTGAACAATTACGATTATTATGGAAATAACCGTTATGATTTTGGTGGTGGCGATGACTATTACACTTCGCTTAAAAACGTGGTGGAAATGGAAAAGCGTGCGGCGGCAACTGGTGGCGCAGCTATTAACCCTTATGAAGCGTTGGCTAAATTCTTTAAAGCCTATTTTTTCAGCAAAATGAGTTTGGAGATGGGAGATATCCCGATGACGCAGGCTTTAAAAGGACTTGATTCACTAGAGCCCGTTTATGATTCTCAGAAAACCGTAATGCAACAATGCCTGGCTTTGCTGGAAAGCGCCAACAGCGATCTGGATCAGCTAATTAAAAACCCGGCTAACTTTGGTACAGGTGTAGGCGCAACACTAAGCAATGATATCTATTTCAATAATGATCTGAGCAAGTGGCAAAAAACCGTAAATGCTTTACGAATCAGGCTGCTGATACAATTGAGCAAAAAAGCGTCAGATCCTGATCTGAACGTCATCACGCAGTTTGCCAACATCATTGGCAATCCAGCTAAATACCCTTTAATGGAGAGCGTGGCAGATAACCTTCAATACACTTTTGTGGCGCCGAATAATTTTTATCCGCAGAACCCAAACAATTTTGGACAGAGCGGATCGAGAAAAAACTCATCTGCAACTTACATCAGTTTACTTACACGCCTTAGAGATCCGAGGGTTTATGCCACTGCAGAGCCATCAAGAGATTTAGTCGATAATGCGAAACAAAGCGCTACAGATTTCGCCTCTTTTCTTGGTGCTGATGCTGGTTTGGATTTAGGAGTGATGTACAACAATGCAGGTCTGCAAAAATTCTCCTTTCTCAATCGGAAACGTTTCTACGCTACTTACACAGGAGAGCCAAGCATACAGCTAGGCTACCCCGAACTCATGCTGAATATTGCCGAAGGCATTAACCGGGGATGGGCAGCCGGCAATGCCGAAACTTATTACATCGCTGGCATTAAGGCTTCAATGAGTTCTTATGGGATTCCTGAAAACGGAAATTATACTGCCTATTTTTACCGTCCGGGATCAACGAATGTAACCAACGCAGCTAATTACGATACCTTTATCATCCCTGTGGATTTCAATACCTACTACAACCAGGCGGCAGTAAAATATACTGCTGGCGCTAACGGCATTACACAAATTCTGCAACAGAAGTACCTCGCCCTGTTCAGGCATTCTGGTTTGGAATCTTACTTCACTTACCGACGCACCGGCGTTCCTGCTTTTACAACAGGACCTGGAACAGGAAATGGAAATCGTATCGCACAGCGTTTCAAATATCCTTCAGCAGAGCGCACCGCCAATGCAAAAAATTATCAGGCAGCATTGAGCAGCCAGTATAACGGGAATGATGACATCAACGGCATCATGTGGATCTTGAAATAATACCGCATCAGGGCAAGGCTATCGGATGAGCCTTGCCTTTTAACAAACAAATCATGAAAAAGCTGATATTACTTGTGGCCTTAGCCATTGGAACTACCTGTTGCTTTGCGCAAAACAGGAAAACGAAAAACCTCATTATCGTTACCCTAGATGGGATGCGCTGGCAGGAAATTTTTAGAGGTGCAGATTCCTCAATGATTAATTCCAAATTCACCGAAGGTAAAGAAGAGGTAAATAACAAATACTGGAACCCGGATGTTTCAGCAAGACGACAAATGCTTTTCCCCTTCTTGTGGAATACACTGGCGAAGCAAGGTCAGATTTATGGAAACAGAGACCTTGGCAATAAGGAAGAGTTATCCAATCCTTATCGTTTTTCTTACCCCGGATACAATGAAATCTTTACGGGTTTCCCTGATGTTAGGATGAATACCAATGATGCCATTCCTAATCCC
>Ga0157370_10005663_pt1 | contig 13967 bp, 11 predicted proteins | sample C35metaG_FD_113463 | JGI IMG/M metagenome (GOLD analysis project Ga0157370, IMG submission 113463) | Corn rhizosphere microbial communities from Kellogg Biological Station, Michigan, USA - C3-5 metaG | ecosystem: Host-associated > Plants > Roots > Rhizosphere > Soil | place: USA: Michigan...
ACGCGCGACCGCGACACCTACATCACCACCGAAGTCGGCCAGCATCAGATGTGGGCAGCGCAGCTCTTCAAATTCGAGAAGCCGTTCCATTGGATGACCTCGGGCGGCCTCGGCACGATGGGCTATGGGCTGCCCGCGGCGATCGGCGTGCAAGTCGCCCACCCCGACGCGCTGGTCGTCGACATCGCGGGCGAGGCCTCGATCCTCATGAACATTCAGGAGATGTCGACCGCCTGCCAATACCGGCTGCCGGTCAAGATCTTCATCATCAACAACCAGTACATGGGCATGATCCGCCAGTGGCAGGAGCTGCTGCATGGCGGCCGCTATTCGGAGAGCTACAGCTCGTCTTTGCCGGATTTCGTCAAGCTCGCCGAAGCCTTCGGCGCCAGGGGCTTGCGCGCCGCCAAGCCTTCGGAGCTCGACGACGTCATCAAAGAGATGATCGCGATTCCGGGACCGGTGATCGCCGATATCGCGACCGATCCGAGCGAGAACTGCTTCCCGATGATCCCCTCGGGCGCCGCCCATAACGAGATGATCCTGGGGCTCGACGACAAGAAGACCGGCAATCCGATCTCCGAAGAGGGCATGGTCCTCGTCTGATCGGCCGGATGACGGAGCACCGCGTGAGCGAGATCGAAAGGCATACGATTTCCGTCCTGGTCGACAACGAGCCGGGCGTGCTGGCGCGCGTCATCGGCCTCTTCTCGGGCCGCGGCTACAACATCGAGAGCCTGACCGTCGCCGAGGTCGATCGCGCCAACAGCCTGTCGCGCATCACCATTGTCACCTCCGGCACACCGATGATCATCGAGCAGATCAAGGCGCAGCTGTCGCGCCTCGTGCCGGTGCGCGTCGTCCATGATTTGACGATGGAAGGCCGCGCGGTCGAGCGCGAGCTCGTGCTGGTGAAGATGGCGGGAACGGGCGAGGGGCGCATCGAATCGCTGCGCCTGGCCGATATTTTCCGCGCCCGCGTGGTCGATTCGACGATCGAGAGCTTCGTCTTCGAGATCACCGGCTCGACCGAAAAGCTCGACGCTTTCATCAACCTGATGAAGCCCCTGGGCCTCGTCGATGTTTCCCGCACCGGGGTGGTCGCGATTTCGCGCGGCACCGGGCGGTTTGACGGGCCGAAAGCCTGAGAGAGGAAGTTCCGATGCGCGTCTATTACGATCGTGATGCCGACGTCAATCTCGTCAAGAGCCGCAAGGTGCTGGTGGTCGGCTATGGCAGCCAGGGCCACGCTCATGCGATGAACCTGCGTGACAGCGGCGTGAAGGAGGTGCGCGTCGCGCTCCGTCCCGGCTCGGCTTCGGCGAAGAAAGCGGAAGCCGCCGATTTCAAGGTGATGTCGCCGGCGGATGGCGCCAAATGGGCCGATCTGGTGATGATCCTGACGCCCGACGAGCTTCAAGCCGCGCTTTATGCCAATGATCTGAAGGCGAATATGCGGCCCGATACGGCGCTCGCCTTCGCTCATGGCTTCAACATTCACTTCAAGCTGGTCGAGCCGCGGCCCGACATGGACGTGTTCATGATCGCGCCCAAAGGGCCCGGGCACACGGTGCGCTCCGAATATCTGAAGGGCGGCGGCGTTCCCTGTCTCGTCGCGGTCGAGCAGAACCCTTCGGGCAATGCACTCGAGTTGGCGCTCTCCTACGCCTCGGCGATCGGCGGCGGCCGCGCCGGCGTGATCGAGACCACCTTCAAGGAGGAATGCGAAACCGATCTCTTCGGCGAGCAGGCGGTTCTGTGCGGCGGGCTGTCGGCGCTCATCATGGCCGGCTACGAAACCCTGGTCGAGGCGGGCTACGCTCCCGAGATGGCCTATTTCGAATGCCTCCACGAGGTGAAGCTCATCGTCGACCTCATGTATGAGGGCGGCATCGCCAATATGCGCTACTCGGTCTCCAACACCGCCGAATATGGCGACTACACGCGCGGGCCGCGCGTCATCAGCCCGGCGGTGAAGGAAGAGATGAAGCGCATTCTCGACGACATCCAATCCGGCCGATTCGCCCGCGACTGGGTGCTTGAAAACGCCGCCGGGCAGGCCAGCTTCAAGGCGATGCGCCGGCGCGGCGCCGAGCATCCGGTCGAGCAGATTGGCGCCAAATTGCGCGCAATGATGCCGTGGATCGCGCAGAATCGGCTCGTCGACAAGAGCCGGAACTGACGGCGCCGAACGCGGTGGAAAGGCGGCTTTTTCCGTGTTTCAGGTGGAAAACTTGCGGAATCGGGCGTAAACGGATTAGACATAATTGGGATGGTAAATTTTCCGTCCGGTAGGGGTTTGTAAGGGATCGCGAGGAACGGCCTGGCGGTTCGTTGGGGACCTCCTCACCGGACGAAGTTGTGGGCGCGGGAGTTGGTTTGATGGTCGCAAGAGCGGCGGGACGCAGCGGAATCGAGGCGCAGATGCGCCCGGTTGCGCTTGGCCGCGCGCTTGCGTGCGACGGCCACGGGCGCAGCCTGCGACGGAGCAATCGCGGGGCGCTGCGACTTACCTGCCCCTGAGCACGGGAACGCGAGGCCTACTCGCGCTCGGGGGTTATCGCTGCCGGCCTTCGTTTGCTTCCAGACCAAAGGATTCGCGCTTATGAGCGCTGCCAAGACCACCGCCGGCAAGTCCGGCGCCGCCCAGACCCAAGCGAAGCCGCAAGCGGCTTCCCGCGTCGTTATTTTCGACACCACCTTGCGCGACGGCGAGCAATCGCCGGGCGCCTCGATGAATCTCGAGGAAAAGATCAAGATCGCCCTGCTCCTCGAGGAGATGGGCATCGATGTCATCGAGGCCGGCTTCCCGATCGCCTCCAACGGCGATTTCGAAGCGGTCTCCGAGATCGCGCGCCGCGTCAAGAGCTCGACCGTGTGCGGGCTTGCCCGCGCCGGCCGCGGCGATATCGACCGTTGCTGGGAGGCGGTGCGCCATGCGGCGCTGCCGCGCATCCACACCTTCATCTCGACCTCGCCGCTGCACATGAAGTTCAAGCTGCAGATGAGCGCGGAGCAGGTGCATCAGGCGGTGATCGACAGCGTCAGCCATGCGCGCAATCTCTGCCCCGATGTCGAGTGGTCCTGCGAGGACGGCTCGCGCACCGAGCACGATTTCCTCTGCCGCACGGTGGAGAGCGCGATCAAGGCCGGCGCCCGGACGGTCAATATTCCCGACACGGTCGGCTACGCCGTGCCGGAAGAGTTCGCCGCCCTCATCCGCATGCTGTTCGACCGCGTGCCCAATATCGACAAGGCGGTGGTCTCGGTTCATTGCCACAATGATCTGGGCCTCGCCGTCGCCAACTCCTTGGCGGCGGTCGGCGCCGGCGCGCGCCAGGTCGAATGCACGGTCAACGGGCTCGGCGAGCGGGCCGGCAACGCGGCGATGGAAGAGATCGTGATGGCGCTCCGCACCCGCCACGATCGCATGCCCTATACGACCGGCGTCAAATCCGACTACATCACCCGCGCCTCGCGCCTCGTCTCGGCGATCACCGGTTTCGTCGTGCAGCCCAACAAGGCGATCGTCGGCGCCAACGCCTTCGCGCATGAGAGCGGCATCCATCAGGACGGGATGCTGAAGCATGCCGGCACCTACGAGATCATGACCCCGGAATCGGTCGGGCTCGGCAAATCGACCCTCGTCATGGGCAAGCATTCGGGCCGCCACGCCTTCAAGATGAAATTGAAGGAGCTGGGCTTCGACTTGGGCGACAATGCCTTGAACGAGGCCTTCCGCCGCTTCAAGGATCTGGCCGACCGCAAGAAGGACATGTTCGACGAGGACATCGTCGCCCTCATCGACGACCAGATCCAGCACGGTACCGAGCGCATCAAATTCGTCTCGCTGCAGGTGATCGCCGGATCGAAGGGGCCGCAATCCGCCGAACTCGAGCTGGTGATCGACGGGGTTGCGCGCTCGGCCAAGACCACGGGCAACGGCCCGGTCGATGCGACCTTCAATGCGATCCAGGCGATGGTCCCGCACCAGGCGAAGCTGCTGCTCTATCAGGTGAGCGCGGTGACGGCCGGAACCGATGCGCAGGCCGAGGTGACCGTCCGTCTCGAGGAGGACGGCAAGACGGTCAACGGCCAGGGCGCCGATCCCGACACGCTCGTCGCTTCGGCGCGCGCCTATATCCACGCTTTGAACAAGTTGTTGACCAAACGGGCGAAGACAGCGCCCGCCGCGATGTCGGCTTGATGCGGCAAGCACGCGAGGCGGTCCCGCCGGGCGGCCTCGCGTTTTACCAATCGGCAGGGTGAATTTGTATGATCGGAAATCTTTTGGGTGTTCTCTCCGCCGACATGGCGATCGATCTCGGGACGGCGAACACGCTCGTCTACGTCAAAGGCCGCGGCATCGTCCTGAACGAGCCGTCGGTGGTGGCGATCGCCAACGTCAAAGGCCGCAAGCAAGTGCTGGCGGTCGGCGACGAAGCCAAGATGATGCTCGGCCGCACGCCCGGCAACATTATGGCGATCCGTCCCTTGCGCGACGGCGTCATCGCCGATTTCGAGGTCGCCGAGGAGATGATCAAGCACTTCATCCGCAAGGTGCACAACCGGCGCAGCTTCGCCAATCCGCAGATCATCGTCTGCGTGCCCTCGGGCTCGACGGCGGTCGAGCGACGCGCCATTCAGGAATCGGCGGAAAGCGCCGGCGCGCGGCGGGTTTTCCTTATCGAGGAGCCGATGGCGGCGGCGATCGGCGCGGGCCTGCCGGTGACCGAGCCGACCGGATCGATGGTCGTCGATATCGGCGGCGGCACCACCGAGGTCGCGGTGCTCTCGCTGGGTGGCATCGTCTATTCCCGCTCGGTGCGGGTCGGCGGCGACAAGATGGACGAGGCGATCATCGCCTATATCCGCCGCAACCATAATCTGCTGGTCGGCGAGAGCTCGGCCGAGCGCATCAAGAAGGAAATCGGCTCGGCCTGCATGCCCGAAGAGGGCGAGGGCCGCGTCATGGAGATCAAGGGCCGCGATTTGATGAACGGCGTGCCCAAGGAAATCGTCATCAGCGAGCGCCAGATCGCGGAAAGCCTCGCCGAGCCGGTGGGGGCGATCGTCGAGGCGGTGAAAGTCGCGCTCGAGCACACCGCTCCCGAGCTCGCGGCCGACATCGTCGATAAGGGCATCGTCTTGACGGGCGGCGGCGCGCTGCTCGGCAATCTCGACTATGTGCTGCGCCATGCCACGGGGCTGCCGGTCTCGATCGCCGATGATCCGCTGTCCTGCGTCGCGCTCGGGACGGGCCGGGCGCTCGAAGAGATGAAAACGTTGAAGAGCGTGCTCATCAGCATGTATTGAGGGTGGGTGGTTCGGCACGGCGCCGCGCGGAGGAGGCGGCAATGGCCGATCCGGCGGCTCGATGCGGTAGCGGATGTCCCTGATGCGGATTTCAGCCCCAATGAAGGCGGCGGCGCAGCGGCTCACCCTGCCCTTCCTCATCTTCGTCTCCGCGCTGCTCATCGTCTTCGGCAAGACCGATACCTTTCTCTATGACGGGGTGCGCGCGGCCCTGACGGATCGCGTCGCGCCCGTGCTCCAGGTCATGCGGCAGCCCATGGTGGCGGTGACGAGCGCCTTCCAGGGGGTGTCGGACATCGTTGCCGCCCATCGCGAGAACGCCGAGCTGCGCGAGGAGAATGCCCGCCTCATGCAATGGCAGGAGGTGGCGCGCCGGCTCGCCGCCGAGAATGCGGAATTGCGCGATCTCGTGAAGCTCGTTCCCGAAAACGCCGTGCATTCGATCGCGGCGCGCGTGATCGCTGATTCGGGCGGAGCCTTCGCGCGCAACGTCCTCATCGATGTCGGCCAGAAGGACGGGGTGCAGCGCGGCCAGGCGGCGATGACGGGCGAGGGGCTCGTCGGCCGCGTCGCCGAAGTGGGCGACCGAACGGCGCGCGTTCTGCTCATGACCGATCTCAACTCGCATATTCCGGTCGAGCTCGAGGAAACCCATGAGCGCGCCATCCTCGACGGCGACAATTCGGAGGAGCCGCGGCTCATCTATTTGCCGCCCAAGACCGAGGTCAAGGTCGGGGCGCGCATCGTCACGGGTGGGGCCGGCGGGGTCTTTCCGCCCGGCTTGCCGGTCGGCGTCGTGTCCTCCATCGCGGGCGACGTGATCCGCGTCGAGCCCTATGCCGAGCTCGCGCGGCTCGAGCTTCTCCGCATCGTCGATTTCGGTCTCTCCGGGGTTCTGCCGCAAAGCGCCGTGCCCGCGCCGCGGGCGGCGAGGGGCCGGTCCGGCGCCGCGGCGCGGTGAGACGCCGATGTTCTTCGAGCTGTCGCGCGATACCGGCTACGTGACGCGGATCGTGCCGTTCGTTATGACCTTGATCTTCGCCCTGGTCTCGGTCGTGCCGCTCAATCTCCCGGGCTTTTCCGTGGTCTCGCCGGCCTTCGCGATGATGGCGGTCTTCCACTGGACGGTTTACCGCCCCGACCTGCTGCCGCCGAGCGCGGTCTTCGCCAGCGGCCTCTTCCTCGATTTGCTGAACGGCACGCCCTATGTCGGCCTCTCGGCGCTGATCTTTCTCTTGGCGCGCACCGCGGTGATGGGGCAGCGCCAGTTCTTCGTCAACCGCACCTTTCCGGTTCTCTGGCTCGGCTTTCTCGCCTTCGCCGCCGGCAGCTTCGCGCTTCTATGGATCCTCGTCTGCCTGTTGCATGGCGGATTGGTCGGGCTGCGGCCCTTCGTCTTCCAGGCCGTTTTGACCGTCGCGTGCTACCCGGTCGGGAGTTATATTCTCGCTCTGGCGCACCGTGCGCTGTTGGCGCGGACCTGAGCCGTGGCGCAAGACAACAACCGCAGCAAGCTGCTGACCCGCCGGGCGCTTTTGCTCGCGGGCGGGCAATTGGCCCTGCTCGGCACGCTCGCCGGGCGCCTCTATTATCTCCAAGTTCTCCAGGCCGACCGCTATGCGATGCAGGCGGACGAGAACCGCATCAACATCCGTCTTCTCGCGCCGCCGCGCGGGCGCATCACCGACCGCTTCGGCGTCGCCTTGGCGACCAACCAGCCGACCTATCGCGCGACGCTTGTTGCCGAGCAAGCCGGCGACGTCACGGCGACGCTCGACGCCGTCGCAACGCTCATTCCCTTGAGCGACGCCGACCGCCGCCGCGTCATGCGCGACATTCACAACAAGCTGAGCTTCGTGCCCGTCGTCATCCGCGACAATTTGAGCTGGGACGAGATGGCGCGCATCGAGGTCAACACGCTCGAATTGCCGGGCGTTTCGATCGAGCAGGCGCTGACCCGTTACTACCCCTTCGGCGAGGCGACCTCGCATGTGGTGGGCTATGTCGCCGCGGTCTCCGAGCAGGACCTGAACGCCGACGATCCGCTGCTCGAATTGCCCGATTTCCGCATCGGCAAGAGCGGCATCGAGAAGGCCTATGACCTCGATCTGCGCGGCACGGCGGGCACGAGCCAGGTCGAGGTCAACGCCTTCGGCCGGGTGGTGCGCGAGTTGGCGCGCGAGGAGGGCATGCCGGGGCAGGACATCGCCCTGGGGCTCGACATGGCGCTGCAGGATCTGGCGGCCAAGCGCTGCGCCGCCCAAGGCAGCGCCTCTTGCGTCGCGCTCGATGCTTGGACCGGCGAGGTGCTGGTGCTGGCCTCGACGCCGGGCTTCGATCCGGGCGCGTTCTCGGCCGGGCTGACGCCGGCGATGTGGCAAAAGCTTATCAGCGATCCGCTCAATCCCCTCAACAACAAGGCGATCAGCGGCACCTACGCGCCCGGCTCGACCTTCAAGCCGATGGTGGCGATGGCCGCACTCGAGGCCAATCTCATCACCACCGAGACGGAATTCTACTGCCCCGGCTACTTCCAGCTCGGCAACGCGCTGTTCCATTGCTGGAAGAAGGGCGGCCACGGCAACATCTCTTTGCGCCGCGGCATCCGCGAATCCTGCGATGTGTATTTCTATCACTGCGCCGATCTCTTGGGGATCGATCGCATCGCACAGATGGGCAACCGCTTCGGTCTCGGCGTCAATCTCGGCATCGACATCCCCGGCGAGAAGTCGGGGCTGCTGCCGACGCGGGCCTGGAAGATGGCGACCACCGGCGTTGCCTGGCAGCGCGGCGAGACCATCAGCTGCGGCATCGGTCAGAGCTTCGTGTCGGTGACGCCCTTGCAGCTCGCGACCTATGTGGCGCGGCTCGTGACCGGCCGCGTCGTGCTGCCCCGCCTCGATCGCCATCAGGGCGTGATGACGCCCACGAGCCCGGTGGCGACCGCGATCGACACGGATTTCGTGCCTTTGGGCGTGCAGCAGGCGCATTTGAGCGCCGTGCTCGACGGCATGTTCGCCGTGGTCAACGAGGTGCACGGCACCGCTTATGGGGCGCGCATCACCGATCCCGGCATGACGATGGGCGGCAAGACCGGAACGGCGCAGGTTCATCGCTACAGCGAGGCCGAGCGCGCGCACGGCCATCTGACCGGTGCGAGCGTGCCGTGGAAGAATCGCGATCACGCGCTGTTCATCGGCTTCGCGCCGGTGAGCGCGCCGCGCTATGTCTGCGCCGTGGTGGTCGAGCATGGCGGCGCCTCCGGCGGCGAGGGCGGAGCTGTCGCCGCGCCGATCGCGCATGACGTGCTGCTCGCGGCGCAACAGCGCGATCCCGCGCGGAAAGTTCCCGAGCCGCCTTTCGCCGCGCCGACCGCCTTGGCGCAGGGCTAAGCGGCGATGGAATCGTTCCTCGAATCGAGCGGGCCGCGGCAAAGCCTTGCGGTCAAGCTGCTGGCGGTCAATTGGGGGCTGTTGCTGCTGCTGTGCTGCATCGCCGGCATCGGCTTCGCGATGCTCTATTCCGCCGCCAACGGGCATTGGCAGCCCTGGGCCAGCAAGCAGATGATCCGCTTCGTCGTCGCCGTCATGGTGATGCTGGCGGTGGCCGCGGTCGATCTGCGCTTTTGGCTGCGCTGGGCCTATTCGATCTATGGCTGCACCTTCCTGCTTCTCGTCGCGGTCGAGCTGCGCGGTGCGGTGGGCATGGGCGCGCAGCGCTGGATCGATCTCGGGGTGATCCAGCTCCAGCCCTCGGAGATGATGAAGATCGCGCTGGTGCTGGTGCTCGCACGCTATTTCAGCGCCTTGACGCCCGAGGAGATCGGCCGGCCGACGCGGCTTGCCGCGCCCGCGCTGCTCGTTCTCCTGCCGGCGGCGCTGGTGATGAAGCAGCCCGATCTCGGCACCGCCATGATGCTCGTTCTGACCGGCGGCGCGATCTTCTTCCTGGTCGGCGTGCGCTGGTGGAAGTTCGCGCTGGTGCTGGCGGCGGGCGGCGCCGCCGTTCCGGTCCTGTGGCGCTTCCTCAAGGATTATCAGAAGGCGCGCATCGCCTCGTTCCTCAATCCCGAGAACGACCCCTTGGGCGCGGGCTATCACAGCCTCCAATCGAAGATCGCGATCGGCTCGGGCGGGCTTTTCGGCAAAGGCTTTGGGATGGGCACTCAGTCGCATCTGAGCTTCCTGCCCGAGCGCCAGACCGATTTCATCTTCACGATGCTGGCCGAGGAGTTCGGCCTCGTCGGCGGGCTCGTGCTGCTGGGGCTCTATACGCTCGTCTTCGTCTACGGCTTCGCCATCGCCTTCCGCAGCCGCAGCCATTTCGGCCGGCTGCTCGCGCTGGGCGTGACGGTCAATTTCTTCCTCTATGTCTTCATCAACACCGCCATGGTGATGGGCCTCATCCCGGTGGTGGGCGTGCCGTTGCCGCTCATCTCCTATGGCGGCACCTCGATGCTGACCGTGATGTACGGCTTCGGGCTGATGATGTGCGTCTATGTCCATCGCGACGCGCGGATCGGCCGCGGCGGCGACGAATGAGACGCGCTCGACAAGGCGCTTGCATCTTGTTATAAGCCCGCCGCCCTTTGCTCGATCGAAGGGCAAGGGCGCGAAAGCGCGCCGGGCGGGCGCATAGCTCAGTTGGTAGAGCAGCTGACTCTTAATCAGCGGGTCCAAGGTTCGAGTCCTTGTGCGCCCACCACGCAGTCTGGTCGACCTCGACCTTTCCGCGAGACCGAGCCAAAAGCGCCGCATTTGCGGTGCTTTTGGCTCGGCTCCGGCTCTGGAGACGGGCAGAAGCTGGGACGGTATCGTGAGCGAAGCTCAAGAAATGCGCGACAAGGCAAGCCATGCACGAAAACTCGCATGGGGTGTCGGGGACGAAAAGGCACGCGCGGCACTGGAAGCGATGGCAGTTGAGTTCGACCAGCAGGCAACCGAGCTTGAGGCCGAAGACCAGAGCGGCCAGGATCGTCCGGCATCGCGGAGCGATACTCCCTAGCAGGAGTGTCAATCATGTTCGGTCCCAAGTACCTTCGCGCGCACGCCGCGCAACTGATGGCTGTGGCCTACACGGTCGTGGATGCTACGTCGAAAGCTGCGCTGATAGAAATCGCAGATGACCTCAATCGTTGGGCGGATGAACTCGAGGGCCTTGATCCGCCAAAATCAAATGGTGGCAACTGGCTGCGTTTCCCACTTTGCCCGGCTTCTCTTTCGCGACTTCGATAAGCACGCGCTCGGCCAGATTGACACGACCGCGCATTATTTCCAGTCGCCCTCAGTGTCAACCAGTTCCCAAAACTTAACGCGCATGCCTGGCTCCATCGCGTCCTCGATCGCCATAAGGCGCATGCCGGCTTTTCGGTACGTGGACACCAAGCCGTGTAGATCGCGCTCGATCAGCCTCCGCTCAGCGCCCGCGACGGTCGATGTGCGCTGTGCGCTAAGTCGTGTCAATTGAACCTGTGTTTCGAGCATCGCCTTCTTCGTTACGATCGCCATCTCGAAAAGATCGTTGCGACCGCGCAACCTTATTGAGATGAATTCGATTGCGCCCTGTTCATCCATGCCCTTGCCGGCTGTCAGTTCATTGTCGTTGTCGGCCTCGCAAACCATCTGTTAGCTCCCATGGCGCTTGCCTGGCGCCGCTCGATGCATCGTCGTCCTTATATGGGTGCTCCGTGTCGGGATTGTGTGCTTTTCGTCTCGCACTCGCCGCATTTGAGATTTCGCCGATCTGGGGGCGGGCCAAGGCGGCTATAACGAAGATCACGAGTTCTATGGATACCGTATGCCGATTTGAAGCGCAGAAGAGTGGGGCGCGACGCTTGCCACGAGGATTAAGGAACTCCCCGACATCGCTATCGCAATGTCTAACGATCAAAGAAAGATCTGTGATGCATCCGCCAGCAAGCATCTTCAAGCACCCTATCCGTCTTATGCTGACCGTCGGGCGCGACAGCAGATACGTGGTCCACTGTTGCTTTGGAGACGGCGGCCGACTTGGGGCGGCAGCAGTTCGGCGTACCCCCTCGCGAGCTTTGCCAAATTGCCGTGGCGCCGATCAGGTCGAGCGCGGCACGCTCAACCTGATCATGGGGCTTGGCGGCGCACTGTTGCACGAAAAGATCGTGGCGAGCGCCAGTGATCCAATGATCGACGACGACGAGACAAAGCCGGTGGTTCGTTTAGGTCGAAGTAAGCTCCTTTCCGTCGAGACGATCTTTTTTGGCGGCAAACGACGCTCGATCTCCTGTCGGTGCGGGGCTGTGAGCCGGGATTGCGCATGATCGGCGACGAACCTTTCACGACAGACAGCGGCGACTACATCATCGATTGCATTCTCGCCGGGATACCTGACGCTGCCGCGCTGGAAGCTCGTCTTTGCGCCATCATTGGCGTTGTCGAGAGCTGTCTTTTTGTCGGCCGGGCATCCAAGATCGTCATCGGCCGGTCGGCCGGCGTGGAGGTTATCGAGAGATGAAGGGTGCCATTGCCAGCAGTTCGAGGAAGCCCGACGGACATGCTCCGGGGCATCCTGGGATTGCGCCGACCTGGACCAGCAGTGCCAAGGACATGGTGGGGTGTACGCTCGGCTCCTCGCGCGTTTGGTTCACGCTCGGTTTCGGTATTGTGAACGAGGTCTACTATCCACGCGTCGACACTCCGCAGATGCGCGACCTTGGATTCATCGTCGCCGATGGAAGTGGATTCTGGATCGAGGTAAAGCGGCTCGAAAACTACACGGTGCGGCTGCTCGCACCGGGCACGCCCGCTGTCGAAATCGTCCACAAGCACGCTCGTTTTGAGCTCACTCTGCGCGTGACGCCCAATCCAGATTTGGACGTATTGGCGATCCAACTTGACCTTACGGGCGAGCCGGATCTGACGCCGCACGTCCTGCTCGCCCCGCATCTTGGCGCGACCGGGTATGACAACTTCGCCGAGATCAGCGAGTTTGCCGGGCGGCGCGTGCTTGCGGCGGAACAAGGTCCATTCGGCCTCGCCCTCGCCGCAGTGGACGGCTCACAGCAGGATGCCATTGGAGCGGCGAGCGCCGGCTATGTCGGAGAGAGCGACGGTTGGCAGGACTTCCACCGCAACGGTGCGCTCACCTGGGGTTACCGCACCGCCGGACCGGGCAATGTCGCCCTGGTTGCTGCGCTGCCACGCAGTGCCGTTTTGGCTTTAGGCTTCGGCAGCGGCACGCAGGCCGCCGCAACGCTCGCCATTGCCTGCCTGATGCAACCTTTCGACAACCTGCTCAAACGTCAGATCGAGACTTGGCGGCAATGGCATACCCGCCGCAACGCGCGCAGTATGTTGCGGTCCGATGAATCGGATGAGTTGGCCAACCAGCTCGTCCTGTCGTCCATGGTGTTGCGGGCACATCGCGACAAGACCTATCCGGGAGCCATGGTGGCGAGCTTGAGCGTGCCATGGGGCAACCGCAGCAACGGCCGGGCTGGCTATCACCTTGTCTGGCCGCGCGATCTGGTGCAATGCGCCCAGGCTCTGCTCGCATTGGGCGCCGAACATGAAGCCCGCAACACGCTGCGCTACCTCATCGCGACCCAGAACCGCGACGGGAGTTGGGGGCAGAATCAATGGCTTGGCGGCACGCCTTATTGGCAAGGGGTGCAATTGGACGAGACCGGATTCCCGGTGCTGCTCGCTGCCGCTCTCGCCGAGCGCAATGCACTCGATGGCATTGAGATAAACGACATGATCCGCCGAGCACTTTCTTTTCTCGCATGCACCGGGCCATCGAGCCCGCAAGACCGTTGGGAGGAGAACCCCGGTATCGGCCCATATACGCTTGCCGTCTGCATTGCAGCGCTCGTAACGGGAGCGGAATTCCTAACCGAGCCGGCCAGAAGCTTCGCTCTCGGCTTGGGGGATTTCTGGAATGCAAATCTCGAGAGGTGGACGGTCGTCCACGATACGCCGCTCGCAAAGCGCTTCGGCATCGCCGGCTATTATATCCGGGTCGCACCATTGGATGTGCTTCGCAACGAACAATCAGTGCGGGAAGTCCTGCAGATCAAGAACAGGAGCGACAGCGGGCTGGTCCCGGCCGATGAAGAAGTAAGCGTTGATTTCCTGCAACTTGTTCGCTTCGGCCTGCGTGGTGCCGAGGACCCTGCGATCTGCGACAGTATCACGGTCACCGATGCGCTGCTCAAGGCGGAGACGCCGAATGGTCCCGCGTGGCACCGCTATAATGGCGATGGCTACGGCGAGCACGAAGATGGGTCGGCATTCGACGGCAGCGGCCGTGGGCGCGCCTGGCCACTGCTTACAGGCGAGCGCGGCCACTACGAGCTGATTGCCGGCCGCGATCCTCGGCTCTACCTGAAAGCAATGGCGGCGATGACGGGACCCGGCGGCCTGATACCGGAGCAGGTGTGGGACACCGCGGCCATGCCGTCGGAACGCCTTTATCCGGGGTGTCCGACGGGTTCGGCCATGCCACTCGCATGGGCGCACGCCGAATTCATCAAGCTGATGGTTTCATCCCAGCTGGGATATCCAATCGACCGGCCTGCTGCACTTTGGAAGCGCTACGGCGGACTTCGCCCAAAAGACAAACACGCCATCTGGTGCCCGCATGCGCCGATCGGGCGCATTGCGCCGGGAGTAGAC
>Ga0157370_10005664_pt1 | contig 13966 bp, 16 predicted proteins | sample C35metaG_FD_113463 | JGI IMG/M metagenome (GOLD analysis project Ga0157370, IMG submission 113463) | Corn rhizosphere microbial communities from Kellogg Biological Station, Michigan, USA - C3-5 metaG | ecosystem: Host-associated > Plants > Roots > Rhizosphere > Soil | place: USA: Michigan...
AACCGGTACTGTACCCCTGAACTGGGAAAGTTTAAAGATGATGGCAAGTGAAAAGAACAGGTCCAAGAAAATAACTAAACAAACAAATAACTCTCCAAAAGAATGAAATCACTATTTATCACTTTACTGCTCTGCGCCACCATTTACTGCTGCTATGGACAAACTACTACGCTCAGTGGAACCGTATTTGATGAAAATAAAACGCCAATAGCAGGAGCCACAATTTCTATTTCGGAACTCAATGCTAACTTTAGAACTGATTCTACCGGTAAATTTGCAATCACGCTTGCTGCGGGAGTATATCACCTTCATATTGCCCACATTAACTTTAAACCATTTACCGATAAAATTTCCCTGCCATTAACAAAGGAACTACGCATTTCATTAAAAATGGCGAACCGGCAGTTAGAGGAGGTTAACGTTGTCAATACAGGCTATCAGCGTCTAAGCAAAGAAAAGCTCACGGGAAGTTTCACTACGCTCGATAATAAAACATTTAATTCTCAGCAAACAACTAATATACTTGAACGATTAGAAGGGATTACTTCTTCGCTGACTGTAGACCGAAGTACCAGTTCACCTGGTATTTTAGTGCGCGGGCTTAGTTCACTACTTAGCGATCGTAGCCCGCTCATTGTGTTAGATAATTTTCCCTATGAGGGAAATCTGAATAACCTGAATCCTGGAGATGTGGAAAGTATCACAGTATTAAAAGATGCAGCAGCAACTTCGATCTGGGGTGCAAGGGCAGGTAATGGGGTGATTGTGATCACTACCAAAAAGGCAAAATTTAACCAGCCACTCAAGATCAATGCCAGTGTGAACCATACCTTGTTTTCTGATCCTGACTTGAGCTACCTTCAGATGATGAATACTAAAGATTTTATCAGCGTGGAGCGAATGCTTTTTGAAAAAGACTATTTTACAGCTCAGGAATCCTCTTTGGAAAAGCCCGCCTTAACACCGGTTGTTGAATTGTTAATTTCCAGGCGTGAGGGAAAAATAACGAGCAGCGAATTTGAGGCCAGCATTGCTAAATTAGAGAATCAGAGTGTCCTTGAAAATTATACAAAAGATTTTTTTAGCAGGGCAATTTCAAAGCAGTATAATTTTTCATTAAATAAAGGAAATGAGAGCAGCCGCTGGCTAGCTTTTGCAGGCTTTGATGATAATCAGGATGCCCTTGGAGCAGATAGCAAACGTTTTAACATTAAGATCGAAAATGGGCTTAAGGTTACCCGAAACCTGGACTTATCTACGACCATTCAGCTAACCCATAGCGATAGCCGTTCGGGACGACCTGCCTTTAATACCCTAGTACCCTCATCGGGATATTTGCCGCCTTATACCCGCTTTCGTGATGAGAACGGATTGCCTTTGGCAGTAATGCGGGATTACCGGGCATCAGCGGTCAGCAATTTAGGTATGCAGCTACTTGACTGGAATTACTATCCCCTTAGTGATAGTGACTATGCATATACTACCGGAAAAATAAATGATGTGTTGGCAGATCTGAAGCTCACTTATTTGTTCCCTGCTGGATTTAAGCTCATGGGCGCTTACCGCTATCAAAACCAGCAGAGCTCATCCTTGAGTTTAAACGGACTGGAAAGTTATTATACCAGAAATAGCATCAATAGTTTTAGCTCGGCTGGCGGAACTTCGCTTACCCGTGGCATTCCATTGGGTGCGATCAGGGATCTTTCTGAAGACAGGCTATCTGTTCATCAGCTACGCAGCCAGGTAGACTATAACCGAAAACTTGGAAAATTCGCTATAGACGGGATTGCAGGATTTGAAATCAGAGAAGCCAAAACGGTGGGTAACCAGAACAGAAACTACGGCGTGAATGAGGGGAATCTAGGTTCTTCCGGGGTGAATTACAACTCTTTTTATACGCACCCCCTCACTGGAAGCCTCGGAATTATCCCTTACATGAATGAGGAGCGCGGCGCAAATAACCGATATGTATCGCTTTATGCGAACTCCTCTTTTGGTTTCAAAGACCGGTACTACCTGACCGCGAGCCTGCGAAGAGATGCCTCAAACCTTTTTGGTGTATCCACCAATAACAAATGGAATCCGTTGTGGTCCCTGGGATCGGCATGGCTATTAAGCGGTGAGGAGTGGATGAAAACAGAGTGGCTAGATCTGCTAAAAGTGCGCTTTAGTTTTGGGAGAACAGGAAATTCGAATTCAAGACTTTCCGCCCTGACAACAATCAATACTTATGGTACGAACCCCTATACATTTAGTAGCTATTCATCTTTTTCAAATTATGCTAATCCATCTTTGAGGTGGGAGCGGGTATCCACGCTGAACTTAGGAGCTGATGCGAACCTGTTTTCTGGCAGACTCACAGTATCTGCAGACTACTACATTAAAAAATCCACCGACCTGATTTCCAGTGAACCCATTGACTACACTGCGGGAATTGGGGGAAGGGTGTCCAGGAATACTGCCGCCATCAGCTCGCGGGGAGTGGACTTAGAGGTTCGAAGTATAAACTTAAAAAACAAACTCAACTGGCAGAGTAGTTTTTACATGAATTATTACAGGGACAAAGTCGATAAGTACTACCTGGCAACCAGTGCTGCCTCAGCTTATGTTACTGGTACTACGAGTATATCAGGGATTGAAGGGATGCCAGTATACGCTGTTTACGCATATAGATGGAGGGGATTAAATCCGGAAAACGGAAATCCGATTGGAGAAATTGATGGGAATAGTAGTGAAGATTACCTGTCGATAACCGGCTCATCTGCCTCTATCGCATCGCTGAAATATATGGGACCTGCATTCCCGGTGTTTAATATTTCCCTTGGCAATACTTTCAGTTATGGCGGATTTGAGATTGATTTCAGACTGACAGGTAAATTCGGTTATTATGCGCGGAGGCCTTCATTGAGCTATGTGAATCTGTTCGGGGTGCGATCTGGTCACGCTGAGTTTGCCGAAAGGTGGCAAGTACCGGGTGATGAATCCCGAACGGTCGTGCCCTCAATGATCTATCCAGCTTCTTCAGCAAGGGATGCTTTTTATAATAACTCTGAAGTTACGGTTATCAGTGGCGATCATGTAAGACTTCAGTATGTTTCGCTGGGCTATAGCTTTACAAAAAAAAACCAGCACTGGCTTCCTTTTTCTGGCGCTAATATCCGCCTGATTGCATCGAACCTAGGACTGATTTGGCGGAAAAACGCCTACAACATTGATCCAGATTTTCCTGGAGGCATTTTGCAGAAAAGTTATAGCCTGAATTTACAGCTCAGCTTATAGGCTTGCTAACCAACACAGGTCAATAATACCAAATACCTTTTAATTAAAACCGTAACCAACCAAAACATAAAAATGAAAAAACGCATTATTTTCACATTCCTTATTGGGATTTTGCTTCTCTCCTCCTGCGAAAAATACCTCGAGGAAAAGCCTAATGTTAGACTGGCGATCCCGAGTAAGGCCGCGGAGTTCCAGTCTTTGCTTGACCAGTATAATGTGATCAGCGATCGGGATCCGTCTTCTGGGGAAGTGAGCGCTGGGGATACCTATTTAACAGATGCAGATTATTTAACGCGAGATGATCAGGAAAAAAGAATGTACACCTGGCAAAATAGCAATGTGTATAAAGAGGGAAGTAACGACTGGCTCTATGTATATGTTCCCGTTTATACTGCGAACTCTGTAATTGAGGCTTGGCAGGGCTTATCTGCTTCAGATCGCAATCAAGCTGAATGGAAGGATGTCGCGGGACAAGCTTACCTTTTGAGGGCTAAATGTTTTTTAAACGCAGTTACACTTTGGGGCCTTGCTTACAACGAATCCACTGCTGAGGCGATGCCCGGTATCGCCCTAAGGCTAAATGCTAACTTCAATGAATCTTCAAAGAGAGCATCAGTTGCGCAAAGCTACAATCAGGTCTTATCAGACCTGAAAATGGCCGCTGCTTTGCTTCCGGTAAAGCCCATGCATGTTGTCAGGGCATCTCGGCCTGCGGCTTACGGGATGCTCGCACGTACCTATTTATGGATGCGACGATACCCTGAGGCAAGATCATATGCCGATTCTACCCTGGAGATAAAAAGTGATCTGATTAATTATAATACCTTAAATGCCAACCTTAATTACCCTGTTCCACAATTTAATGCGGAGGTGATCATGAATAACAAGATGCTGGCGCTGACTACGGTTTCGGTTACAAGGGCAAAGGTTAACCTTGAGCTTTACAATCAGTACGAAAGCAATGATTTGCGAAAAACGGTATTTTTCAGGACAGTCAGCGGTACTTATCATTTCAAAGGCAATTATACTGCTGGGGTTATTCCATTTAGCGGAATAGCAACAGATGAATGCTACCTCATCCGGGCAGAATGCAGAGTAAGGGCTGGGGATGTGGCAGGAGCGCTAACAGACCTGAACAGACTATTGATCAACAGGTATCGTACGGGTACTTTTGTTCCCCTTGCCCTCACAGACGCTAGTCAGCTTTTGGATCGTATTTTGAAGGAACGAAGAAAGGAATTACTTTATCGGGGCCTGAGGTGGGCAGACATCAAGCGACTAAACGAAGAGGGCGCAAATATTTCATTGAGCCGCACCGTTAATGGCCTAAAGTTTACCTTGCCTGCTAAAAGTCGAAGGTTTGCCATGCCGCTCCCTGAAGACCTGGTTTCGCTGTCCAATATGGAGCAGAATACGTATTAAAAAAATAAGGGCTGCACCTTTAGATGCAGCCCAAAAAAAGAAAAGTAATAGCTGAAATTATTGCAAGTCTTTATGGCTGGCTACCTTACCCGAATTCTCCATTTGCTCAGTTGTAGGATTAGCAGCGAGAAATGCATCAAGATTGGTGTATTCTGAATTTTCAAATTCGACCAAACACGGAATTGCTGTCCCCTCACATCCCGAAGGTGTTGCTTGTTCGGAAACGTTAGTCCAGTTGCTGGCAATGTTAATGCCGTTCTCTGTATTTAAATTATACCGATATTTTAGTGTAACTACTTTTTTGGTTGCAAAAGTATTCAGCGTGATGGTAAGGCCGAACCCTATTAGGGCTACAAGGCCTAAACTTAATTTTTTTAAGTTCATGGTTGTTTATAATTATAGGTTATTATTTAATTTCTTTCGGTTTGATTTATCCAGCCTGGCTGGTCTCGATCATTCTTTTATTGTAGTTTTTTTTCACCTCCTTTTTTAATTGTTTCTGCGGCATTAATCAATAGTCATGTAGCTAGGAAAAAAAAGTTGTTATGATGAGCCTGATTAGCGTTCCGCCAAAACATACTTGCTGAGGCTTTTTTCATAGAGAATATTGAAACCTCCTCTTCTTAAGTGGGCGATGTCAGATTTTACGGTTCTCCCACTACAGTTCAATATATTTCCCGCTTGAATGGAATTGGTAATCTTTCCTCGCCTTATCAAAAAAAGCAACCGCTGCAACCGCAAAATCTTTTGGTATCTGGACATCCTTCAACACTTTATGTATACAAAGTTGAGGTGCTTGAGGGAAATCAGACATTCGGAGTTCGAAGATTTCGAATTGTAGTTACTTTGGATTAAAAAGTAAAGACTTCACGATTCCACTCATTGTTGGTTCAGATATCCCCAGATAGGATGCAATGTATCGTTGCGCAACCAGACTGTGAATCCCGGGGTATTGGGATTTTAAGAATAGGTATTGATCTCGTGTTGAAAAGCGTCTGGCTACGCCGATATTTTCTGTTAGTTTCAGTAGATCTTCGATCACTATTTTGTTGGTGAGAGATAAGAATTCAGGAGATGCATCTTCCAATGCCTTCCAGTCATAATAACTGATTTTAAATACGACAGCGTCTTTTTCACAAACAATGCCTTCCTCACTTTTGATCTGCCTAAAGAAACTCTTTCTAATCAGACACATCTCTCCCGGCCCAAAAAAGTCAGTCGTTTGTTCCTTTTCCTCAAGTTGAATAAAACTTCTGAAAAATCCCTCTGAGATAAAGTAAGTGTATTTACTGATTTCCCCTGGTAGTAGCAGACAGGTGTTTTTACTGACAATGGTTTCTTTGGTGCGTAACAGGACTTCCTCTACTAGTGCCTCATTTAAGGGATACTGCCGGAGTAAATAGTCTTCAAAAACTTTAATTTTCATTTTCGCAATTATTTAGGTAAGTGACTTTTTATTTTTTGACTGACATGCTAATTTCAAATCGAAATAGTTGTCAATTAATTTTTTACTCTATGAATCAGGAAATATTAAGTAGAATCGATGAGCTGTTGAGCCTGCAGAAAAATATGTTAACGGCCTTATATTCTTTACGCGAAAAGCCCAGTGTTCCGGACCTTGATTGGTATGATAGTACCGATATTAAGAAGCTACTTCACATCAGTGATAGTACGCTTTTTAGAATGAGAAGGTCAGCGAGCATAAAATCTGTTAAAATTTCTGGTAAGTGGTTTTATAAAATCCCCGATTTTGACGGGCCGGATCTAGGTAATACTCCTTAAAAAAAAGAACTTCGAAAGCGGGGAATTATAATATTTCTATCTATCAAGAGAGAAAAAAATGGTATAAAGCCAAAACGAAGTGGTGGATAGACGTTTTACAAGGATAGAAATCTTCTTCAGCACATGAAATGTAAAACTCTCTAATGGTGTATTACTAAGTTTATGATATTATTCCTGAAATTATTAGATTGCGCATTCAATTCCACTGCATTATGAAATATAAACTAAGATGTATTGCGATTGATGATTATAATCACGACCTGAAACAGGTCGAAGAGGTTGTCAAATTCCATCCAGGATTGATTATGATTAGAACTTATCATGATCCGGTGAAGGCCCTGGCGAGCATCAAAAAAACAGATGACATCGACATTATCTTTTTGGATATTGAGATGCCTGGTATTGATGGAATTTCCTTAGGTGCTCAACTTAGGAATAAGACCAAATATCTCGTGTTTATTACCGCTTTTGAACAATACGCGCTAAGATCCTTTGCTGCAGGCCCAGAGAATTATTTGCTTAAACCAATCTCAAAAGTAGCTTTCATGGAGTGTATTGCAAAAATATGCGACAAACCAACCTTTACATCTGTTCCCAGAGACCAGATGGATGACAATTTATTTCTGCCCGCCAAAAACGGTAGGCTTCTTAGGATTTCCCGAGAGGAGATTATTCTCTTCGAACCATTAACCGGAACGAACTATACCAAAGTCTATACCATCCGGGAGAAGTTTGAGGTGCTAGTGACATTGGTTGCAATCGAGGGCTACTTAAGGGATGATTCTAGGTTCATGAGGATTAGTAGAAGTGGCCTCATCAACCTGAATCAAATTGACCATGTGGCATCAGGGAAGGTTTTTATGAATACTCAGGAGAAAAAGCAAATGTCCATTGGATCCGATTATGCAGCAATTTTTAACAATTACCTCTCAGAGAGAATATTTGGCAGGCCAGGTTGAAAAATTATGGGTTGGTTCGCATTTTCCACATGGGTAAGTAAGCTTGTAAAAACAGTAGTGGGATCTGTGCTTACCCTCAAGGCTGAATGCTGTCTTCTAAATACAAAAACTGTTTTTGCATTTAATTTTATTGTCGTGGTTTTCATGCCTAAACATGCCAGAAGCAGCCAAGAGAGCCAGAAATTAATGATATAAGCCTTTTTTCGAAGGGCAAATCCTAAAATATGATAGATGGATTTCAGTGGGTCAAATAAAAACAAAGTAGTATCTCATAGCTTATTGTGGGCTGGTTATTTTGTTTTCGAAAACATTCTTGCTTGGGGTTATAGTAGACAATTCCCCGAGCCGATAGGTGCCTTTAGCCATTTTGCTTTAAATATTGGTTTGTTTTACCTGCTATATCTCTATACATTTCCTAACCTGAAATGGAAGCAACCCTTTCAGGCTGTTATTTCAAGCATACATCTGTTAATGACTGCGGCTGGTTTTGTTGGTGCTAAATTTCTTCTGGATGCACTACTCATTAATATTGAGGTAGCACCAATAAATACAAACACCTCTTTCTTAGAGCAGGCATCGGGTTTTCTATACCGTGCAACTGCATTTGCCTTCCCTGCGCTAGGACTTTTTAATCTCATTAGGTATGATAAAGAGAAGACTGCGAAGACCGCGTTTGTCTATGCGCATTTTAATAAGATGCTTGAGGAACAGGCAGCAGAAAAGTTGATCTCAGATAATACCAAAACGATGCTTAATGGCCATATTGATTATCATGCCCTTTATGCGACGTTCAATTATCTCAATACACGCATAAATAAAAGCGAAAAGTCTGGGAAAATGGCGATAAGTTTACTCTCTGATATGTTCAGGTATACCACATCCGCCAAATCTCAACTGGCTGTGGTTTCACTCCGTGAAGAGTTGAAGCAACTGAAAATCCAACTTGCACTAAAAGAATTGATTGGAGGGAAGGGCACGTTTATCCTGGTGGAGATCCCAGATAAAGATTCCTATATTCCTAGATCAATCATCATGCCTCTGTTTGTGAAGCTACTTAAACGCTGCGACATCTCGAATTCGCAAAGTGCAGCGCAAATATTTACCCAGATAAAAAACCAGATGATATATATCTTTTTTACCAATTTCACAATTATGCCACTTGCGCCTGAAATAAAAAACGAGCTCCTCCTATTAAATGAATATCTGGGTAAAAAATATAAAGGTCTGGCTACAGTAAGAGATTATCGTAATCATGGAAAGCTTGACATTATTATCAACATCCCTATCCTCAGTCTTTAGGCCCTCAACCTGTTTTGACCAAGCTAAATCCTTACAGATAGAATGAAAGTACCTTTCTGAAGCCCTCTTATCCTAACCAAGGTTGTTTCCAGATATGTATCGGAATGGGTGATGTAGTATGGCTCGGGAAACACTGGTAAATTCCTAATTTTGAGCTAAGTCTGTTAATTCCGGCTGCCTATAACTCCTTCAATATCTTTCAAAATCTGCCGAATTATCTCACTTAATCTAAGCCGCTAGCAACATAGCGGAGTTTATGTTTCATTTGTAGTGACTGATCCAGAGAAGTGAATGCCTTAGCGCTACCGCTTATGATCAGCATTGTAAATGTTTCATTAATTAAATTTTAACCAAAACCTATGAACAAGATTGACACGATTACCAACGTGCTTTACAAAATTTATTTTTTGTTGCAGCACCATTTTGGTCCAGTGGAAAATGATGTAGCATTGATGAAAGATGAGCTCATGACCAGACAAGATGTAAAAGACTATCTGAAAATCAGTGAGAGTACCTATAAGCGAAAGGTAAGTCAGGGAGAATTAAGGCCAATGAAATTACCTGGTGGAGATCGATATTTTAAAAGCCAGTTACATGATGAGTATATCGAAAGCATCAGGAGAGGAAGAATTTAAGCATGTCGATCATACCTTATAGATTCTGCATCGCCATGATAGGTTCTCCGCTTCAACCCATGTAGCTAATGATTAGAACAGTAAGAGTTGATACCCTCGTAAATAAACAATATAAACTAATAAATAGCTCATTATCAGATTATTATGGTCAAAAAAACTAGTTTTAGATTTTTGCTTTATAATTTCAGGGTATGAAAGGCAGGGATGCCTTTTTGGAATTGATAAAGACGGCTTCAATGATTATTTTATTACTGAAGCGCGTCTTTATCATGAACTCTTTGACATATAGGAATGATGCATTATCCACCGGTAAGGATGGAAATTTTGCGAAGGTAGAGGTGAAAGTCCCGAACTGAAAGCGCATTGGCAGGAGTGATCCCGGCTTGAAGAAGCTGACGCAAGTAATTCCGACAACGATATAAATTAGCATGAATTTGCTTACAGGAGAGCTGGCGCCTATGGTGTCGGCTTTTTTTGTGACTGGACCTGGTATTTTGCCATTTAGCCATGGTCAGGCAATCACAGAAGGAGCGGAAAAATCACATAATTACGGATTCCAATGACTTGAAAATGAGTGTTAGCTTTTGTTCCAAACAGCGCTCAGCTTAAGGAAATTTTGCTTCAATCGGGTTCGTTTGAAAGTTGACCAACGAGCGGGCCTTTTCTTAGAATATAGATAACGCTCTATTTGAATGTTATGATAACCTTAAATAAACAATTATGGTCTAGCTTTTATATTCTGCCTAAGACCTTTCTTATCAATCCTACTAAACAGAAATAGTTATGAATGAAACCAAATTTGATCTGGAACAGATCCGCAATTCATATACACTTAGTACATTTCTACATAAGATCGGACATGATCCCAAACGTCATTCGGGAGGAGAGTACTTTTATCACTCGATGTTAAGAGAGGGAGATAGAACTCCTTCCTTCTGTGTAAATGATAAGCTAGGCTTATGGTATGATCATGGAATAGGTAAGGGAGGTACTATTATCGATCTTGGAAAGGAGCTATGGCCCAGAATGGATTTCAAGGAAGTAATCGCTAAATTATTGACCACCATGGGCGATGCAACTTCGGAACGCTCGAATAATGCGTCAAGACCTGTACAACTGGAAATTCCCCTGCGGCATCCCTCCTACCTTATCCATGAAGACCGTCCGTTAGGCGGAAACAAACAAATTAAAGCTTACCTGGAATCAAGAGGTATTTATGATATTAATTCTCCTCTCCGGGAACTTTACTATTCAATTAAGCCCGAGGGAAAAAATAAGATGTCATTTGCTGCTGCCGGTTGGCAGAATGTTCTGGGCGGTTGGGAAGTTCGAAGCAACGGTTTTAAGGGTTGCCTGGGAAGGAAGGGCATAAATATAATTTCTGGAAGCCTAAACAAGGTATGTTTATTCGAGGGGATGATGGATTATTTAAGCTGGAAGACTCAAATGAATGATCAATCCAGTGCGGTTATATTAAATTCGCTGTCACTGCTTCCCTCTGGAATTAGCCTCGCCAAGGATTTTCCAATCATTGATATCTATTTTGATCATGATACCGCGGGAGAAAAAGCAACGCTTAGAGTAAAAGAACAGTTGCCTTGGGCAGTGGATCAATCCGGGATTTATGCCGGATACAATGACTTTAATGAACAGCATCAGAACTTTTTTGAATTCAAGAAATCACATGCTGAAAAACTGGATGTATCACAAACATCACCGCCTATTGATCATATTAAGTATTTTACCAGATGAATGATGCCGCTAAAAGATTTCGCATTGGAGTAGATTTGAAAAAGCATGAGTTTGAAAAATTTGAACAGATGCGCTTGGCGCTCGGCTTAAAAACCACGCCAATGGTCAAAAAAATGCTATTTGACCCTGATTTCCTTCCGATTGACCACGCCCGCCTTTTCGAGGCTTTAGCAGTGATAGCCGCTGAGATAGCTTCAATTAATGTCGTGATCCATACTCAGCTTATACCCAAAACCAAAGCTGAAGCAGCTTCAATGCCGGAAAAAATGGTTAAACTAATCGAATCATACATTCTGATGCAGGATAAACTAGAAATGCAGATTAGAGAGCTTTTAATCAGGATCCATTAAGAATATAATCACGGAATCTAACACAGATCAATAATACGTTCATCTTGAACGCTAATATACCCACCCATAAAGAATGTCTCGGAAAACTAATTCTTGAAATCCAATATCAAGATTCTTTCTTTATTAAGGAGAGAATGCTTTACACTTTAGAAGTTGTTCAGTATATACATTAACCTTTAAAAAATGAGAGTTATTGTTCGTCTTTTTACCAGAGGTAGAAATTTTTCTGCTGTGCATTACAACATGGATAAGGTCAATCAGGGAGATGCTAAACTATTAACTTACAAAAACTTCGGTATCGTGCATGCCATTTGTAAGCCATCGGCTTCGGATTTCAAATCTTATCTGGAAGCGGTAACCGCGCTCAACTACCGGAGCCGGTGTAATCAGTTTCACGCGGTATTATCTTTAAAAGGGAAATCTGATTCACTACAATCGTTTGAAGAATTTGCAATCTGCTGGCTTAAAGAAATGGGTTATGAAAAGCAGCCTTATCTTATCTTTGCCCATTTTGATACTTCAAACACACATTTACATATTGTCTCAACTAATGTAACATTAAACGGCAGTAAAATATCGGATAGTTTTGACCGTCCTAGGGCAATGTCTGCGGTGCATAAGGTACTTGGAATTGATCCTCAGCATGAATTCAGGAAGGAAATTGGCCCACTCTTTTCTTATCGCTACGCTAATATTGATGAGTTTAGAATGCTGTTAAATGGCAAGGGTTACAGGAATTATACGGCTAACGGAGTCTTCAATATTGCCAAATACGGCAAAATTTTACTTCGGGTTAGCGCAGAAAAAATAAACAATATTATTGCGAATCATCATCTGGATGATCAAAGAGTTCAATACATACGAGAAGTCATTAATAATCACCTGACAAGGGTTGATAATACTCCGGAACCTCATTATCAATTATTCACTAATAGTTATTCCAAGAGAGTTTGCGGCTTTAGTTCTGAGCTATCCCGCTACTTATTGCATCACCATCAACTTGAAATCCATTATCTCTTTAATGATCTGGATATTACAGGTTTTGTTGCAATCGATCATAATCAGAGGGTGGTTGTGAATGGGAGTGTATTAATGGATCTACAACGGCTGATTTCTCCCCTTCCTCAAAGTTATCATTCTAGTAAAACCATCCGGCGCTAAATTTTAAAACTTAACTATTATGAATATAGCATTTTCCAATCTAAGGGGCGGCTGCGGAAGCACCACCCTGACTTTACTGATGGCTCACTATCTGGCCAGTTTAAATAAAACAGTGTTTTTAATTGATCTCACCTATGAGCGAACGCTGGAACTGTTGCACCAACAATCAGTACTTCTGGAAGAAAAACTGCCCTTTAAGTTTTTCGCTACCGAACTTTCTAAGGCTCCCTTACTGCTGGAAAAACTTTCCCAGCAAGATGCAGTGCTGCTATTAGACTTGCCTAAATTATCTGAAAATGAACCACTCATAAAGTTCATTAGCAAGGTTGACATTTTTGTGATCCCTTTTAGTTATGGTGCGGTAGGTTTCAATGCTGCAATACGCTATGCGGTCATGACAGCTAAACTGACAAATAAATCTTCTCTTATTTTTCTCCCAAATGACCGGGGTGAAGCGCAAAACGGATCTAACCTGGAAGTCCAGCAGCAATTGCTGAGAAAACTGGGAAAGCTTTCTGCTCCCTTAAGTTTTCACCTCGGTCTTTATGGCCTTGAAAGCTTGTCTATCTCCGCACAAATTCTTTTTGACTTTTGGGCAACGTTAGGGCTTCTGTCTGCTCAATACCTTAAAGTTTGCTAATTCACTAAACCCTTTATTTGAAAATCATGGACTGGACTACTTTTTTAATTTATCTTCTAGCCGTATATGTGCTCTATTACCTGGTGCAGGTATTACTGGATTTACTCTTTTTTGTAAAACCCCAGGAACAAGAGCAGTCTGCTCAGATTTATGAAATTTCCTCAATAAGCGAACCCATAGATGCCTCGATTATTATGGAAGAGGAGGTGAGATCAAATGAGGTGGAATACCCGCTTAGCTCAGGAGAACTAGATGCTTCGGGTGCACAAAAGCTTGATAATTTAATGGCAATGGCCCGCGCAGAGGCAATAGAATACACCAAAAAAATTCCCTTGCTATGAAACGCTTAAATGAAGGCATTCTTCAAATGGGGCTTACCTCGGTATTTAGTGGCTGGGTTGTTTTAACTCATGCCCAGGTTCCCGGAATCTCAGAGTTTTACCAGGCAAGCGCTGAAATAAAAAACCATTATTTCTCATTAAGCGATCTATCCTTTGTTCTGGGTGCCATTATGGGTTTACTTGGCGGTCTGCGCATTTTCGCCAATTGGCAATCCGGACGACACCATATCGACCAACAGGTCGCTGGATGGTTATTTTCCTGCATCTTTTTAAATGTCTGCGGATTATTTCTCCGTGGATTATTCAGTTTATAAATCTAAAATAAAATCAAATGAAAAACACAACG
>Ga0157370_10005665_pt1 | contig 13960 bp, 8 predicted proteins | sample C35metaG_FD_113463 | JGI IMG/M metagenome (GOLD analysis project Ga0157370, IMG submission 113463) | Corn rhizosphere microbial communities from Kellogg Biological Station, Michigan, USA - C3-5 metaG | ecosystem: Host-associated > Plants > Roots > Rhizosphere > Soil | place: USA: Michigan...
ACAAGATCTGGGAAGAGTGGTTCGGATTCCCGGCGATGCGGATGGTGGATGGAAGATTCCCTCTTTCCGAAAATCCGGGGCTGGGCTTTGAACTTTCAGAGGCGAGTCTCGCCAAATATCCGTTTAGCGGCACGCACCCGATGGCGCGCGTTTTCCACGAAGACGGATCGGTGGCCGAGTGGTAATCACGCCCGAACGAATATGAAGATCTTCGCAACGTTATCGTTCGCGTTCGGCCTTGTTGTTGCAATGCTGGCGCAGGTGAAGACCGAAGTTCCTGCGGTAATACCCGGCGCGAAACCGGTTACGGTGGAACACATCAAGGTCCATGGCGCTCATCTTGAAGGCAATCTGGAGGGCGATGACGTAGACCGCGAGGTCATCGTCTTTCTCCCGCCGGACTATGGCAAAGACAAGAATCGCCGATATCCGGTCGTGTATGCGCTGCATGGGTACTCAATCGGCGCGGAGCAGTGGACGCATGAGATTCATGCGCCGCAAACGATCGAGGGTGCATTTGCGCAGGGCGCCCACGAGATGATTGTAGTTCTGCCGGACTCTAAAACGGTGCACAACGGTTCCATGTATTCGAGTTCCGTTACTACCGGCGACTTTGAGAATTTCATCGCGCACGATCTGGTCAGCTACATCGACGCTCATTACCGCACAATTCCGGTCCGAAGCAGTCGCGGCCTGGTGGGGCACTCGATGGGTGGTTACGGCGCGAGCCGGATCGGGATGAAGCATCCGGATGTTTTCGGCAGCCTGTACATCATGAGTCCATGCTGCATGGCCGCGCGCGGGGCCGGGCCGGTGAACGCACAAAATGAGAAGGCTTTGGAGGATGTGAAAACAGCGGCGGATTCGGCGAAATTGCCTTTCGGCCTTCGCGCTCAGCTTGCCTCCGCGGCGGCGTGGTCACCGGATCCGAAGAACCCGCCGTTGTATCTGGACCTGCCGGTGAAGGATGGCGTTGTTCAGCAGGACGTGATCGCAAAGTGGGCTGCGAATGCGCCGCTGGCGTTTGTCGATCAATATATCGGCAATCTCCGGCGGTATCGAGGCATTTCGATCGATGTAGGCGATCAGGACGGTCTGCGCGCCGGCGCGGCGAAACTTCACGAGGTCCTCGACAGCTACGGCGTCGCAAATACCTTCGAGGTTTACCCGGGCACGCATACCAGCGCGGTAGCAGATCGTTTCCAGAACCATGTTCTGCCTTTTTTCAGCAAGAATTTGTGTTCGGTTAAGAACTGCAAGTAGAGTGCCCGGGTGTACAAGCGGCGCCGGCTGAACGTGCCGCTTCGCGGCATGAACGGAATTCATTCCGGCAACTCGCCTTCGCGGGTTCCACGCCAGCTCCCCGCCGGGCGTGTCTGCGGGAAGCCGACTGGCGCAAACCGGTTTTCATTTACCCTCGTCACGATTCGTGATGCAAACGCGTACAGGCGGCTTCCCAACAGCCCCTGAACGGGATACAATTCTTTCCAGCCGCGTGATCTTCGATTTTTCTGGTATTTGAGGAGCTGACTGCGTATCCGCCACAGCCGCGACATTCCTGAGAAGGCTTGCAATCGTATGCTGCTGAAATATCGCGGCAAGGCGGCGGATTACTCGCATTGAAAAACGCAAGAGCACACGCGGGATGGGTATACATGCTTTTCGGCCATTTCGAGAGGAAATAAAGACCCGGAAAGGAGCAGTAGATGAGATCGATATGTGTTTTGGCGTTGCTGGGCTCCGGCTTGTGCTGGGGACAAGCTAACACGGATTGCAAACCTTCGGCCCTTAACATTCCGGAGGCGAAGTATCCATGCGTATATCCGGACAACCGCGCCATGTTTCGCGTGATTGCGCCGGACGCGCAGACCGTGAAAGTTCGGATCGGAAAAGGATTCGAGATGACGAAGGGCGCGGACGGCGCCTGGACCGTCACCACTACGCCGCTGGTCGTCGGGTTCCACTATTACAGCCTTCAGATCGATGGCGCAACTGCGGCGGACCCGTCGACCATGACTTTCTTTGGATCCGGGTGGCAGAACAGCGGAATCGAGATTCCGGCGCCGGATGCGGACTTTTACAGCGCCAAACAGATACCACATGGCCACGTAAGCCAGCAGCGCTATTTCTCAAAGGTGACTGAGAAGTGGCGAAGATGTTTCGTCTACACGCCTCCGGAATACGAGACCAGCGGAAAGACGCGCTACCCCGTCTTGTATCTGCTGCACGGCTGGGGCGAAGACGAGACGGGGTGGTACAGGCAGGGGCATGTAGATCTGATCATGGACAACCTGATCGCAGCGGGGAAAGCGAAGCCCATGATCATCGTCATGGATAACCTGAATGCCGTAAAGCCGGGAGAAAGCGCGGCGATATTTGGAGCACGCTGGCTGACGCCGGCTCCGCCCGCAGCGCAGGGCGCCGCTGGACCCGGACGTGGCGGGCGCGGCGGGCTCGCCAACTTCACCGGAGCTACCTTTACAGAGATGATGCTCACTGACCTGATTCCCATGTTGGAGAAGACCTACAGGGTACTTCCCGGTCGTGACAATCGCGCTATGGCAGGCCTTTCCATGGGCGGAATGCAGACGTTTCGAACCACGCTTTCGAATCTTGATAAGTTCGCCTATATCGGGGGATTCAGCGGAAGCTGCGGCGGCAGAGGCGGCACGTTCGACGCGAAAACCACGTGTGGTGGCGCGTTTGAGGACCCGGCAGCATTCAACAAGAAGGTCAAAGTGTTGTTCCTGGGTATCGGCTCCGAGGAAGGGCCGGGAACAAAGAACTTCAGCGATGGCCTTACGCAGGCCGGCATTCACAACGTTTACTTCGAATCGCCCGGGACGGCGCATGAATGGCTTACATGGCGGCGGTGTCTGAACGATTTCGCGCCGCGGCTGTTCCGGCAAGGCTCGGAATCGCAGCACGCGGCAAGACGCCACAATCCGAGCGCGGAATAGGCACATTTTGCCCCGGGAATAATCGGAGTCGCCGAAACGATATTGCTCTCGACGCGCAGTAGCGGCGGAGGCCTGCGTGAGCAAGTACAAACCGCGCAATCGTGGTATACGTGATCCGTGTGAAAAGTCTTGCCCCAAGAACCGCCTGGCTACTTACTTTGTGCCTGACCGGACCAGCTCTGGGGGCGCAGAACCCACCGGGCGCTCACCGAAACGTCGAAGCGCTCGAGCAGCGGGCGCAGGAATATATTCAGCAGCAGAAACCGCAGCTCGCAATTCCCGTGCTTCGGGAACTCGTCTCGGTCGATCCGAAGAATTCCAGCGCTCAGGGCAACCTCGGCGTGCTTCTGTTCTTTGACGGCAAGTATGCTGAAGCGATCCCGTACATGCGCAACGCTGTCGGCTCGGAGCCGGGCCTTTCAAAGATAGAGGCGCTGCTCGGAATTGCGGAGAAGCGCACCGGCGATCCGAAGGCGGCGCAGAACCACCTCCAGCACGCGTTCGAAAGTCTCGACGACAAGAAGATTCGAATCGAAGCCGGTCTGGAATTGATCGAGCTCGATTCCGCTCTGGAGCAACTCCCAAAGGCGCTTGCCACCGCCGTGAAGCTGGAAGAACTGGCGCCGCAGAACCCCCAAATCCTGTTGGCTGCGCATCATATTTCCCGGCAGATCATGGACCAGAGCCTGCTCAGTATGACTGTGGTCGCGCCGGATTCCGCGGAAATGGACATGATCGTAGCAGGCGAGCTTGGGCGCGAGGGCGATCACGATAAGTCCATTGCGGAATATCGGGAGGCTATCCGGTTGAATCCCCGACTCCCCGGAGTGCATTTCGAGCTCGCCGAGCAACTCCGGACTTCCGCGGACCCCGGATTGAACGCGCAGGCCGAAGCTGAATACAAGGCGGCGATCCGGGTGAATGAATATGACGCGACTTCCTGGCGTCAACTTGGCGGCATTATGACGGCGAAAGGCGATTTCAACACTGCGGAGGAGGATTATAGAAGGGCGCTGGCGTTGCAACCCAGGGATTCGGACGCCGAGACAGGTCTCGCGATTGTGTTTATTTCGCTGAATCGAACGAATGAAGCCATGTCACTGCTCGAGAGTGCCCTGAAGGACGATCCGACCAACATCGTCGCGCACTACCGCCTGAGCATGCTGTACCGGCGGGCTGGCCGAACGGCCGAGTCGCAACGCGAAACGGACGCGTTTCACCATTATCAGGCGCTGAAAGACAAACTGGGCAAAACGTTCAAGCAGTTCGCGGGACAAGCCAACCCGATGTAACGTGCCGCCGATGCGACCGAGCGGCTTGATGGCAGCCAGGGTTTACCAACAGACAACATGATGCGTCCACTTATGCAGCTGCACTGGGCGGTTCTACTGAGCACGGCTGCAATTGGCGTCTTTCTTCAGGCGCAGCATACCGGTCGCGCCGCGACGCCTCAGGCAGCGATTCCCAAACTCGAGGACATCACTGCTTCAACTGGCATTCACTTCATTCATCTGGCATCGCCGGACAAGAAATATATCGTCGAATCGATGAGCGGCGGAGTCGCGGTGATTGACTATGATCGCGATGGCTGGCCGGACATCTATTTCACGAATGCGCCCGATGTGGACATGCAACTGGCCGGGAAAAAGGCCAGGAGCGCACTTTTTCACAACAACCGCGATCACACGTTTACCGATGTGACAGACAAAGCCGGGGTGGCATGGCCCTGCTGGGCCAATGGCGCCGTAGTGGGCGACTACAACAACGACGGCTGGCCGGATCTGTTGGTAACCTGCTTCGGCGGCGTCGTTTTATATCGCAATAACAGTGACGGAACATTTACAAATGTCACGAAAGAAGCAGGATTAGGCTCCGATACTCTCTGGGCGATGGGCGCTGCTTTCGGAGATTATGACGGAGATGGATTCGCAGACCTGTTCATTTCGCACTATGCCGCCTTCGATCTGAACGATCTGCCCGCTTTCGGTTCGATGGTGACCTGCCAGTATCACATGATCAAAGTGCAGTGCGGGCCCGCAGGACTAAAAGGATCGCCCGACAACCTTTACCACAACAATCGCGACGGAACTTTCAGCGATGTGTCGAGGCAAGCCGGCGTTGACGATGCCGCCGGTCTGCTGGGCCTTACGGCCGTCTGGTCAGACTTCAACAATGATGGCAAGCCCGACCTCTTTGTCGCCAACGACGGCGCCAATAACTATCTCTACCGGAATGACGGGAACGGCCATTTCCGGGAAGTTGGTTACGAGGCGGCCGTAGCTCTGGATGAGAACGGAAAGGCACTGGCAAATATGGGGATCGCCCTCGGGGATTATCTGCATAGCGGCCGTTTCGCCATTGCGATCACTCATTTCAGTGAGCAATATCTGGAACTCTTCCGTAATGATGGCAACCTCAGTTTTACCGATGTCTCCAACATCTCGGGAATAGCTCGAGCCACGACCCACTATGTAGGCTGGGGGGATGCCTTCTATGACGTGGATAACGACGGATGGCTGGATCTGATCGCGGTGAATGGTCATGTTTATCCGCAGGTGGATCAGGCGAACATCGGAGTTTATTTCCGTGAGCCGAGCCAGTTATTTCTCAATCGCCGCGACGGAACGTTTCGCGATGCAAGCAACGAGGCAGGGGCGGCGCTGAAGATTCCGCGTGTGGGGCGGGGTCTTGCGCTGGCGGATCTGTTTAATGACGGCCTTCAGGAGGTGGTCGTCGAAAACCTGGAAGGCGAGCCCACCATCCTGCGCCCCCGGGATGGGCCAAGCAATCACTGGATCGGTTTCGAACTCGCAGGGACGAAGAGCAATAAGCTGGCCCTGAATGCCCGGGTGAAGGTTACGTGCGGTGACCTCGCGCAATCCGACGAAGTAAGAAGCAGCGGCAGTTATCTTTCCCAAAGCGACCTGCGGCTTCATTTCGGCCTGAGCGGCTGCCGTCAGGTCGACAAAGCTGACATCTATTGGCCATCGGGAGCAATGCAGTCGTTGACGAACCTTGAGGCGGATCGAATGTATTGCATCAAGGAGAGCGCGGGGGTTGCGGCTTGTGACTCGGTTCGGCCCAGATCTCAGTCCCGCTTGAGATAAGCGCCTGGCCCGAATTGCAGAGGGTGAGAGCGTTTCCATATAAGACAGCCAGCTTTCTATCATTCCGAATGGTCGGACCGGAGTGTCCCATCGAGGCGCAAATCAAGTGCTGAACATCCTCTGGGCCGGTTCGGGAATTCCCGTCAAAAATACGCTTGACTTTGACTGCCGTCCTTCAATACAATGCAAGCGCTTTCGGAGGGGATCATGAAACGACAAACGAGGTGGCTCAGAGGAGTTTCACTGTGCGCCTGCATTGCCTCCTTTACCTCTGGTCCGGCCTGGTGCCAGGCGACGAACTCAGCCGATGTTACGGGCAGCGTGACGGATCCTTCGGGCGCGGTAGTTCCCGATGTGAATGTCACGGTGCAGGATCTCGATAAGAACACCGAGCGCGCGCTCGTCACAAACGCATCCGGTCTGTATGACACGGGCCCGCTGGTCCCGGCCGACCATTACACGCTCATATTCAAGAAAGAAGGCTTTACGACCGTGCAGCGCGGGCCCATGACGCTGACCGCCGGCGTCACGGGGCTGAATGTGCAGTTGACGGTGGGAACGTCGTCTCAATCGATCATTGTCCAGGATGCGGCGGCACCCCTGCTCGAGACAAGCACCGCTGAAATCTCGCAGACGATCGCTCAGGGAACTCTCGATGCCCTCCCGCAGACCGGCGGGATTCCCGACTGGCAGTCATTCCTCACCTTCCTGCCGGGAACGCGCGGCAACGGCACGAACAACAATAACCCCGGAATGGGCGGTGTGTCGGTGAACGGAAGCATGCCATTTTCCGATGCTTTGCTGGATGGCGCCTCAACCAGTTCGCCCATGAGCAATAACGTCATTAACACCCCGATCTTCGACTCCATCGCGGAAGTAAAGATGAGCGATTCCTTGTTCTCGGCGCAATACGGCACCGGCGGCATTCTCTACAACCAGATCAGTAAGGGCGGGACCAACCAGTTCCACGGCATGGGGTATGACTATTTCAAGAACACCGTCCTGAATGCCACTCCGTTTGGGTTTAATGGCACCGCCGGGCGAAACGCGCCGATACACTTCAATGACTTCGGCGGCAACATCGGCGGTCCGATTATTAAAAATCGCGTCTTCTTTTTCTTCGCGGTGGAAAACGTCATTAACCATAGCACTCCAGCCGTAACATTTGTCTCGGTGCCCACGATCCCCATGCGTTCAGGCGATTTCACCGGCCTTGCTCCGATCTACAATCCGACGACGCAGACCGTCGATGCCCCGACGGGCGCGGTAACGCGGGAACCATTCACGAACAATCAGATCCCCGCATCTTTGTTCGACCCGGTAGCGAAGAACCTGCAGTCGTATTTTCCAATGCCGAACAGGCCGGGAAACGTGGCGAATGGCGTTACCACGAATAACTATGCTTACCAGTTGCCGTCCAGTTCCCCAAAGATCAAGTACTTCGGACGCTTCGATGCGGACGTAACTCAAAACAATCGCATCACGGGATCGGCAGCCTGGAATGACAGCCCGACCATCGGCGTAGGCCCGATTTGCCCTCTCAACTGCACTAACTCAGACATATTCAACACGAATAATCAGATCTCGGATTACTGGACACTCAGCCCGCATCTGATTAACGAATTCCGGGTCGGGTTCATGGGGGAATACGACTTGATCACGCCGGACACCCTCGGTCAGGGTTGGCTGGCCAAATTGGGGCTAAGCATTGGCAAGGCCGACGTCTTCCCTGCAATCACCATAACGAACATCTACGGTCTCGGCCCCGGCTCGCCAAGTTTTGCCAACTATAAGGAAAACAATTTCGATATCTCGGACCAGGTGACGCTCATCCGCGGACGCCACATCCTCCACTTTGGCGGCGAGGTGCTTATCTTCCGCGCCGATTCCACTGCCTGGGGCAGCATCAACAGCGCGAACCTGGGGTTTACCGGCGTCTACACAGCCGGCAGCAACGTTGGACCGCTGGCGTCGACATCGGGTGTTGCGTATGCAGATTTCCTGCTGGGCTACGCGAAATCCTGGTCGGCATCCGTTTCGCCGGAGTATGGCGGCAGGCTCAAGAATCCCGGGTTGTTCGTTCAGGATGACTTCAAAGTGAGTCCAAAGCTTACGCTGAACCTTGGCTTGCGCTGGGAGGGTAACACGGGTTGGTCGGATGTAAATGGCAATGAGCGGTCGTTCGATCCGAATATCATCAATCCCGCTACGAATACTCCCGGAGCCATGTGGTACGCGATCACTCATGCGAATGGCAGGACTACGCTGCAGAAGCCGGTCTGGAATAACTGGCTACCGAGATTTGGCTTCGCTTACCTGTTGGGAACCAAAACGACTGTGCGTGGCGGCTTCGGCATGTACACCTTCCCGTGGAACGTGGATACCTACGCCAGCGCCGGCCTGGGGAACGCGTTCACTACCAGCGGGAATGAGACAGATTCCACCAACAATGCGCAACCTGTGGTCCTGCTCTCTTCAGACGGGAACACCAATTATCAGGGAGCGAAGGGCTCCGCCATCAACACGCTGTACCGCCGCGCTCCCACCACGCCGGAAGCATACAACGGACAAGCAGTGGGCTTTAATCAATACACGTCGCCCGTACCGCTTCTGAAGTCCTGGAACTTGACGGTGCAACGGCAGATCCCAAGCAATATGATCGTTGATATCGGCTATTTAGGCAGCCATGGCTCGCACCTGGCCTTTGTTACCGACCTGAATCAGGTCCCGGCTAGCAAACTGGGGCCGAACGATGCTGCCTCCCGTCCCTACCCCCAATTTCAGGGCCTTAACGGATACACGACACAGGGCATTTCGAATTACCACGCCTTACAGGCTGAGATTACGCGTCGCCTGAGCAACGGACTGACGTTCAACTTTAATTACACGTGGTCCCATATGCTGGATAACCAGGATTCCTCGGGTTGGGGCTCGATGCAAGGCGCCACGCCATATCAAATTGCGTATGCGCCCATGGCGAACTACGGTGCTTCGAACTTCGATATTCGCCATATGTTCAAGGGACATGTCGGTTACGATCTTCCTTTCGGCCGAGGCCGCACATTCCTGAATAACAACCGGCTGCTCGATCAAACCATCGGTGGGTGGCAGCTTTTTGGGGAGTTCGTTTCTCAAACGGGCAGCCCCTTTACGCCGTACATGGCTACCAACAACAGCTACTCTCTCTCGACGAATAATCTGTGGTTTCCAAACGTCGTAGGAAATCCGACGGCGGTAGCGGGCGGGCAGAGCATCAATTCATGGTTCAACGTTAATGCCTTTGCGGCTCCTGCGCCGGGAACATTTGGCAATATGGGGAGAAACATCGTATATGGACCGAGCCTGAATGCAGTGAACATGTCGCTCCACAAGATATTTACGATTACGGAGCGGGTTAAGCTCGACTTCAGCGCGAATGCTACCAATGTTCTCAATCACCCCTCGTTTGCCCTGCCTGACAAGCTGATCGGGCCCGGTCATTTCGGGCAGATCACGGGCACGAGCGTGGGTTCTCGGCAAATGGAGCTGATCGCCAAGGTCCGATTCTGACACCGCATAAACACAACGGGCGAGCCCATCATTACAAATGATGGGCTTGTCTGATGCGGCAAGAAGAAGAGGCCAGGCCCAGGAGATATCGAAAGGTGGGCTTCCATAGCGCGGCTCGCGGAAGAAGCAATCTCGCCGCAGAAGCAGGCATGTGTCTCGTCCGGCTGGAGTTCGAGAATAACCCGGCTTGCGAGCCCTCCAGGCATCGTTGACGTGAGCCGGGGCTTTGATATAGACTCTGTAATCGCTTTCAGCGTCGCCATGGGTCACCTGAAACCGCTTGTCGTCTCTGTAGCGTTTCTCTTTCCTTTTGCCCTGCTCTGCCGTCCGGCCGGCGAAGGCGTCTACACAAAGCAGCAGGCCGCGCGTGGTCAGACGTTATATGCGGAGGAGTGCGCAAAATGTCACGGCGCGAATCTCTCCGGGGGCGACGATTCACCGGAACTCGCCGGCGCGGATTTCATGTCTCGCTGGAAAGGGAAGAAAGTAAGTGCTCTCTTCACCTTAATCAACAAAACAATGCCGACCGATGATCCCGGTCACCTGAGCACGCGCCAATCCGCTGATCTTACGGCCTTCATCCTGAGTTCGAATAGTTTCCCCGCGGGGCCGGACGACCTGCCGAACAACGTTACAGCTCTGAACGATATCGCGATCGAGGGGCAAAAATGACCGGACACAAACGGCGCGTGAGTTGGCTGGCCGCCGCTTTACTCATTGCTTGTATAAACGGGTTCCCCGCTCATGCTCAGCACGGTGCAACGAACGGCGAATGGCGCTTCTACGGGGGAGACTCCGGCACGACCAAATACTCACCGCTCGATCAGATTAACGCCTCGAACGTGAAGGATCTGAAAATCGCGTGGGAATGGAAGGCGCAGAACTTCGGCAAACGCCCCGATTTCAACTGGGAAGTTACGCCTCTAATGGCCGGCGGCGTCCTGTATTTCACAGCGGGTACCCGGCGCGATGTCGTTGCGGTGGATGCTGCAACCGGCGAGACCCTCTGGATGTATCGCCTCGATGAAGGCGCGCGCGGCGCAACAGTAGCGCGCGTGGTGAACCGCGGCCTCGCTTATTGGACCGATGCCAAGGGCGATGAACGTATTCTGCTCATTTCCCCAGGCTATCAGTTAGTCGAGTTGAATGCGAAGACGGGTCTTCCCATTGCCATTTTTGGTGAAAACGGCAAAGTCGATCTCACTGAGGGACTGGATCGTCCGACTGTGAAGCCGGGCCAAATCGGCGCGAGTTCGCCCGCGATCGTTGTGCGCGATAGCATAGTCGTCGGCGCGGCGCTGCTGGCCGGAACCGCGCCCCGCAGCAGGGAAAACGTACCCGGCTACATCCGCGGCTTTGACGTCCGCACCGGAAAACGCCTTTGGACCTTCCGCACGATCCCGCATCCAGGCGAATTCGGTAATGACACGTGGGCGCAGGATTCCTGGAAATACACCGGCAATACCGGGGCCTGGGCGCCTCTAAGCGCGGATGAGGAACTTGGGTATGTGTACATCCCCGTGGAAATGCCAACCGGCGATTTCTACGGCGGACACCGCCCTGGCAACAATCTGTTTTCTGATAGTCTCGTTTGTCTGGATGCGCGCACGGGGAAGCGGATCTGGCATTACCAGCTTGTTCATCATGACATCTGGGATTGGGATATCGCCGCGCCTCCAATCCTCACAGATATCACTGTCAACGGCAAAAAGATAAAAGCAGTCGCTCAGGTGACGAAGCAGGCGTTCGTCTTCGTATTCGATCGCGTGACGGGAGAGCCCGTCTGGCCGATCGTTGAAAAACCGGCGCCGCAATCCGACGTGCCCGGCGAGAAGACTTCGGCGACCCAGCCCTTCCCCACAAAACCTGCGGCGTTCGATCGCCAGGGCTCGAACACGGATGACCTGATCGACTTCACGCCCGAGCTAAAACAGGAGGCCATCAAGATTGCGTCTCAATACAAAATGGGGCCTCTGTATACGCCGCCCATCGTTCCCGATACCAGTGGCAAGGCTGCACTGTTTCTCCTCCCGGCGCATGTCGGCGGCGCGAACTGGCCGGGTGGCGCCGTAGATGCCGAAACAGGGATTCTGTATGTCGCGTCGGTGACGAACAGCGAATTTCTCGCCGTTTCCAAAGCCGATCCCAAGCGTTCCGACATGGGTTATGTCGGGGGACGTGGCGCAAGGGCCGCCACCGGCCCAGGACGAGCAGGGGGTGGGACCAGAATTTCGAGCAGTTCGGATGATGCAGAAAGCTTCGCGATGCGCCCCGCCCCTCGGGTCAATGTCGGCCCGCAGGGTCTCCCGCTTGTAAAACCGCCATGGGGGCGCATCACAGCCATTGATCTGAACACCGGCGAGCATCTTTGGATGGTGGCCAACGGCGAGGCGCCGGATTACATCAAAAATCACCCCGCACTCAAGGGCATCGATCTCAGTAACACGGGCCGGCCCTCCCGCTCGCTACTGATGGTGACGAAAACCCTCCTGTTTGGACCCGAAGGAAACAATCTGTGGGCTAGTCCCGCAGGCGCTGGCGGAAATATATTTCGCGCCTATGACAAGAAGACCGGAAAAGTAATTTCCGCGCTCACCTTACCAGCCATGGCTACCGGAGTCCCCATGACATACATGGTTGACGGCCGGCAATTCATCGTCCTGGCGGTGGGAGCGGCGGGCGTTCCGGCCGAATTGGTGGCGCTCGCGCTTCCATAGTCGCAATAGTCCGGATTGGATTGATCTGACCATTGACAATACCAGGCCGCTCCCGACATAAGTTGCGCGAGAAATCGGGGGGTTAAGCTTCAATCGTTCTGCAAAAAAAATCGGGTCATGCTAGACCTTTCGACATTCCGTTCGACGGTAGTATCGCAAAAGCTGATACATCGTGCTCTGGTAGGGTGGAGCGAATGCCCGAGCGCCAGTCGGCGCTGTTTCGAGGAAGACACTTTCGGAGCGAAGCGATCATTCTGTGCGTGCGCTGGTATCTGCGGTATCCGCTGAGCTATCGGGATCTGGAGGAGATGATGGCCGAGCGTGGATTGTCCGTTGACCATTCGACCATTGCCCGCTGGGTCCTGTTTCATGCGCCGATTCTGAACCGGCGCATCCGTCGGGAGATGCGCCGGCCCAACCGCTGCTGGCGGCTGGATGAAACTTATCTGCGCGTGGCGGGCAAATGGACGTACTTGTATCGTGCCATCGATTCGGCCGGCGACACAATCGATTTGGTTCTGTTGCAAACGCAGGTTGAGCTGATCTGGTACGGTTTATCGTGACTCGAAAACGGCCAGCACTGTTCCGAGGGCGGCATTTCGAAGACGTGATCATTCTCCTATGTGTTCGCTGGTATCTGCAATATTCGCTGACGTACCGCGACCTGGAGGAGATTATGACCGAGCGGAACCTCTCCATCGACCACGTCACGATCTGGCGTTGGGTCCAGCGCTATGCGCCAGTTTTGAATCAGCGAATTCGTCTTACTTGCGCCGCCCCAATCGGTCCTGGAGGGTCGATGAAACCTACGTCAAGGTTGGAGGGCGGTGGGCATACCTGTATCGGGCCGTCGATTCCGCCGGCGAGACGATCGAGTTCATGCTATCGCCCAACCGGGACCTCACCGCGGCGAAACTGTTCCTGCGGTTCGCGTTATCCGGCGCGGGACCTCGCCCTCGGGTGATCAACGTGGATGGGCATCCAGCGTACGCCAGCGCAGTCGCCGAATTGAAGCACACCGGTGAACTCGCTCGCCGATGTCGCTGCCGAACCGCACCGTATTTGAACAACATCATTGAGCAGGACCATCGCTTCATCAAGAAGCGGATTACGGCCAGCCTCGAGTTCAGATCGGTGGAGGGCGCTTGCCGAACGATCAAGGGCTACGAAGCGATGCACGCAATCCGCAAAGGTCAGATCCGTTGGGTTGCCAGGGACGATGCCGTCGCGCAATGCCAATTCGTCCACAGCATTTTCGGAGTCGCTGCGTAATCGCGCAAAAAAGAGGCGTGCCCTCGGCCCAGTGCGCCCGCTATTTGCAACAGAACCATCCTGTTCAATGATGTTGTTGAGGTAAGGTGATGGGCGGCATCGACACTTGCGGCCCAGTTCGCGCTGCTGCTTCAGTTCCTCGATCGCAGAAGCATATGCCGGGTGGCCGTCGACATTGATCACCCGGGGTCGGACTGGCCCGGCACTCAATGCCAGGCGGAGAAAGCCTTTTGCCGCCGTCAGATCCCGATTCGGCGACAGCATGAAATCGATTGTGTCCCCGGCCGAATCGATGGCGCGATACAGGTACGTCCATTTGCCCGCCGCGCGCAAATAAGTTTCATCCAGCCGCCAG
>Ga0157370_10005666_pt1 | contig 13959 bp, 18 predicted proteins | sample C35metaG_FD_113463 | JGI IMG/M metagenome (GOLD analysis project Ga0157370, IMG submission 113463) | Corn rhizosphere microbial communities from Kellogg Biological Station, Michigan, USA - C3-5 metaG | ecosystem: Host-associated > Plants > Roots > Rhizosphere > Soil | place: USA: Michigan...
AATGAACGACGCAGGGAAATAGCTCAATATTATATTGAAAACATCAATAATCCATTGATTGTACTTCCTGAATTGCCATCATATCCAAAAAATCATGTATGGCATCTGTTTGTTATCCGTACATCAGAAAGAGACAGGCTTCAAAAATATTTGCTGGATAATCAGATACAAACGCTTATCCATTATCCTGTTCCTCCACACAAACAGCAGGCCTATCCTCAATTAAATGAATTATCTTTGCCAATTACTGAGCAGATACATAACGAGGTATTGAGTTTACCGATAAGCCCGGTATTGACGCAGGAGGAAATTAATAAGGTAGTAGATACCATAAACAGTTACAAGTAACACGCATGAGCACACCCGATGTAAATACAGAAGTACACAACGCCTTTGAGGTAATTAAGAATGGTGGAATAATCCTTTACCCTACCGATACGGTTTGGGGAATAGGCTGTGATGCCTCGAACCCTGAAGCCGTTAAAAAAATATATGCGCTAAAACAGCGTGAAGAAAGCAAAAGCATGATCGTGCTTATGAATAGCGACCGTATGATGCATACCGTTTTCAGCCAGATACCCGAAGTGGCTTGGCAGATAATGGATCTTTCTGAAAAACCTACTACCCTTATACTTGATAACCCGCGCAATGTAGCGCCTAACCTTATCGCTGAAGATAAAACTCTTGGTGTTCGACTTGTAACTGAGCCTTTTTGCTATAAGCTTATGGAACGCATGAAAAAACCGTTGGTTTCTACATCGGCAAATGTAAGCGGCATGCCTACACCAAATTCTTTTAAAGAAATTAACCACGTTATTTTGGACGGCGTAGACTATATTGTAAATTTGCATCACGAAAAAATTGCAGCAAAACCATCTACCATTATAAAACTTGGTAATGATTTACAGGTAAAAGTGATACGACCTTAATGAAAAACAATACTTCATACAAAGAAGCACTAACGAACAGGATATTTAATATTACCTCGCAGGCTGCCAAAGAACTTAACGTAAACAGTTATGTAATAGGTGGTTTTGTAAGGGATTTTCTTTTACAGAGAGATTTTAAAAAAGACATTGATATCGTTGCCGTGGGCAGCGGTATAGCCCTTGCCGAAAAAGTGTCTTCACTTCTGCCTAATAAACCTAAAGTTCAGGTATTTAAAACCTATGGTACTGCCATGCTTCGTTTTGAAGATATTGATATTGAGTTTGTAGGTGCACGAAAAGAATCTTATACCCAGGAAAGCCGGAATCCTCATGTGGAGACCGGAACACTGGAAGATGACCAGAACCGTCGCGATTTTACCATCAATGCACTGGCATTATCGTTATCTGAAGATAATTTTGGTAAACTCGTAGATCCTTTTAATGGTGTTGAAGACCTTAAAAATAAAATAATCCGTACTCCGCTAAATCCTGACATTACTTATAGTGACGATCCGTTGCGTATGATGCGTGCTATACGTTTTGCTTCACAACTCAATTTCACTATCGAGGAAGAGTCGCTTAAGGCCATTGAAAGGAATAAAGAGCGTATAAAGATAATTACAGGTGAGCGCATTGTAGATGAACTGAATAAGATATTAATGTCGGCAGTGCCTTCTGTTGGCTTTAAGCTATTGCACCAGACCGGATTATTGCACATTATCCTTCCTGAGCTAACAGCCCTTCAGGGTGTTGAAGAAGTAGAAGGCCAAACCCATAAAGACAATTTTTACCACACACTTGAGGTGGTAGACAATATAGCCCCTAATACAGATGATGTGTGGCTTCGTTGGTCGGCATTATTACATGATATTGGTAAGGCACCCACAAAGAAATTCAGTAAAAAAGTAGGATGGACATTTCATGGGCATGAGTTTTTAGGCGGAAAGATGGTTAAGAAACTGTTTGAACGCCTGCATATGCCACTAAATCAAAAAATGAAATTTGTTTCTAAAATGGTGATGCTTAGCTCCCGCCCTATTGTACTAGCACAGGATATAGTAACCGATTCGGCAGTGCGCAGGCTGATTTTTGATGCCGGAGAAGATGTAGAAGACCTGATGATTTTGTGTGAAGCAGATATTACCACTAAAAATGCGCAAAAGTTTAAAAAATACCATAACAACTTTAAAATAGTTCGCCAAAAGATTGTTGAAGTTGAAGAGCGCGACCATGTAAGAAACTTTCAGCCACCGATTAGCGGAGAAGAGATCATGGAGATCTTTAATCTTAAACCGGGCAGGGAAATTGGCGTATTAAAAGAGGCTATTAAAGAAGCTATACTGGAAGGAGAGATACACAACGACTATGATTCAGCATACGCTTATATGATGGTAAGGGCGAGGAAACTCGGTCTTGAAGCGGTGAAGTAGCTAAGGGTTTGGGTTCAGAGTTTCGGTTTACATGGAAACGGGTGTCATTTCGACCGGAATGTAATGGAGTGGAGAAATCTCAGATTGATTCCCGGGTTTTTCTCGTATTGTCAGTTATTTAGAGCATTTCAAGAGATTCTTCGACTTTGCTACGCTGCGCTCAGAATGACACATTGCTGTCATCCTGACGAAGGAAGGATCTCTAACAGATTAAATGTTGGCACTGAATACAAATAGCATTAAACCTGACATATATCATAAAATAAATTACGGCTTTACCCGTAATTCGCAATAAAAAATAAGATGAAATTCAATTTTCAGAAGCTTACAAAAACTGCACTTATATTAGTTTACCTTGTAATAGTGGCAGGTGCTTTAGTACGTATGACAGGCTCCGGAATGGGATGCCCTGACTGGCCAAGATGCTTTGGCTATTACATACCTCCTACTGATATTAAAGAACTCATGTGGTCTCCCAACCATGAATTCAGTAAAGGGCAGGTTATAATCAAAGACGAAAAACTTTGGGTTGCCAACAAAACCTTTACTACTACCGATACTTATAGCCCTGAAAACTGGGAAGTATACACAAAACATGATTATGCAGAATTCAATCCTTTACACACATGGGTTGAATACATTAACAGGCTTACAGGAGCGCTTGCCGGTCTTGCGGTATTGGCTATGGCGTTTGCCTCACTACGTTTTAGGAAAACCAAATCAAGCCTTATCCTATTATCATGGGTCAGTGTGTTTTTAATGGGATTTCAGGCATGGCTTGGTAAAACAGTAGTAGATTCTGTACTGAATCCTATCAAGATAACCATACATATGGTCGTTGCACTTATTATAGTTGCTGGAATATTGTATATACTTGATAAATCTAAGGAGCTCACGTATACTGCAATAGCATTTAAAAAAGATAGGCTTTTTAAATCGCTTCTTGTTATTTCATTAGTAATCACATTAATACAGGTAGTATTAGGTACAGAAGTACGCCAATTTGTAGATGAGCGAATTAAAATGCTTGGTTACGAAAATATGCATTTGATTATGGACAGCCCAATAATCAATTTTTATATTCACAGAAGTTTTTCATTTATAGTATTTGGTGTTAACCTATGGCTGTATTTACGTAACAGGAAATTAAACCTTGGCTTTGCCAAAACAGGATGGGTGATGATACTGCTGTTTATAGAAATCGCTTCAGGTATTGCAATGTATTATTTTGATTTTCCTTTTGGTATGCAGACAACACATATCGTAACTGCTTCAGTTCTTTTTGGGATTCAATATTACATGATATTGGAAAGCGGAAGGAAAGAAGCACAGAATTTAGCATAGTTTTATATTTCCCTTACCACAAGTTTAAGAGTTAGAGAAGTAACTTTACTTTAAACAAATAAAGAGATCATGCCGAATTCAACTGAACTTAAAGGAAACTGGGACGAATTTAAAGGAAAACTAAAACAAAAATATGCCGAACTTACAGACGACGATTTAACTTATGAGGAAGGCAAAGACGATGAAATGTGGGGAAAACTTGAACAGAAGTTAGGCAAAGCGAAAAAAGAGATTTTATCTTTATTCCAATAGTCTTTTCCTTCAGGGACAACAACCACATATTCCGAAACTGTTCTATAAGTAATACTTTGCTTATCGAACAGTTTTTTTATGCCTTTTATTTACCTTAGCAGCTTATCATATTTAAATAATTTATGGCAAGCACTAACGGAAACTTTTGGACTATCAATGTTAATTTTCATAACAAGTTATATCCTTATAATTTCAAGGATGCTTTTGATAAAGTAAATGAAAATGGAAATCTTATAACTGCCCGCCTTAAAAATTATCAAGGATATTTGTATAATAACGAAATATTTAGAATTAAAGAACTTGTAACTAGATATCTTCCTTTAGCAACAGAAGAAGCTTTAAAAACAATGACACAGGATCCGGAAAGATGTTTGTTTAATCCGGAAAAAGACCACATGATAATTTCGTGGCTGGAAATAACCGAGTATAGAGCTTCACCGTCTGAAAATTTAAATTCTTCATTCAGACTAAAATATGCTTTAGACTGCTATAATGATGATTATTTAGTATATCCGTATGATGCAAGAGGCTATTGTTATGTTACATATGATATAGACAGCTTTGATAATGCCACCTTAATTGAGTCGAACTAAATACAATTTTCATTTTCTCTTCGAATTGGCAGCAAGTGAGCCACAACACCATAATGGCCAGATAACTAATAATGGATGAAGAAATAGTCTTGTAAGTCTTGCAGCATCGGTATCAAGTCCAAAAGCGGGGTCGTGATTTACATATTGTGCATAGTTACCGGGAAAAATACATATAAAAAATATTGCTGCCACCCAGCCCACAGCTATTCGGTAACGTGTAAGAAATAAAAGGGAAAGCCCTAAAAGTATTTCGAAAACTCCTGATAATGACACTACAAGATCTGCATCTAACGGTACCCATCCCGGTACCTGCGAAAGATAACCATCGTGCAGAAATGACAAGTGCCCTGTACCGGTAAATACCAACAGGCAACCTAATATAATTCTGAAAACATTTTGGGTTTTAGAGTAATGTACTGCAGTTTCCATAGTTGTAAGTGATTAGTTTACTCAAAGTTAGCAACAAATCTCTTACAAAATAAGGATTCATAAATTTTTATTAAATCGACAGGATTACACCGTAAACCTTAACATTTAATTAATAATTTTCATTATTTCTTCTGTAAAGCTCCTGAACTCCACAATGCCCAGCCTATAAGTACCGGCTGAAAGAAAAGTCGTGCCAAACGTTTATTATCGGTATCCAACCCAAAACCGTCGCGGTGATTATTATATTGCGAAAGATTACCCGGAAAGACCGCAGCAAAAAATGAGGCAGCCACAAGTCCAGTCTTTTTTCGCTTTTTTTTGATCCCGGCAATGGCAGCACCCAAAGCTATTTCTGCAACGCCCGACAGTAATACAGTAGTATCTTTATCTACCGGAACCCAATCAGGCACCTGCGCCTGAAATTCTTTTCTGGCAAAGGTAAGGTGTCCTATTCCGGCAGTAATCAGCATAGTGCCCAATGCAATTCTCGATAAATTTTGTGCCTTTGTGTATTCATTATTCGTTTCCATAGCAATTGATTTCATTTCTCTTAAAGTTAGTTACAACTTTTCGCTAAGAAAAACACTTTACATCAACTTTATGAAATATTTACCCAAGCCATTCCCTGAAATCATTTACACGTTCACGGCTTACTATAACTTCATCTTCTTTATAAGTAGGCAAAATTATCCTAAGGCGAGAATTGGTATATACCACAATGTCTTTTATCGCATTGATGGAAACTATGAACTTTCGGCTTACGCGAAAAAACTTAGCAGGGTCGAGTTCGTTTTCAAGTTGTTCCAGCGTATTTTCAAGAAGGTAATCCCTGCTATCTGTAGTCCGGATGTAAGTGCCCTTATTTTCACTGTAAAAACATTCGGCATCCTCAATACTTATCATCTTAAGATGCTGCCCCATTTTGATCGTGAAACGCTGCTTATAGGTCTTCTCTGCCGGGTTAGAGAGCATACGCTTTATCTGGTCAAAATCCAGTGCCAGGTTTTGCGCTTTTGGCTGACGTTCTTTATACTTGTTTACAGCCGTTTCAAGATCATCTTCGTCTATTGGCTTAAGAAGATAATCTATACTGTTCAGCTTGAAGGCGCGTAGCGCATATTCGTCATACGCCGTAGTAAATATTACCGCACTACCAATATTTATATTCTCAAAAATTTCAAACGAAAGCCCGTCAGACAGCTGTATATCCAAAAAAATAAGTTCAGGATGCGGATTATTCTGAAACCACTCGATACTTTCTTCCACTGAATGCAGCATAATACCCGTTTCTATACCCAGCTTTTGGAGCTTGCGCTGTAAAAGGCGTGCAGCAGGCTTTTCGTCCTCAATAATTATAACGTTCATTTTTTGATTGATGATTTATTCGCTTAAGGTTGACTGTTGTCGGATTTTCTGTAGCAGTTAACTACTCCCATTGCTTTTTGTTATTATTTTCACGCTCCATAAGCTCTTTTATTTTGCGTTCTTCCCATCCTTTTCCTATAATAATACCGGGCTTAAAGACTCCGTACCAATGAAAGAAAAGGCCAACTCCCCAACTAACAGAGGTTATGAAAGTACCCCATTGAAAAAAACTTTCCCCCTCTTTTAAATTGACAGCCTCTATTATAAAGAAAACTATATTTATAATAATATATGCGGTAAGGTGTTTGTAAAAACCTTTTATCTCTTTTACTTTTTTCCTTGCCTTTTCAAGTCTCAGCTCCTCGTTAAATGAATTTTCCATAATCTATTCGTAATTAACGCGTTGTGCTTTTTTCTTTTCCATCTTCTCCATAAGTTCTTTAAGTTTTCTTTCTTCCCAGTTTTTACCTAAAAAAGGGTAAAAACCAAATGCCCCCATCGCATGCGTTAATACACCTACACCCCAACCTATCGCCGAAAACCAAAACCATTGGAATTCTGGACTAAAGCTTAGATTAATAAAAACAAGCATTGGTACAACTATCAGGTAACAAATAAGGTTTATATAAAACCCTTTTATCTCCCTTGCCTTTCTTTTAGCCTTATCATAAGCCATTTTATCTAAATCATCCATAATAAATCATTTCCATCGGTTAGACTTTTCTTTATCCAGGATCTCCCTTACCTTACGCTCTTCCCAGTCCTTATCCAGAAAAGGCATATAGTCAAATGTTTTCAATCCGTGTATTACCACGCCTATTCCCCATCCTATAAACGGATAGAAAAACCATAGATAATCGGGACTAGTAATAATATTTAATACTGCAAGACCAATGTTTACTACAATAAAAGAACTCAGGTTTCCATAAAAACCTTTTATCTCTTCTATTTTTTTCTGCGCTTTAAAGTAGCTACTTTGTTCGCCATCATAAGTTGTTTCCATAACCGAAACCTGTTTAGTTAATATGGGCAGTTTAACCCTAAAATACTTCTCTGTTTCTTCTACCACAACTTTCCTTGCGGTTAAAATAGCATAGCGGCTCACTATATTTTGTAAGCCAACACCATGCCTGTCCTGCAACACTTCCTTTTTTTGAAGATTGTTTTCAACTATTAGATAACCATTTTCTTCGAATATCCTAATTTGTAAAGGCCTTTGCGGGCTTACAACATTATGCTTAATTGTATTTTCCAACAATAGCTGTAACGAAAGAGGCACTACTTTAGCCTCCGAATCGGGTAATGTTTGCGGAAGCTCGTAAAAAAGGCTGTTTTCAAACCTCATCTTTAGCAGGTTCATATACGTTTTTGCAAATGATAACTCCTCCTGCACGCTTATAAGCTCCTTATCTTTTTGTTCAAGCACATAGCGGTATATTTTAGAAAGTGATGTGGTAAAACGTTGGGCATTTTCCGGATTTTCCTCTATTAATGAACTCAGTACATTAAGGCTATTAAAAAGAAAATGTGGGTCTATCTGGTTCTTAAGAGACTCAAACTGTGCCGATGCCGTACCTGCAATTATCTTTTGTTCCTTAACTCTGTTTTCCTGATAGCGTTTATAGAAATAGAACACATGTACACCTGCAGTTATAACAACAGTAATAATTGTTGCTGCATAATAGTTAGACAGCTTTTCTTCTTTAAAAAAAGATGTAACAGTTTTACCTTCTATTACTACATCTTCAAAAATTCGCAAGAGCAAGATAATAAAAACTGATACTGCTATTGATGCTAAGAAACTAACCAATGCCCTTTTGACAGTCATCCTGCCCTTACCGCACCTCATATCAAAAAAGATAAACACATAAGAATTGGCAACATAAAGTGTCACCGAATACAGTATTACAAACAGGAAATTGATAAAGAGATGATCATCCCATTTAAATGATTTTCCATCTGCCATAGCCACAAAGAACAGCACCACAAAAATAGTTGTGCCTATTGCCAATGCCCTGAATATTTCCCTATAAAGCCTTTTCATCGTGGTTTGTTTCTAAATGCTTATCCCTTTCAAGCATCATTATTTTCATTAACTGATACATCGCTGTTAAAAACCAAAATGTCATTAAAAACAATAACCAGTATACAGCTTCGGTTGTTCTTACTATAGCGTGGTTATATTCCTGAAACAACCGTAGCATTTTCTTAGGACTTTCAATATCTTCAACTGTTTCAGGATACCCAAATGAACTTAGAGTAGCAGTAATTGGCATACATATCCAAAGCACAAGTAGCATCGCTCCAAACATTATCATCATCACCTGTACTCCTTTAAGTTGATCCCTTAATGCATCTCCGGTTTTGTGTTTAACTATTCGCGAATAAAGAACTCCGGCAAGCATAAATGGTATTATAATAAACACCAGATTTATATTTTTTAATATCATGATTGGCTTTTAATTATTTTTTGCACTCTTTAAGTTTTTCCTGTGCCCTGTCAAGGCCCCATTTAGGATGAAACGGACTTTCGGGCTTAAAGGTAGCAAAAAGACCTATGGAGCGTTCTACCTCTTTGCACATAGGGGTTGTGTCCTGCCCAAAGTATGCAGCGCCGCCTATCTCAAATTCGGCTTTAGAAAACACCACCCTCGGATTATTTGGCGCAAGCAAATAGGCCTTTGCATATAGTTCATTGGCTTTAGCCGAATATTTCATCCCATTTGTCATTGGGTCATACACGATCCATGCCGTGTAAATAAGGCATTGTGATACCAGCAGCTCAGGATTATCAGGTGAGATTGCTATTGCGGCATCCTGAGCAGCCTGCGCTTTTGTAAGCAGCGCGCTTAATTTTTCTTTGTCTTTTGTTTTAAAAGCTTCAATTGTATTTATAAATGCAACATAATAATCAGGCAGCCAGTTTTCCTTTTCTACAGCGGCAATCCTTTCAAATAATGCCGAAGCCTCTTCAGGTTTGTTTTCACCCCAAAGTGCAAAAGCTTTTTGCATACCGGTTTCATATTTAGATTGCGCGGCAACTGTGCCACCAATCATTAAAACGAATAAAGTAATAAGTCGTAACATAATTTATAGTTTTAGGTTGTTGTATTTTGATAGAACAAAGATGTATACAATTTACAACCTTTAAAAAAGTGTTTTACCCAACTGTAGAATTTTAAGGATGAATTGTTTTATAACTACTTAAACAGCTTTTTTTGATTGTATTACGAAATCTATATCTAATAGAAAAATAGCTTTCTTAAAAAAATCACAAATTTTTTGCTTTATAAACTTATATCTCGCTACAACCTATGCTTTTTATTATTATTTTTGATAAAACTTTATTAAGTATTTGATTATACACCTATTAAAATGAAGACAAATTACCTAAAAGTATTCTTTGCTACAACGCTGTTAATCTCACTATGCAGCTGTAGTAGTGATGACACCAGAAGCAAACGCAACAATGGTGTTAGTGGGTCTTCATCTTCAATAAGCGGGTCATATAATCTTGACTCAATTACATCTGATGTAAGCGTAGATCTAAATAATGATGGCTTTGCATCTACAGATCTGCTTACTGAAATTGATCCTGAATTTTTTAGTGCTTCATCACTTGATCTAGAAATAAAGCCGGTTGTTTACAATAATCATCTGGAAAATATAATGAGTTTTTATCTTCCTCATCCAAATGTAACTATTACAACTCCTAATAAACCCGGATCGGTTAAATTTTCACGTAATGGTATTGGCTATGTTTTTGCGTTTGATAATAAAACCCAAATAATATCTCCTGAAAATTCTAATACTGCGCCAGATCCCGATGTTAACGGAGATATGATCAGCGTAGAGGTTATTAGTAAAGGAAAAATTCAGGCCGTATTTAAAAAGTACTACTACGACTTTAAAAGCGTTAAGTGGATCGCACTTACCATTACATGCATCTATACAAAAAATTAGCATTATATACTATTAAGTACTGACTTTTATTAAATCTATAAAAATCATTTCATTACTTAGGGTAAAGGCATTTCATTCTGTTTGTTAAGAAAAAGCTACTACAAATGAATCTGAAAGAACTACCCTTAAATGATACCGTATCACTTCCGCACCCAAATAAGCTTCTTATCATAGAACCTTTGGATTATCCTAATCCATATGACTTTCATCATGCGCACAGGCACGACTATTTTGAAATTATACTCGTAAAAAGCGGCAATGGTTTTCAGATCATAGATTTTGAACCACACGACATACATGGCGGACAGTTATTTACCGTCTATCCCGGGCAGGTGCATTTAATGGAACGCAGAACGGCTCAGGGCATGATTATACAATTCAGAAAAAACATTTTTGAATTTATCCATCCCTTAAAGCATTCGCACCTGTATTTTACAGAGCCGGCTTTTAATCTGGACCATGAAACATTTTCGCATATTTACAACCTTACAGAAAGCATCTGGCAACTGCTGCAAAAAGAAGAACTGTCTCCGCTTTCTATACATAAAGCCTACAGCTACCTCCAAATTATACTTATAACATTAACTGAACAGCATAGTGACAACATTAATCTACAGGGACATCAGGTAGTAACACAGTTTATCTCTTTACTGCCACAGTATATAAAATCTAAAAAAAAGGTTATCGAATACTGCGACCTTATTGGGTGCAGCCCTGATAAACTTAACCTTGCCTGTAAAAGTGGCCTTGGAAAAACAGCCCTGAAACTTATACATGAAGAGCTACTGCTTGAAATAAGACGCCTCATGCTGCTTAACCAGTTATCGCTAAAAGAGATTGCATATGAGCTAAATTTTGACAGCCAGGCAAACTTTAGCGGTTTTATAAAAACCAGCACCGGACTTACCCCTTCTGAACTTCAATCATCCATACTTAGAAAGATATATAGTTAATAGATGCTTACCCTTATTAAAAAAGCGCAGCCTGTAAAGCTGCGCTTTTTTAATTTATCCCAATAAAATAAAATTCATAACCATTTGCGGTTTTTTCATAATCTATTTACTACATAATAGGTCTAATTTTGAAATATAATTAACCTATTAAATAAAATGCTATGAAAAAGATTATTACATTAACATTTATCGCACTGCCACTTCTTGCACTGGCGCAATTGCAGAACATGAACTTTGAACAATGGAAAAGTGACCCAAATTCTACTCCCGAATGGATCCAAAACAAACCTGATGGCTGGATTTTAAGGAACGACCTTTTTGAAAGCGAAGAAGCTACATTTTATTACCCGGCAGAAACATCAGCACAGGATGGCGACTATGCCTTGAAACTGGGAATCTGGTATAACTATGCAAAGGATGAAGCGAAACAAAAAGCTCCCATTAGTTACAGGCCCGCTGAATTAATAGGCTACTACAAGTATACTGATAATGAGTTGTTAGCTGTAAACAATGAGATAATAAAAGATACCGCAAGAGTGAGTGTTTACCTTACTAAATGGAATGAAGTATTAACTAAAAATGACACCATTGGTTTCGGAAGAACAGATCTTTCTGAAAGTATATCCTATAGTGGCTTTACCTGTACTATAAATTACACGAGTAATGAAATTCCTGATAACATAATAGTTCTTTTAGACTGTTCTAAACTAAAAAGAAACATCGAAACAGAGGCATTTATCTGCCTTAATAATACAGGCTCTTATTTTACGGTTGACAATCTTAAGCTTACTGAGAATACTATGGGTACTGAAGATTTTACCCCTGCTACTACAATTAAGCTATATCCTAATCCGGCTAAGGATGTGGTTACTATTACTAATTTTTCGGGAGATGCATCAGTGTATGATACTACAGGAAAACTGGTGCTAACCCATTCAAATACAGCAAACAGTCTTCTTAATGTGCAACAGCTGCAAAAGGGAGTATATGCTCTAAAACTGAGTGAAGGGGGCACTGTTACGTATTTGAAATTAATTAAGGATTAATTAATTTTTTTATGAAGATACTGCTTCACCTGGCAGTGATTGTTAATTTAGGTTTAGGTGACAAAACAGGGCGTGACGGCCCTGTTTTTTATTTTATAAAAAGAATTTCCGATATTTATAGCTCAAAATTTTATAAATGAAATATTTCTTACTGTCACTTTTGTCAATTACTCTTTTAAGCTGTAGCAAAACCGAAAAAAAAGAACTCCCTTTTGATAGTTTTGTGTATTCGTTTTCGGCACAGGCTCTTGATTACTCTATAAAATTCAATAATAGCGATACGGTTTATTTTACCAAACGTCGCCCTGAACCTGCCGCTAACAGCTATGCTATCATTAAAGATGCGCAAAAAGACAGCTTGGTTGCTCTCGCAGAAAAACTTGATTTTTCAAAGTATGAAAGTACCTATGAAGATAAATCCATAATGGATGCCAGTGCTTTTAAATTCGTTAAAAGTAAAGATGGCAAAGAAAAGTCTATTTCTGTTTATGGAACTAAAGCACCCGAAGATCTTTATAAATATGCAGCAAAACTCAATGAATATATCAAGCACTTAGACTTTCAGCCATACAAGAGTAAAATAGATTCGAATAATAAATAGAATCTGACTTTCGTTATTATAAGTTATTCAGTTGATTTTTTGATTTATCAGTACCTATCGTCCAGAAGAAACCAACAAAAAAGAAGCGACTTGCCGGCTGAGTGATGGCTTGCCTTGCGTATTGTCCGTCAATTCCCTGATTATTGGCATAGGTATATCCAAAAATATTGTTGCTCCCTGTAATATTAGATACTGAGAAATACAGTATTTTTTGCGGACTCATAAGCCATGCCCAGCTGAGGCTAAGGTTATTGTAACACTTTGTATGCTCCCCCATAAAAGCAGCCTGATTAGGGTTATCATAAGGCCTGCCACTATTAAAAGTATGGGTAACCCCTAATTGTGACCTAAGGCTATTAATCCAGTATTTACCAACTATAGAAAAATTATGTTTGGCAATATAGCTTGGTGTGACGCTGTACTCATAATTTTTATAGTCTCTTCTGCTGTCTACATATGAATAGGAAATCCAGTACTCAAGATTTTTAAATGTTTTGTTATCCCTCCAAAAAAGGTCTATACCCTTTGCAAAACCATATCCTGAATTGTTGTACTGCGAATCGAAAGCTGCAGTAATCCCTGTATATTTTACAAGATTATTATACTTTTTATAATATGCTTCTGCCCTGAACATTTTACCATCTATATTATACAGGTAGTTAAAGATGTAGTGTGCTGTTTTCTCATGCTCAAAGTTTTTATAATATTTTAAATAATCTTGTTTTGGCGTTTGATGGAAATCACCATACGCTACAGAGAACTGGCTTGAAGTACTTATTTTATAGGCCAGCGCTGCCCTTGGTTCAAATGTACCCTGACTCAGCACGCTTGCATATGACGTTCTAAGCCCGGCTTTAAATGCAAGTTTTTTTGACAGAAAAATATCCGTCTCGGCATAGGCAGCAGCAATAGAATTGTTATAACCACTATTGTAAGCAAATCCGGCAGGCTCGGCATATTCTTCTTTAAAATCGGTTATAAAATAGTCTCCTCCGAATGTTAGTTTTATCCTGTCGCTAAAACTCTTGCGCAGCTTCAGCTTTAAATGAGAACT
>Ga0157370_10005667_pt1 | contig 13957 bp, 15 predicted proteins | sample C35metaG_FD_113463 | JGI IMG/M metagenome (GOLD analysis project Ga0157370, IMG submission 113463) | Corn rhizosphere microbial communities from Kellogg Biological Station, Michigan, USA - C3-5 metaG | ecosystem: Host-associated > Plants > Roots > Rhizosphere > Soil | place: USA: Michigan...
ATCGATGGCGGTACCCCGACGCAGGTCGACCTGTACGCGCCCGCAGCCACTTATCAACCGGTCGTCTTCACGAAGACCGGCATGACCGACGGCAGCCACACCTTGACGATCACCGCGACCGGCCAGAAGAACGCCTCGTCCAGCGCCGCGCGCGTCGTAGTAGACGCGCTCGACGTGATGACGCCCGGCCGACGCTACGAGGATTACGATCCTTCGATCACTTACATCGGCCAGTGGACCCACGACAACAACGCGCGGGTGTGGAGCGAGGGCTTCACGTCCACTTCAAACCAGACCGGCGCCACCGCCACCTTCAGCTTCACCGGCACCTCGGTGAGCTGGATCGGCTGCGAGAAGGGCAGCGCCGCGGGCGTGGCGGACATCTACCTCGACGGTGTCTTCCAGAAGCAACAGAAGCTCTTCCAGCAATACCCGATCGAGGGGTACCAGATGACGATCTTCCGGGCCGACGGGCTCACCAACGGCCCCCACACGCTCATGGTCAAGGTCGTCAACATCGACGGCTCGTACGTCGTCGTGGACGCGTTCGACGTTCATCCCTGAAACGCGCTGCCCACCGTGTCCGCGACGCTCGCGACGATGGCGCCGAAGAACGTGATCGTGACGAAGGCGAAGAAGATCGTGACCATTTGCGTGCTCCTGTGAGTTGCGCATCGAAGATGGGCAAACTGTAGGCGCCGCGCGGCCGGACCACGAGCCGAAAGCGACGAAACGCGGAAAACGGGGGCCGAAACGGCGCCTGGCGGGACGTGCCCGAATCGGTGATAGGCTTCCCGCCTCGACAGGAACGGAGGCCGACATGCCCGCGATGTACGACGCCAGCGTGACCACCATCACGCGCGCCCTCACCAACCTCATCCACGTCCTCGAGAAGGGCGCCGCGCACGCCGAGGCGAGGAAGATCGAGCCCTCGGTGCTCATCGGAGCACGCCTCTACCCGGACATGTTCCCGCTCTCCAAGCAGGTGCAGATCGCGTCCGACGTCGCGAAGATCGGCACGTCGCGCCTCGCGCAGGTGGAGCCGCCGAAGTACGACGACACGGAGACCACGTTCCCCGAGCTCGTCGAGCGGCTGCGCAAGACCATCGCGTATCTCAAGACCCTCAAGCCCGAGCAGTTCGACGACGGCAGCCGCAACGTGACGTTCCCCACGCAAACGGAGCCGAGGACGTGGCCCGCGTCGCGCTATCTGTTCCAGCGCGTGCTGCCCAACGTCTTCTTCCATTGCGCGACGGCGTACGACATCCTGCGCCACAACGGCGTCGAGATCGGCAAGGCGGATTTCCTCGGGCCGCTGGACGGCTAGAGAATCGCGAGCGTCTTCCTCGCCGGATCGATCTCCACTTCCGCGCCCGAAGGCACGAGCGCCGTCACGTCGGCGTCGAAGCCGGCCATCATCGGGATGTCCGCGAGCGCCGCTCCCTGCACGAGGATCGGGTTCACGGTGTTGAAGACGATGGCGAGCGGCACCTTGTCGCGCGAGCGCATCTCGGCGAGCATCCACGCGCTCGCGACGCCGCCCTTCGACGTGTCGAGCACGAGGATCTTCCCCACGTACGATTGGCCGGCGAGCTTGTGCGCGGGCCGCGAGAAGATGCCGGCGATGCGGTCCAGGTCGTAGCGCGCGGAGAAGCCGTCCTTCGCCACGAGCGCAGGCCCGCGCACCTTCGGGCCCATCGCGTGGCGCGCGACCAGCACCTTGCCGCTCGCCGCACCCGCCTTGGGCTTCCTGTGGATCGCGATCGTCTTCGGGCTCATGCGAGCCTCCCCGACTCGGCCGCCGCGACGCACTCTTCCATCGACGCGAGCATCGGCACGTAGCCGTAGCCGCCGAGGATGTTCACCATCTTCGCGCTGTTGGTGGCGAGGCGCTTCCAGCCGTTCGCCTCGGCGATCTCGCGCGCGTACGACTGGTAGAAGCACATGCCGGAGAAGACGATGCCGCCCGCGCTCTCGATGCGCTGCGTGTAGCCGAAGCGGTCCGAGTCGGGCTTCACCTGCGGGCTGGTGACGGCGAGGAGCGGCAGCTTGAACTTGCGGCCGTCGCACAGCGCCGCGAGCGCTCGCAGCTCGTAGAGGCTCAACTGCGGCGCCGAGAACACGACGACGTCCACCTTCTTGTCGACCGCGTACGAGCGTTGCAGCGCCTTCACCTCCTTGCGCCCCACGGTGTGCTTGCGCATGCGCCTGCCCGCGACGTCCGCCAGGCGCGAAGCTTCCGGCGTGATGCCCACCAGGTGGAAGAGCGCCACCGAGCCGAAGCTCGCCATCGCCGCTCCGAAATGCTTGAGCTCGTCGGAGGTCGGCGCCCGGTCGATGCCTTCGACCACCGGAACGTTCCAGTAGTCGCCCGCGAGCCGCCCGATGACTCCGCCCAGCTCGCCCCAGTCGTTGAGCGATTCCGGCGTCCACGTCGTGCGCACATGGAGCGTGCCGCGCCGCCGCTCGTCGAGATGGAAGCCGTAGCGCGGCGTGCGGCCGGTGAGCCCCGCCGAGAGCGCCGACGGTCCGCCCTCGAAGTTGGAGCGCGCGCCGCACACGGAATTCGAATAGATCACGACACCGGTGTCGCCCATCGCCACGTGCTCGCCGCGCGTGGGCGCCTGGATCGTCTGGTAGTTGATGCAGGTGTCCGTCATCGAGACGCCCAGCTTCACGAAGGCGGCGATGGCGCGCTTCTCGAGCTCCACCATCCAGTCGGATTGGCGCAGCTCTTTCGCCTTCGCGAAGTCCGTGCCGCGCGGATCGGTGATCGTGGGAACGCGCACCGTGCGCTGCCCCCGCGTCTCGGACGCCAGCGTCTCGAGCCAGCGCACGTTGTGCTCGCCGAGGCTCTCGGTGTCGGCCATGATGTGCGCCTGCGTGACCGGCACGAAGTCCTCCGCGCCGAAGAACGTGCCCACCTTGAGCTGGTGCTCGATCGCCGCGCGCGGCACCGGGCCCATCTCGCCCGCCAGCATCGCCTTCTCTTCGCGGTTGAGCCTCATGCGTTCCTCAATCGACCTTGGCGCCGGATTCGCGCACCGCCTTCTGCCAGCGCACGACCTCCTTGCGCTGGAATTCCGGCAGCGGCACGCCCTCGGTATTCGTCTGCACGCCGATGGCGGCGAGCGTGTCGTGGAATTGCGGCGACTTGAGGATCCTGCCGATCTCCTTGCGAAGGCGCGCGGTGACGGCCGGCGGCATTTTCGCCGGCCCGAAGATCGCCCACCACGCGCGCGACTCGACGCCCTTCACGCCGGACTCCGCGAAGGTCGGCACGTTCGGCAGGACCGGGGCGCGCGACGTGCCGCTCACCGCGAGCGCGTGCAGCGTCCCCGCCTTGATGTGCGCGATCTGCGACTGGAGCGGATCGAACATCGAGGGAATCTGGAAGCCGAGCAGGTCGTTGATCGCGGGGGCGCTTCCCTTGTACGGCACGTGCTGCAGCTTCACGTGCGCGGCGCTCGCGAACATCTCGGCGGTGAGGTGGCCCGGCGTGCCGGCGCCCGCCGAGCCGAAGGCGACCGTGCCCGGCTTCGCGCGCGCGGCGGCGATGTAGTCGGCCAGCGTCTTGTAGGGCGCCTTCGGATTCACCACCAGCACCACGGGCGAGCTCGCGACGAGCGCCACCGGCGTGAAGTCCTTCACCACGTCGTACGGAAGCTTCGAGTAGAGCGCGCCGTTGATGGCGTTCGTGCCGACGGTTCCCATGAGGAGCGTGTAGCCGTCCGGCGAGGACTTGGCGACGAGGTCCGCGGCGATGGAGCCGCCGGCGCCGCCGCGGTTCTCCACCACGACGGATTCGCCGAGCGCCTTGCCGAGCTCCTGCGCGAGCGGGCGCGCGACGATGTCGGTGGGTCCGCCGGCGGGGAAGGGCACGACGAGCTTGATGGGACGGTCGGGATAAGCGGCGAAGGCTCCCAGCGTGACGAGAGACAATGCGGCGGCGAGGACGAGGCTGCGGATTCTCATTTCCTTTTCCCTCTCTGGCGGTTCGACGACTTGTGGGCGGGCTCGATGCGCTTGATCGAGGAGGCGATCTGCAACGGCCCCGCCACCTCCATCTGGAAGGCGAAGAGCTCGGCGGGCACCGAGAAGCGCGTCATCTCGACCGCGAGGCCTTGGCCGTCGTAGGACGTGCGCTCCATCTCGAGGATCGTGGCGTCGCGCGCGATGTTGAGGAGCTTCGTGATGTCGGGGGCGCAGCGCGCGGCGCGCACCTGGACCGAGGCGCGCACGACCTCGCGGCCGATCACCTCGCGCACGATCGAATAGACCGGCAGGCGCTCGACGTCCTCGCGCGTCACGAGCTTGCCGGCGCCGGGAATGGACGCGTCCGCGACCGCGAGCGGCAGGTCGCCGACCTGCCACAGGCGGCGGAAGCGATAGATGTCCTGCTCGAGGCGCTTCAACTCCGGCGCCGAGGACGACGAGCGGAGGCACTCGAAGGCCACCACCGTGGAAACCGGATGGTGGCCCTGCAGGACGAGGTTGTCGTAGAAGCCGCGCAGCGCGCTGAGCTCCTGGTTCACGACGGCGCCCGCCACGAAGACGCCCTTGCCCTGCCGGCTGATCACGAGCCGGGCTTCCGCGAGGGTGCGAAGCGCCTGGCGCACCGTGACGCGCGACACGCCGAAGCGCTCGACGAGCTCCGCCTCCGAGGGCAGCTTGGCGAACGGAGCGAGGCGCCGGGCGCGGATCTCGCCCGCCAGCTCGTCGGCGATGCGCTGGTAGAGGATCGGGGAAGGGCGGGCGCGGACCACGGCGGGAGTGTGCGCCCCCGCCTTAAGACAAGTCAATACAAGTTGGCCGCGCTCACCCCCTGTCACCGGCGACGCGCAGAAGATGCGCGCGACGCGAATCGGCGCCGTCTCACCCCGCCCGCAGATGGGGTGAGCGGCAGGCCGCCGATCACGCGGCAGGGGTTGCGAACGGCGGCTCGGCGGAACTCGGCGAGTGCCGGAACGCCGCGGCCACGATCATCCCGACGCCCACGACGAGCGCGGCGAGCTTCACGAGCCCGCCGACGAGCGGCACGCGCACCAGGATCGCGAGCGCGAGCATGGCGAGCATCGCCGCGCCGACGCGCCACGCCGTACGGGCGGCGGTCTGCGGATTCACGCGATCGAGCAGCATTCCACCGACGACGACGGCGACCCACGCATAGGCGACGAGCAGCAGGCCGGCGTAGCCGATGAGCGCGAGCAGCGCGACGGGGATGCCGATGATGGTGAGGATCAGCAGCACGGCGCCGATCGGAATCGAGGCGATCGCGACCAGCCCGAGAAGCGGCGTGATCCACGGGTGCTCCTGGAGCTCCTGCGCCATGCGGCGCGAGGCGTCCGGCAGCAACGCCGCGATGAGCGCCGCGAGCATCACGAGCCCCGCCGTCCAGATCCACCCGTGCGCGAAGCGCCAGGCCGCGGTGCGCTCGTGCGTGCGCCAACCCTGCGCTCTCGTGTGCGCGATGCCGCCCACGACCTGCGCCGCGGGATCGCGGTGCAGGTCTCCGCCATGGAAGGTGAGCCGGCCCTGGATGCGCGCGGCGGGCCCCAGCTCGAGCGAGCCCGCGGCGATGGAAGCGTCGCCGGTGACGGGTCCGTCGATCTCGACATGGCCCGCCGCCACATTCACGTCTCCGCGGACCGCGCCGTCGAGCGTGACGTGGCCCGCCGCGAGCGAGAGGTCGCCGGCGATCGTGGCGGTGGAACCGACATGCACGTCGCCGGCCGCCGCATGCACATCGCCGTTCACGGGCGCGTCGATGGTGACCGTTCCGGCGAGCGCATGCAGCGCGCCCTCGACGGGTTGCGAGATCACGACGTCGCCGCCGAGCCGGATGGTGGGGCCGGCGGGAGCCTGTGCGGCGGCGCTCGCCGCGAACGTGAGGCAGGACACGAAGAGCAGGGCGATCCGATGCGTCATGGCGGGCTCCCGGAACGATTTGCGCGATCTTCCCCCGGCCCACGGCCCCTGGCGAGCCCGCTCCGACGAAATGCAGCCGCCGGGGGGCGAAACGCCGGGTTCAGGGCTGGTCGGGGATCTCGGGCTCGACCAGCAGCTTGAGGAGCTCGAGCGATTCGCCCCAACCGAGGTAGCACGCTTCCGCCGGGATCGCATCCGGCACGCCTTCCTGCGTGATGTCGAGCTCGGCGCCCACCATCACCTTGCGGATGTCGACCGTCACCGTCATCGTGCCGGGCGGACCCGCGTCGAACACGTCGGTGTGGCGGATGCGGCGGTTCGGCACGAGCTCGAGGTACTCGCCGCCGAACGCGTGGCTCGATCCAGTCGAGAAGTTCGTGAACGACATCTTGTAGCGGCCGCCCACGCGCGCGTCCATCGAATGGACCTTCGCGGTGAAGCTGTGCGGCGGCAGCCACTTCACGAGCGCCTCGGGATCGAGGAACGCCTTGTAGAGGCGCTCGGGCGTGGTCTTGAGGACGCGGTGCAGGCGGATGGTGCTCGGCATGGTCGCCTCCTTTCAGGCTTTTGGCGGGTTCCCGCATTGTCGTCGAACGGCGCGCGGGCATTTCGACAGGCGCGCGGTCCTGGAGCCGGGGACGGGCGGTGCGGAGGTCGAACGGGTTCGGCGCATGCGCCGTTGCGGCGCAGTGCGAGCGGCACGCTCGCGTGCCAGCCGTTTTCTTTTCAGGCGGGCTCTTCGAGCGAGGGCGTGAGGTCCTCGAGGGGAGGCAGGCGCTTTCCGCCGTCCACGACGAAGCAGCGCTCCTGGAACTCGCGGATCAGCAGCACGAAGCGGTCGGGCTCCGTGCCGATGGACGAGCGCAGCGCCGCGAGGAGCTCGCGATAGAGCGCACTCGCGCGCCGCTCCTCCTCGCCGCGGCCGGGGCGCAGGTCCACCGTGACGATCGCGGTGCGATCTCCCGGCGCGGCGATCATCGGATGGATCGCCACATAGATGTGATCCTTCGCCCATGTGCGTGCGACGGCATCCTCGACGCTGCGCTTGAGGGCGAGCAGCACGTTGCGCGGATATCCGTCGGGCACGTCCACTCGAACGATCGGCATGGTTGCCTCCCGGGTCAGGCGGTCTCGGCGGAAAGCGCCGCGGCGCTGTCCCCCGGTTTCATCCGCATCAGCGTGACGATCGCGAGCAGCTCGCAGACCACCACGAGCATCGAGACCGGCCATGTGCCGAACTTCGCGAGGGTGGCGGTCGCGAAGAGCGGCACGAATCCGCCGATGATGGTCGCGAGCTGGCTGCCGAGCGAAATGCCGGTGTAGCGCAGGTTCGTCGGGAAGTACTCGGCGAAGAGCGCCGGAAGCACGCCCCACGCGAGCCACTGCGGCGCCCCGAACATGAACATCGCGAGCCACACCCAGTGCACCCCGCCGCGGCTCGCGACCCAGAAGAACGGGAATGCCGCCAACGCGAGGACGACGACGCTCGCGAGGTACGGCGTGCGCCGCCCGATTCGATCGGAGAGCACGCCGCCGCCCAGCGTCGCGGCGAGCAGCAGCACGTTGTTGATCACCACGCCGAGGAGCACCTCGGTTCGGCCGAAGTGGAGGACGGCGGTCGAGTAGTAGATGAGGAACACCCACACGGTGTAGAACGGGACCGTGATTCCGCCCAGGTAGAGCGCCGTGGTCGAGGCGATCTCGCGCGGATAGTCGCGCAGCAGCACGAGGATCGGGACGCGGATCACGTTGCCCGATTTCTGCATGCGCCGGAAGGCCGGCGTCTCCTCGACCTTGAGGCGGATGTAGAGCCCGATCGCCAGAAGCAGGATGCTGCACACGAACGGGATCCGCCAGCCCCATTCGAGGAACGCGCGCTGGTCGAGGAATGCGGAGCTTCCCATCAGGATCGAGGTGGCGAGCGCGAGCCCGATCCCGGCGCCGAGCTGGACGAGGCTGCCGTAGAAGCCCTGCTTGCGGGTGGGCGAATGCTCGATCGCGAGGAGCACCGCGCCGCCCCATTCGCCGCCGAGGCCGATTCCCTGCAGGAATCGCAGCAGCGTGAGCAGTACCGGCGCGGCGATTCCGATGGCGTCGTAGCCCGGCAGCACGCCGATCAGGAACGACGCCCCGCCCATCACCGAGATGGTGATGACGAGCATGCGCTTGCGCCCGAGCCGGTCGCCGAAATGGCCGAACAGGATGCCGCCGAGCGGCCGCGCGACGAAGCCGACGGCGAGCGTGCCGAAGGAGGCGAGGGTCGCCGCGAGCGCGGAGTAGGTGGGGAAGAAGAGCTTGCCGAAGACCAGCGCCGCGGTGAATCCGTACAGGAAGAAGTCGTACCACTCGAGGATCGTCCCGAGCATGCTCGCGAACGCCACCTTGCGGACGACGCGTTCGTCATGCCACTCGCGCGATGCGTGCATTCGTCGCCTCCTCCCGCCGACAGGCGGATGGGGGCAAAGCTACGCTTCCGGTCACATAATGCAAATACTCGATTGCAATGGAATCGATAACCGCGGCTTATGCCACGGCGCGAACGCGTCCGGCGCCGCCGCTCTTCGCGCGGGTGCCCGGACGCGCGCCCGCCGCGCCGCGCACCAGCGCGATGAACGCGGCCGCGGCCGGCGCGAGGCTGCGCGCCGAATCCCAGGCGAGCGCGATGGTGCGGCGCGGGACCGGATTCCTGAGGCGGCGCCAACGCACGCCCCGGTTCTTGCGGCCCGAGGCCATCGCGGGCATGAGGCCCACGCCGAGGCCCGCCGAGACCATCTCGCAGATCGCCTCCACCTGGCTCGTCTCGAGGCGCACGCGCGGCACGAATCCGGCATCGGAGAACGCCTGCGAGATCGTGCGGCTCATGCCGCAGGTGGGCTTGGGAAGGATGAACGCTTCGCCGGCCGCGTCGCGCAGGGCAATCGCCGGCGCGATCGCCTCCGCGCTTCCCGCGAGCCGATGGCCCACGGGCACGACCAGGAGCTGCTCGTCGACGAAGAGCCTTTCGGTGCGCGTGTCGGGGGTGGCCCGGTCGTGCGATTGCGCGAGCTGCACGATGCCCACGTCGCAGACCGCGCGCGAAAAATCCTCCGGAGTGCAGCCGGCGTGTTCCTGGATGTGGACGTCGATGTCGGGGTACTGGGCGCGGTACTGCGAGATGATCGGCGGCAGCCAGTAGGTCGCGACGGTGGGCAGGCACATCACCGAGATGGAGCCCTGCCGCACGCTTTGCAGGTCCGAGATCCGCTGCTTGCTTTCCTCCAGCAGCTTGAGCACCTGCTCGGCGTATTCGAGGAACGCGGTGCCGGCGAGGGTGAGGTCCACGCCGCGGCGGCGGCGCTCGAACACGGGCAGGCCCAGCTCCTCCTCGAGCTTGCGGATCTGCTGCGAGAGCGCGGGCTGCGCGACGAAGCACGCTTCCGCGGCGCGTGTGAAGCTGCGGCTGCGCGCCACCGCGACGAAGTAACCGAGCTGCTGGAGGTTCACGATAGCCGCTCCTTATGCGAAGGTCGTGTGGATATCGCGAACTTATGCCTGCGCGCGGCGCGCTGTCAAACGGCGGCGGCCTCGAAATGCCGCCTCGCGGCGAAGGGCACGCTCGCCGGATCTACGGCAAACCGGCGCCGTTCGGGGCGCGGAATGCGCGCTTCGTCGCATTCCCGCTTCGCCCGCGCGCCGGATCCATGCACCATCGCACGACGAGAAGCCGCAGTTCGATCGGTTGTCGAAAAGCCGCCCGCCCGTTCGACATGGCTTCATGTCCACCGGATGGAGATCCGCATGAGCGAGTACGTCCTTCTATATCGCAGCACCCCCGAGGCGCACGACGCGGCCATGGGCACGCCGGAGCGGGCGCGGCAGTCCTTGGCCCGGTGGCGCGCATGGACCGAGGAGATGACCGCGAAGGGCCAGCTCAAGAGCGTCGGACTGCCCCTCGAGCGCAGCGGCAAGGTGGTGAGGGGCCGGGCGAGGGACGTGACCGACGGTCCCTACGCCGAGTCCAAGGAAGTGGTCGGCGGCTTCTCGATCATCGAGGCGCAGGACGCGGCGCAAGCGGCACGAATCGCCGCCGGCTGTCCGGTGCTCGAAGGCGGCGGGACGGTCGAGGTGCGTCCGATCCTGAAGCTCGACCTGTGAGCGCGCCGATGGCCGGCGCGGGGAAACTACGCCGCGAGGGCGAGCTTGCGGCGCGCGGAGCGCTTGGGCGACGCGGGCCATGCGCGCATCGCGGTCTCCACCATCGTGAGGAGCGCCTTGCGCGTGGCGCCTTCGCGCGCCGAGAGCGACATGCCCATGATCACCGCGACGTAGAACTCGGTGAGCGCGGAGATATCGGTATCGCGGGGAAGGTCGCCTTCCTTCAGGCCGCGCTGGATGCGCTCGCGCAACCGCGCCTTCGCGGTGGCGCGCTCGTCGGCGAGCATCCTCTGCAGCCGCGCGCTCGAGGTGGACGAGGTGACCATCGCCATCACCGCGAGGCAGCCGGCGGGGTGGCTGCGGTCCGTGAAGAGCGTGGCGAGCTCCGTGAGGAGACGCGCCACCGCGTCGCGCGCCGTGGGCTCGCCCGCGTACGGGCAGGATTGGCGCACGTTCTCGTGGTAGCGGTGCACCGCCTCGATGAAGAGGTTCTCCTTGTCGCCGAACGCGGCGTAGAGGCTGGGCGGGTTGATGCCCATCGCCTTGGTGAGGTCGGCGAGGGAAGCCGCCTCGTAGCCCTTGCTCCAGAACACCGCGATCGCCCGGGCGAGCGCCTGGTCGCGGTCGAACTCCCGCGGGCGCCCGCGCGGGCGGCGCGTCGCCGCGGAGGCGGGAGCGGGGCTTTTCATAGCATTCGATATTAAATTACTTGACAGCTTTGCGCAAGGGAACGATCATGCGACCTTCTGTAGCGGATGATACAGAAGCAGCGGCCGCCGGCGAGCGATTGGCGGCTTCTGCAAGCGATGTGGCGCCTTTGGCTAGTGATCCGCGGCGGCCTCGCCGCTATTCTGGCGTCACACCGAACGAATCGTTCCCAAACCAAGAACAACCGCCCCAGGAGCAACGCATGGAATCGCCCGTCCCCGCGATGCACGCCCGCCTCTACCCCTCGATGTGGGGCTCGCTCGAACGCTGCGGCATCGTCCCCGCCGAGATCGCGCGTCGCGCGCGCCTGCCGCTGCCGGTCCCCGGACAGGCGATGACGCTCACGGTGGAGCAGGCGTTCGCGTTCTGGGGCGCGGTGCGCGAGCTCTCCGCGAACCCGGCGATCGGCCTCGAGATCGCGCGCAACCTCGATCTCGCCGACGCGCCGCCGATGATCCTCGCGCCCTTCCACGCGCGCGACTGGCGCGACGCGATGCAGCGCATCGCTCGCTACAAGCAGATGTGCTCGCCGGAGCGCGTGCGCATCCGCGAGGAAGGCGACGAGTGCATCGTCGAGGTGGAGTTCGCGCGGCCGCACGCCGAGCGCTCCGTGGTGGTGGACCTCATGTACGGCGCGATGATGGAGCTCGGCCGGCGCGGAACCCGCGAGGCGCTCGCCGCGCGCCGCGTGGAGCTGGATCGTCCGGCCGGCGATGCGACGGCGCACGAGGCGTATTTCGGCTGCGCGGTGCGCTTCGGCGCGCCGCGCGATCGCCTGGTGCTCCATCGTGCGGATCTCGATCGTCCCTTCGCCTCCTACAACCAGGAGCTCCTCGAGATGCTCTCGCCGGCGCTCGAGCGCGCGCTCGCCGATTGCGAGTCGCGCAGCACGCTCTCCGGGCAGGTGAAGTGGCTCATGAAGCGCCATCTCGCGACCCGCCGCCCCGACATGCGCGCGATCGCCAGGCAGCTCGCGCTTTCCGAGCGCACGCTGCAGCGGCGCCTCGCCGACGAGGGCACGCGCTTCCAGGACGTGCTCACGCAAGCGCGCCGCGAGCTCGCGCGCGAGTACCTCGCCAACCGCCAGCTCGAGATGGCGGACGTCGCGTTCCTGCTGGGCTTCGACGACCAGAACTCGTTCTTCCGCGCCTTCCGCCAGTGGGAGGGCGAGACGCCGTCGCGCTGGCGCGCCATCCGCCTCGGCGTGCCGCGCGCGAGCGCGCGTCCGCTGGCCGCGGCCGCCACGCACTGAGCCTCGAATAGCGAAGCGATCGATGGGCGAAGGCCCGCGCGATCCCGTCCGTTCATTCTGTAGCAATCGATAAGGAAAGAAAAAGATGACCACCCGAGCCCTGCAGCGCCGCAACGTCCTCCTCGCCGCCGGCGGCACCGCGCTCCTCGCCGCGATCGGCTGGGGCGTGACCGGACTCCACCGGTCCAACGCGAGCGACAAGCCGGCCGCCTCGGCGCCGCCCGCGATCCCGGTCACCGTCGCCGCCGTCGAGCGCCGCGAGGTGACGCCCTACGACGAGTTCTCCGGCCGGCTCGAGGCGGTCGACCGCGTGCAGGTGCGGCCGCGCGTCGCGGGCGCGATCCAGGCCGTCCACTTCACCGAGGGCGCCCTCGTCCACGCCGGCGACCTCCTCGTCACGATCGACCCGGCTCCGTACGTGGCCGAGGTCGATCGCGCCCAGGCGCAGCTCGCCGCCGCGCAGGCAAAGCTGGACAACGCCGTCACCGAGCACGAGCGCGCCAAACGCCTGCGCGAGGAGGACGCCATTGCACAGCGCGAGCTGGACCAGCGCGTCAACGCGTGGCGCACCGCGCAAGCCGACGTGCGCGCCGCCGAGGCCGCGCTCACGCTCGCGAAGCTGAACCTCGGCTACACGCAGGTGCGCGCGCCGGTCGCCGGCCGCGCCGGCAGGCTCGAGGTGACGGTGGGCAACCTCGTGAGCGCCGGTGCCGACGCGCCGGTGCTCACCACCCTCGTGAGCGTGAGCCCGATCTACGCGAGCTTCGACGCCGACGAAGGGGTGGTCGAGCGGGCGCTGCGCGAGATCCCGTCGGCCGGCATGCGGCGCGCCATCGACCGCATTCCCGTGGAGATCGCCACCGACGACGACCAGTCGCTGCGCGGGCGCCTCCAGCTCATCGACAACCAGGTGAACGCGAAGAGCGGGACGGTGCGCGTGCGCGCCGTGTTCGACAACCGCGACGGGCGCCTGCTGCCCGGCCAGTTCGTGCGCGTGCGCCTCGGCCATGCGAAGCCGGAGCAGGCGCTGCTGGTGAGCGAGAGCGCGCTCGGCACCGACCAGGACAAGCGCTTCGTCCTGGTGGTGGGCGCCGACAACAAGGTCGCCTATCGGCCCGTCACGCTCGGGCCCGACGTCGACGGGCTGCGCATCGTCACCGCCGGCCTGCAGCCCGGCGAGCGCATCGTCGTGAACGGCCTGCAGCGCGTGCGGCCGGGGGCGGTGGTGGCGCCGATGGATGTGAAATCGACTTCGAAGACGGCACAGCGATGAACCTTTCCAAATTCTTCATCGATAGGCCCATCTTCGCGGGCGTCCTGTCGGTGCTCATCTTCCTCGCCGGCGCGATCGCGATGCGGCTGCTTCCCATCTCGGAATATCCCGACGTGGTGCCGCCCTCGGTCGTGGTGCGCGCGAACTACCCCGGCGCGAACCCGAAGGTGATCGCCGAGACCGTCGCGACGCCGCTCGAGGAGCAGATCAACGGCGTCGAGAACATGCTCTACATGGCGAGCCAGGCGACCACCGACGGCACGCTCACGCTCACGGTCACGTTCAAGCTCGGCACCGACCCCGACAAGGCGCAGCAGCTGGTGCAGAACCGCGTGGCCCAGGCCGAGCCGCGGCTTCCCGAGGAGGTGCGCCGCCTCGGCATCACCACGGCGAAGGCCTCCTCCGACCTCACCATGGTGGTGCACCTCGTCTCGCCCGACGAGCGCTACGACATCAACTACCTGCGCAACTACGCGGTGTTGAACGTGAAGGATCGCCTGCAGCGCGTGCCGGGCGTGGGCGAGGTGGACATCTTCGGTGCCGGCGACTACTCGATGCGCGTGTGGCTCGATCCGGGCAAGGTCGCCGAGCGCGGCCTTTCCGCGGGCGACGTGGTGCGCGCGATCCAGGAGCAGAACGTGCAGGCCGCGGCGGGCGTGATC
>Ga0157370_10005671_pt1 | contig 13955 bp, 13 predicted proteins | sample C35metaG_FD_113463 | JGI IMG/M metagenome (GOLD analysis project Ga0157370, IMG submission 113463) | Corn rhizosphere microbial communities from Kellogg Biological Station, Michigan, USA - C3-5 metaG | ecosystem: Host-associated > Plants > Roots > Rhizosphere > Soil | place: USA: Michigan...
AGGATGCGCCCACCCTCACCGTCGTCATTCCCGCCTACAACGAGGGCCGCATGGTCGAGAAGTCGATCGAGTCGGTGGCCGCCGCGCGCTACCCGCGCGAGCGCCTCGAGATCCTCGCGATCGACGACGGCAGCACCGACGACACCTGGAAGTACATCGAGCGGGCGGCGGCGCGGCATCCGGGCCTCGTCACGGCCTTGCGCATGCCGAGGAACGGCGGCAAGCGCACGGCGCTCGCGGCCGGTTGCCGTGCGGCGCGCGGCGAGATCCTCGTCACCATCGATTCGGACAGCGTCATCGAGCCGCAGAGCCTCCTCGCCATCGTCGGTCCATTCCGCGAGCCGGGGATCGGCGCCGTCGCGGGCAAGGTCGCCGTGTACAACCGCGCGGGAAACGTGCTCGGCCGCATGCTGCACGTGCGCTTCATCCTCTCCTTCGATTTCCTGCGCAGCGCGCAATCGACCTTCCGCACCGTGTACTGCTGCCCGGGCGCCCTGAGCGCGTATCGGACCGGCGTCTTTCGCGAGGTGCTGGAGCGCTGGGAGAGCCAGCGCTTCCTCGGCGTGCAATGCACCTATGGCGAGGATCGCGCGCTCACCAACCTCTTCTTCGAGCGCGGCTACGACGCGGTCTACCAGAGGAGCGCCGTGGTGCACACGGTCGTGCCCGAGACCTACGCCAAGCTCTGCAAGATGTACCTGCGCTGGAACCGCAGCTACGTGCGCGAGGAGCTGCGCTTCGCGCGCATCGTGTGGCGGCGTCCGGCGGGGAACGGGTTCATGGCGCTGGTCGACACCAGCGTCACGAACCTGCGCTTTCCCGTGGCCTACGTGTCGATCGCGTTCTGGCTTTCCCAGGCCGTGCACGACCCGGCGAGCCTGGTGCGCATGATGACCGCGATCGGCGCGGTGTCGACCTTCTACATGCTCTATTACCTCAAGAGCGAGCGCTCCTGGGATTTCCTCTACGGCATCCTCTACGGCTACTTCGCGTTCTTCGCGCTCAGCTGGATCTTCCCGTACGCCGTGTTCACCGTGCGCGCGCGGGGCTGGCTCACGCGCTGATGCGCGCGCGAGCCATGCGCGTCACTTCTCGATCCTGATCATCCGCACTTCGCCCTTCACCAGGTCGGGGACGTAGATGGTGTCGTGCATCATGCACAGGTCCGCCGGTCCCTTGAAGCCCTTGCCGAGCACCTGCACCTCGCGCTTCGGGCCGTAGCGGAACACCTCGCCGCTGTCCCAGTCCGTGACGACCAGCGTGCCGTCGTCCAGCTGCTGCAGGCCGTCCAGGCGTCCGATGGGGACGGAAAGGTCGCGGATCGCTCCGTCGGGCGACATCGAGTAGATCGCCTTGTGCTTGTCGGGCGACTCGAAGCCCACCATGAGGAGATCGCCGTCCTTCCCGGGCCACAGCCCGTTCGGGAAGATGCCCTTCTTCGACCAGACGGCTTGCGTCCTCGGCTGCACCGAGGGATCGAGGAAGTCGGCGGGCTCGATGCGGAAGAGCTGGTCGCTGCGGTTGTCGCTCACGTACGCGGCGCCGTTCCAGATCGTCACGTCGTTCGCGAACACCATGCCGGGGATCATGAGGCGCCGGCCCTTGCGCGTGGCGGTATCGAAGATCCAGAGCGAATCGATGTCGGTCACCCACAGGCGCGTGCCGACGATCCAGATGCCCTTCGGCTTGTTCAGGGTGACGTCGAAGTAGCGCTTCTCGATCACCTTGCCGTCGAGGCCCACCTTGCTGATATAGCCGAGCCCGTCCTTCGCCGGCGGATTGGGCTTCTCGCCGCCGAACTGGCTCACGTACAGCACGTCGTGCGCGGCATCGCAGCCGACCGACTCCGGCCAGCCGAAGCCGGGCGCGGTCGCGTCGGAAACGACATGCAGCGGGCGCGAGTCGTCCCGGTCCATCCCGCTCGCCGCGCACCCGCCCAGGACGAGCGCGGCGCAGGCGATCCAAATCCCCCTCGAACGCATTTCCTTCCTCCTTTTCGGCTCGCCCGGTTTCGCCCGGGCTGGAGGAAAAGTAAACCGCTCGGGGGGACTCCGTCTACCCCGCCACTCTCAGGCGATCCTCGACATCCACCACGTGCTCGACGTCGGTGTTGCGCGCCACCTCGAGCGCGCGCTGGCGTTCCGCGTCGCTCCTCACCGTGCCGCTCAGGGCGACATGGCCGTTCAGCGTGCGCACGACGATGTCGCGCGAGTCGATCCCGCTCGCCGAGCGCAGCGCGTTCTCGATGTCGTGGGTGGTCTGGTCGTCGATCGTCGCCATCAGGTTGTTGCGGTTGCCCAGCGCCTCGGTGGTGGTGGACCCGTGGCCGTGCGTCGGCGTGGCCTCGTCGTAGCCGGTGAAGCGGCGTCCGGTGCCGGTGTCCCCGGAGGCGCAGCCGGCCGCCGCGAGGGCGAGCAGGGCGCCGGCGGCGAGCGCCGGAATGGCCTTGCGTTCGAGCATCATGGAATTCTCCTTGTGGATCATGGGGGCCGACGTCCGGCCCAACCGGTTGGAGCGCCGCGTGCGGCGCATGTTCGGCGCCGGGATGCGCCGGTAGGACGGTGCTTGACAAGCGGCCCGCGCCCGGCGACACTTTGAACAACTGGTTAAACCATGCGTTCAAATGCCCGCCTTCGACGATCGCGCTCCGACCGATGCCCCGCGCCCCCGCTTCGTCGCCGGCGGCGATCTCGGCGAGACGAAGGCGAAGATCCTCGAGGCCGCCTTCCGCCGCCTCGCCGCCGAGGGATACGCGGCGTTGAGCCTGCGCGAGATCGCGAAGGACGCGGGCGTGAACCATGCGCTCATCAACTACCACTTCCGCAGCAAGGAGCAGCTCGTGATCGCGGTGCTCGACGAGGCGAACCGCCAGCTCCTCGAGCGCCAGAAGCGCATGTACCGCGAGCCGGGCGGCTTCGCCGCGAAGTGGGCCGAGGCGCGCCGCTTCTATCGCGCGGACCTGGCGTCGGGCTTCGTGCGGGTCCAGGCCGAGCTCTGGGCGGCGAGCCTCGCCAATCCGGGCCTGCGGGAGAAGTTCCTGCCGCGCATCCTCGCGTGGAAGAAGGTCGTGCACGAAGGCGTGAAGGACGCGCTCGCGACGCTCGAGGCGTGCGGCATCGGGCTGCCGCGCGAATTCACCGCGGAGGTGATCTCCTGCTGGATCTCGGAGTTCTGGCTCGGCATGGAGTTCGCGGACCTTCTGGGCGCGCGCGAGGACCAGGTCTCGCATCGAGCCGCGCTCGACGCGATGCAGAAGCTCCTTGCGCGCCTCGATGCGCTCGCCGCGAAGGGCGAGCGGCGGCGCGCGCGCCGCAAGGCCGCGGCGAAGAAGCGCAGGAACGCATGAGCGCCGCCTTCCCCGAAACCTTCCGCACCATCGTGGGCGACCTGCCCGAGGCGGGACGGCTGCCCGACTCCGCATCGGCGCCCTTCGAGACGGTGCAGCCGGCGCGCGAAGGCTTCGTCGAGCGCGACGGCGTGAGGCTGTGGTACGCGACATGGGGCGAGCAGGGCCCGTGGATCGCCTTCGCGCCGATCTACCAGATCGTGCACAGCCAGATGCTCAAGGCGACGGTTCCGTACCTCTCGCGCCATTTCCGCGTGGTGACGATGGACGCGCGCGGCAACGGGCGATCGGATCGTCCCGAAGCTGACGACGCCTACACCTTCGATCACTACTACGCCGATTTCCTCGCCGTGCTCGATGCGGCGGGCGTCGACCGGACGGCGGTCATCGGCATCTCCGCCACCGCGATGACGGCGCTGCGCATCGCGGCCGAGCATCCGGAGCGCGTCACGCACGTGATCACCGCGGGGGGCTTCGCCGACATGCGCGTCGCGAGCGAGCGCATGGCCGAGTACGCGCGCGCCGAGCTCGTCCAGATGACCGAGGACTGGCCCGCCCATCTCGAGTACTTCTTCAATCTCGTCTTCCCCGAGCCGCACTCCACCAAGCAGATCGAGGACGGCCTGCGCTACGCGTGGGCGAGCACCGGCGCGGTCGTGGCCCGTGCGCGCGAAGGCTGGGTGGGAAACCACGTGACCGATCTCGCGGGACGGATCCGCTGCCCCGCGCTCGTGATCCACGGCGACGACGACCGGCGCGTCTCGCATTCCCGCGGCGAGCAGATCCGCGACCTCGTGCCCGGCGCACGCATGCTCACGATCGAGGGCGGCGGCCACGTCACCGCGGCGCGCGACCCGGTGGTCTTCAACCATGCGGTGCGCGACTTCGTCGCCGGAACGCCGCGTGCGTCGAGATGGACGCGCGCCATGAGCCGCAGGAGGAGGGCGCTCTTCCTCTCGAGCCCCATCGGCCTGGGCCACGTGCAGCGCGACGTCGCCATCGCGCGCGAGCTGAGGAAGCTCCACCCCGACCTCGCCATCGACTGGTTCACCGTGGACCCCGCCGCCGCCTACCTCGAGCGCGAGGGCGAGCACGTGCACCCGATCACCGCGCGCCTCGCCAACGAGAGCCGGCATTTCGAGCACGTGGCGGGCGAGCACGACCTGCACGCGTTCTTCGCGCTGCGCACCATGGACGAAATCATGGTCAACAACTTCATGACCTTCTCGGACCTCATGGACGAGTCGCACTACGACCTCGTGATCGGCGACGAGTCCTGGGAGGTCGACTACTACTACCACGAGAATCCCGAGCTCAAGCGCCAGCCGTTCGTGTTCCTCACCGATTTCGTCGGCTGCCTTCCGATGAACCAGGGCGACGAGCGCGAGGCGTTCCTGTGCGCCGACCGCAACGCCGAGGACATCGAGCACGTCGAGCGCTTCCCCTATGTGCGCGACGCCGCGATCTTCGTCGGCAACCGCGACGACGTCACCGAGGATCCGTTCGGTCCGTCGCTGCCGCGCATCCGCGAATGGACCGACCGCAACTTCTCCTACGCGGGCTACGCGTTGCCGTTCGATCCCGCCGAGTTCGCCGACGTGGAGAAGCTGCGCGCGCGCCACGGCTATGGAGCGCGCGAGAAGATCGCCATCGCAGCGGTGGGCGGCACGGGCGTGGGCCGTCATCTCCTCGCGCGCATCGCCGAGGCTTTCCCGCGCATGAAGCGCGAGGTGCCGGGGCTGCGCATGGTGCTCGTCGCCGGTCCGCGCATCGCGCCGGATTCCTTCCCGCGCCTGGAAGGGCTCGAGGTGAGGAGTTACGTGCACAACCTCTTCGAGCACCTCGCGTGCTGCGACCTCGCGCTGGTGCAGGGCGGGCTCAGCACCTGCATGGAGCTGGTCGCCACGCGCCGGCCGTTCCTGAGCTTTCCCCTGCGCGGCCACTTCGAGCAGTGCGTGCACGTGAGGAAGCGCCTCGCGAACTACGGCGCCGATCGCTCGCTCGCCTACGCGGAGCTCACGCCGCAACGACTTGCAGAGCACGCCCTCGCGGCGATGCATGAGCCGGTGCGCTACAAGCCGGTCGAGACGGACGGCGCCGCCCGGGCGGCGCGCCGCATCGCGGAAGTGCTCGACAACCGCTGGTGGGCGCGGCGCTAACCAACTTCAACGCACGGAGGTCCCATGGGTTCGCTCTTTTCTCTGGTCTACGCCGTCCTCGTCTACGCGTTCTTCGCGGGGACGTTCCTGTACGCGATCGGCTTCGTCGGCGACCTCGGCGTGCCGAAGACCATCGATTCGGGCGCGGCGGCGCCGCTTGCCGAAACGCTCGCGGTGGACTTCGCGCTCCTCGGCCTGTTCGCCGTGCAGCACAGCGTGATGGCACGCCGCTCGTTCAAGCGCTGGTGGACGCGCATCGTCCCCGAGCACCTGGAGCGCAGCACCTTCTGCCTCGCCGCGACGCTCGCGCTCGCCCTCCTGCTGTGGCAATGGCGGCCGATCGCCCAGCCCGTGATCTGGAACGTCACCAATCCGCTGGCGGTCCTCGCGCTGCGGCACGTCTTCTTCCTCGGGTGGGCGGTGCTCTTCCTCGCGACGTTCCTCATCAACCACTTCGAGCTCTTCGGCCTGCGCCAGGCGTGGACGCACGCGCGCGGCACCGAGATTCCCGCGCCGCAGTTCCGCACGCCGCTTCTCTACCGCTACGTGCGCCACCCGATCTACCTGGGTTTCGTGCTCGCGTTCTGGGCCGCGCCGGTGATGACCGCCGGGCACCTGCTCTTCTCGATCGCGTGCACCGGGTACATCCTGGTGGGCATCTGGTTCGAGGAGCGCGACCTCATCGCGCAGTTCGGCGATCGCTACCGGCGCTATCGCAGGCAGGTCGGCATGCTGATCCCGATGCGGCGCGAGGGTGCATAATCCCGGCCCATGCCGCCCGACGCCAACCTCGCCGTCCTTCCGCGCGTCCGGCTTCGCCGCTTCGACGAGGCCGACGTTCCCGCGCTCTTCGCGCTCTATTCGAACGAGGAAGTGACGCGCTTCCTCGCGCGCCCGCGCATGAAGGAGATCGGCGAGGCGCGCGAGATGTGGGGCCGCATCGAGGCGGCATATGCCGACGGCTCGAGCGTGCAGCTCGCGATCGAGAGGAGATCCGACGGCGCGTTCCTCGGGGCGTGCCTGCTCTTCAACATCGTCGTGGGGCGCGCGGCTCGCGCCGAGATCGGCTATAGCCTCGCCCCCGAGCATTGGCGCCAGGGCTACCTCGCCGAGGCGCTTCCCGCGTTGATCGACCACGCCTTCGACGCGATGCAGCTGAACCGCCTCGAGGCCGACATCGATCCGGAGAACGCCGCTTCCGCGCGCGTGCTGGAGCGCCTGGGCTTCCGGCGCGAAGGGCTGCTGCGCGAGCGCTGGATCGTGCGCGGGAAACCTTCGGACTCCGCGATGTACGGGCTGCTGCGCTCGGAGTGGCGGTCGAGGTAGGGGGAAAAAGGGATCTGACCCCTTTTCGATCTACTCGCGGTCGAAGATCAGGCACGTCGTCGTGCCGTGCGCGTAGAGCTTGCCGTCGGGACCGAGGAGCCGCGCCTCGGCCGTCGCGACCGTCCTTCCCGCGTGCAGGAGCTTCCCCTCCGCGCGCACGAGCGGCACCGCCTCGGTGAGCGGGCGCACGAGGTTCACCTTGAACTCCATCGTGGTGTACGCCTTCCCGGCGGGAAGCGCGGTCTGCACGGCGCAGCCGAGCGCCGAATCGAGCAGCGTCGCGAACCAGCCGCCGTGCACCGTGCCGAGCGGATTGTAGTGCTTGAGCTGCGGACGTCCCTGGAAGATCGCGAGCCCCGGCTCGACGCGGATGAGGAGGAAATCGAGCGTCTCCGACATCGGCGGGCGCGGGATCTCGCCCGCGAGCATCGCCTGCAGCATCTCGAGGCCGCTGCGGCCCGCGAGCTGATCCGGCCGCGCGAAGCCCGTGCCGCGCGCGATGCGGGAGCGCACCGCTTCCTCTTCCGAGAGCCAGCGGATCGAGGTGTCCTCGGCGTTCATGCGGACGCGGGCTGCGCTGCGGGTACCACGCGCGCCTCGCGGATCGGCAGGTTCACGATCGCCGCCATCGCCGCGAGCGCCATGTCCCCGTACCACATCCACTGGTAGTTGCCGGTCTTCGCGAGCGCGAGCCCGCCCAGGTACGCGCCGAAGAACGCGCCCACCTGGTGCGAGAGGAGCGCGAGGCCGAAGAGCGTCGCGAGGTAGCGCACGCCGAAGAGCTTGCCCACGATGGTCGCCGTGGGCGGCACGGTGGCGAGCCACGTGATGCCGAGCCCGACCGCGAAGAGATAGAACGTCCACTGCGTCTTCGGCGCGGCGACGTAGCACGCGATGAGCACCGCCCGCGAGCCGTACATGAGAGCGAGGATGTGCTTGCTGCGATAGCGCGCGGTGCCGGCGCCCGCGAGGAGGCTGCCCACGATGTTCGAGAGCCCGATGAGGGCGAGGGAGACGCTCGCGACCGAAGCCGGCAATCCGCACAGGCCTACCTCGCCGGGCAGGTGCGTCACGAGGAACGCGATGTGGAAGCCGCAGGTGAAGAAGCCGGCATGCAGCAAGAGGTAGCTGCGGTCCTTCACCGCGTCCTGCACGGCGCGCCACGGCTGCGCGGGTGCGAGCGCCGCGGCCGACATTCCCGGCGGCATCGCGGCCGGCGCATCGACGATGCGAACCAGCGGCAGCGTCGCGAGCGTGATGCCGGCGAGCGACCACATCGCGCCCATCCAGCCGATGCCCTGGATGAGCGCCTGGGTGATCGGCGCGAACACGAACTGCCCGAACGAGGCGCCGGCGTTGATCACGCCCGAGGACTTGCCGCGGCTCTCGCTGGTGAGGTGCTTCGAGGCGGCGCCGATGAGCACCGAGAAGCTCCCGGCGCCCGCGCCGATCGCGGCGAGGATGCCCAACGCGAACACGAGGCCGAGGCCGGTCTTCATGAACGGGATGAGCGCCATGCCGATGGCGAGGACCACCATGCCGCCGATGAGCACCTTCGACGGCCCGTGGCGATCGGCGATGCCGCCCGCGAAGGGTTGCGCCACGCCCCACATGAGCTGCGCCACCGCGTAGGCGAAGCTGATGGTCGTGATGCCGAGCCCGGTCGCCGTGTTGAGCGGCGAAACGAAGAGCCCGAGCGACTGCCGCGCGCCCATCGTCACCATGAGGATCGCCGCCGCCGCGAAGGTGACCGTTGCCGCCCGCCTGCCCATGCGCTCCCTTTCGCGATTCGAGGGTTGAATTATAGGATGACCATCATTTAACATGTCAACTGGCCGGACATCAATGGCCAGAGGAGGAGGAAATCATGAAGGTCAGCCGCGAACAGGCCGCGCAGAACCACGACCGGATCGTCGAGACGGCGGCGCGGCTCTTCCGCGCGCGCGGCTTCGAGGGCGTGGGCGTCGCGGAGTTGATGCAAGCCGCGGGACTCACGCACGGCGGCTTCTACGGGCACTTCGAGTCGAAGGAAGAGCTGATGGAACGGGCGTGCGAGCGCGCGCTGCAAGGATCCACCGAGCGCTGGAAGGCGCGGGTGGAAGGCGCGCGCGGCGGGGATGCGCTGCACGCGCTCGCGAAGGGCTACCTCACCGAGCGCCATCGCGACGATCCGGGCAACGGATGCCTCCTCGCGTCCCTCGGGCCGGACGCCGCGCGCCATGGTGCCGGTGTGCGCCGCGCGATCACGCGCTGGCTGGGTTCCGCGTTCGATTTCCTCGCGGCCCACGTGCCGGGCCGCACGGCGGGCGCGCGCCGTGCGAGGTCGATCGCCACGCTCTCGAGCTGGGTCGGCGCGATGGTGCTCGCGCGCGCGGTGGACGACGAGCGGCTCTCGCGCGAGATCCTCGCCGCGGCGCTTTCGGAAACGCGCGGGAGGTGAGCGCGCGCCCCACCCGCATGTCGTTGCGCGACGTGGGGCTCGCGTTCGCCGTGGTGGCGGTGTGGGGCACCAACTTCGTGGTGATCAAATGGGGATTGCGCTCGATCCCGCCGTTCCTCTTCGCGCTGCTGCGCTTCTTCTTCTCCGCGTTTCCCTTCGTGCTGTTCCTGCCGCGGCCGCGCACGCCGTGGCGCTGGCTCGTGCTCTATGGCGTGTTCCTCGGCGCGGGCCAGTTCGGGCTGCTCTATTTCGCGCTGCGCGCCGACATCTCCCCGGGCCTCGCCTCGCTCGTGATCCAGGCGCAGGTGTTCTTCACCATCGGGCTGTCGGCCTGGATCTTCGGCGAGCGCGTCACCGCGGTCACGATGGCGGGCTCCGCGCTCGCCGTCGCGGGGCTCGCGCTCATCGCCTCGCACGTCGACGGCTCCTCCACGCCGATCGGCATCGCGATCGTGCTCTGCGCGGCGCTCTCCTGGGCCTGCGCGAACGTCGTGGCGAAGAAGGCGGCGGCGCAGTCGAGCGCTTCGTTCCCGATGCTCGCGTTCGTCGCATGGGCGAGCATCTTCGCGGTGCCGCCGCTCCTCGCGCTCACGCTCGCCATCGAGGGAGTCGCGGCGTGGGGAGCGCTGCGCTCCGCGGGCGCCGCCGCATGGGCCGCGGCCGCATGGCAGGTGATCGGCAACACGCTCTTCGGCTTCGCGGCATGGAGCTTCCTGCTCTCCCGTTACGACGCGGCGGTCGTGTCGCCCTGGGCGCTGCTGATTCCCGTGTTCGGCATGGGCGCCTCGGCCTTCTTCCTCGGCGAGGCGCTGCCCGCGTGGAAGCTGGGCGGCGGCGCGCTGGTCCTCGCGGGCATCGCCACCATCGTCTTCTTCGGCACGCGGCGGGCCCGAAGGTAAGATCGCGGTTTCCGCACCTGGGCCGCGCGAGCATGAACGCAACCGTCACCGATCCACGCCCGACGCTCGAGGAGGTCCGCGCGCAGATGGGCATCGCGTCCGCGGGGGACGTGCGCGGGCAGCGCGACGCCGTGGGTTATGCGACGACCGCGCGCGGGATGGCGAAAGTCTGGGAGCTTTCGGCCGCGGGTCCGCGCCCCGAATCGTTCGGCGAGCGCACGAAGCCCGGCGCGATCGCCGTCCTCGGGCCGCACGACGACTACATCTACACCGGACGCGTCTATCGCGAGGTCTTCCCGCTCGTCACGGCGAAGACGGTGATCGTGATCGGCGTCTTCCACCGCTATCGCAGGTTCGGCGAGCGCGATCGCCTCGTGTTCGATCCGTATCGCGCGTGGCGCTCGCCCGATGGCGAGATCGCGGTCTCGGCGCTGCGCGACGAGCTCTTCGCGGCGCTTCCCGAAGGCATGGCGGTGCAGGACGCGGCGGCGCACGACAGCGAGCACAGCGTCGAGGGCATCGCGTATTTCCTCAAGCACGCGCGGCGCGATGTCGAGATCGTCCCGATCCTCGTTCCCGCGGCGTCGTTCGAGCGCCTTTCGGAGATCGCCTCGCATCTCGCCGACGCGCTCGCTGGCTCGTTGCGCCGGCGCGGAGCGAAGCTCGGCGAGGACGTGGCGATCGTGATCTCCACCGACGGCACGCACTACGGCGACGATTTCCGCTACTCGCCCTACGGCGCGGGCGGATGCGACGCCTTCGAGCGCGCACGCGAGCACGACCGCAAGCTCCTGCGCGACACGCTCGCCGGCGGGCTCGCGGCCGAGCGCGCGCGCGCGTTCTACTCGACGGTGGTGGACCCGGCGAATCCCGACCAATATCGCGTGACGTGGTGCGGGCGATTCTCGGTCACCTTCGGGATGCTCTTTCTCGAGCAGGCCGCGAAGCTCGCGCGGCTCCCCACGCTCACCGGCGTCCCGCTCGCGCTCGGCGTGAGCGTCGATACGCCCGAGCTCGCGATTCGCGACGAGGGCATGGCCCCGACCGCGCCCGCGAACCTCTACCACTTCGTCACGCACCCGGCGCTCGCCTGGCGCTAGCCGGCTAGAGCAGCCAGTCGATCGGGAGCATCTCGAGGAACTCGAGCCACGCGCGCCGCACCGCGCTCGATTCGGGCTCGGTCCGGTGGCGGACCTCGCCCGTCGGCGTGCGCTCGATCCACTCGAGGCATGGTTCTGCCTCCAGCGCGCGCACCTCGTAGGCGTTCGGCGGCACGATCTCGTCGAACATGGCGCCGAGGCGGCCGGCCAGCGGCGGGCTTTCGATCACGAGGCCCATCTCGGTGTTGAGCAGCGCCGAGCGCAGGTCGAAGTTGAACGAGCCGACGAAGATGCGCTCGCCGTCGGCGGCGAAGGTCTTCGCGTGCAGCCGCGCGGCCGAGGAGCCCGATGCCGCCGCTTTGCGCTTTTCCTTCGTCCCGTCGGCGGCGACCTGCGGCTTCATCTCGTAGAGGATGACGCCGGCTCGCGCGAGCCCGCAGCGCCGCTTCGCATAGCCGGAATGGACGATCGCGACGTCGGTTGCGGCGAGCGAGTTGGTGAGCACGCGAACGCGCACGCCGCGGCGCGCGAGCGCCTCGAGCGCGGCCGTTCCCTTCTCGCCCGGCACGAAGTAGGGCGACACCAGGTCGAACGATCGGCGCGGTCCGGTTCCCTCGAGGAGCTCGCCGAGGAGGAGCTGGCCTTCGGAGGGCTCGGGCTCGAGCGTCTTCGCCGGATCGTCGGCCACCAGGCGCGCGCCGGCCCATTCGATGTCCAGCCGCCGCTCGAGGATCCGCCCGAGGAGCTCGGTGCCGCGCACGGCATCGAGGTACTTCTTCGATTCGGGATCGGCGCGCGCCGCGGCGAAGCGCTCCTCCAGGCGCTGCACCGCGTCCGGCGGCGCTTCGCCCAGCAGGCGCCGCACCGGGTACGCGGAAGCGCTGTTCCAGTAGCGGTCGAACTCCGCGGAGACCTCGGGGACCGCGGCGCCTGCGACGAGGACGTCGAGGTCCTTGAACGGGATCTCGCTTCCCGCGCCGAAGTACTCGTTGCCGATGTTGCGGCCGCCGACGATCGCGAGCCGGTTGTCGGCGATGAACGCCTTGTTGTGCATGCGGCGGTTCACCCGCTCGAACTCGTTCAGATACGAGAGGAAACGCGCGCCGCGCGTCGCGAACGGGTTGTACAGCCGCACCTCGAAATTGCGGCGCGCGCCGAGCGCCGCGAGCATGTCGTCGAAGCCCCTGGTGTTCTGGTCGTCGAGCAGGATGCGCACGCGCACGCCGCGGCCCGCGGCATTCCATAGCGATTCGAGGAGCAGCATGCCGGTCTGGTCGGGATGCCAGATGTAGTACTGCGCATCGATCGAGCGCTCGGCGGCGGAGGCGAGCAGCACGCGCGCGGCGAAGGCGTCGGTCGCGAGCACGAGCGGGTAGATGCCACTCTTGCCCGGATGCACGGCGGCGAGCGGATCGATCGCCGCGGCGAGACGGGTCCCCGCGGTGTCCTGCAGCACGAACGACTCGGGGCGTCCTTCCTGCGAGGGCAGCCCCGCGCAGCCGGCGAGCAAGACGGCGGCCGCCGCGACGACGCCGCCGAGGCCTCGCGCGGCGCGAGCGGGTCGATGCAGGCGCGCATTCATGGACCGCCCCATTGTTGCAGCGAGTCCGCCGCGCGCCCATGGAACCTTGGGGCCATGCCGGCGCGGGACGCGAAAAAGCCCGCGCGCCTCGCGGCCGCGCGGGCTTCGGGTGAGCGACGAGCGTCAGCCCGCGGGCTTCAATTCGTCGCGCACGTCCACCACGCCGGAAACGTTCTTCGCGATGTCGATCGCGCGATTCCTCTCGGCTTCGTCCTTCACGTTGCCTTTGAGGGAGACCACGCCGCGATAGGTGTCGACGTCGATGTTCGCGGCCGAGACGTTCTTGTCGGCCGCCATCGCGGTCTTCACCTTGGCCGTGATCGCCGCGTCCGACGCGGTCTGCGTCAGGCCGCGATGCGCGTGGGCCTCGTCGGAGGCGGTGTTCATGTGGTTCGCGCGCCAGGATGCGCAGCCGGAAACGCCCAGGGCGAGCAGCGCGCCGACCAGGAGGGCGCGCGTAGCATTGTGTTCGACGGTCATGACGTTGCTCCTTCGATGCGAGCCGACGTCCGGCTCTTCCGTTGGAGCCGCATGCGCCCCCCGATGTTCGGGCCGGGCGTGGTCCGATCAGGGTAGGACATCGCGCCGCGATACAATTGCCGCTTCGCCTCGCCGCGCATCCGCTTGAACCCGCCACGTTCCGCGGGCGCCCTCGCCGCGCTCGTCCTCGTCCTGTGCTTCGCGTGCAACCTGATCGGCCGCGGCACCGGCGACACGTTCATCGTCTTCCTCCTGCCGCTCTCGGAAACGTTCCACTGGAGCCGCGCCGAGGTCTCGAGCGTCTACTCGATCTACCTCGTGCTCACGGGACTCGCGGCGCCCCTCACCGGCTTCCTCGTGGACCGGCTGGGACCGCGCTTCGTCTATCCCGTGGGCCTCGCGCTGCTCGGCGGCGGATGCCTCCTCGCCGGCCACCTCGACCGGCTGTGGCAGTTCCAGGCGTGCATCGGGATCCTCAACGGCGTCGGCATCGCGATGCTGGGAATGGTGCCGGCGTCGATGCTCATCACCCGGTGGTTCCGCAACCGCATGAGCACCGCGATGGGCATCGCCTACGCCGGCTTCGGCACCGGCACGCTCCTCATCGTGCCGCTCACGCAGTG
>Ga0157370_10005673_pt1 | contig 13953 bp, 11 predicted proteins | sample C35metaG_FD_113463 | JGI IMG/M metagenome (GOLD analysis project Ga0157370, IMG submission 113463) | Corn rhizosphere microbial communities from Kellogg Biological Station, Michigan, USA - C3-5 metaG | ecosystem: Host-associated > Plants > Roots > Rhizosphere > Soil | place: USA: Michigan...
AAACGAGAGGGTTTGATAAAAACCTGATCGCCTCGCACCAGTTGCAATTCGCGAAAACGCTCCTTTGTGATTTCGACCTGGATCAGCTCCTTGTCTTCACTGTCGTCACGGATCAGTTCAAGGCGTACTATCGGTCCAACCGAGAGAATGTGGAACACTCGTGCCGGAAGCGCACCACCATGAATCATACGATCAATGTGGATATCGTGAGGGCGAACATAGGCTACGGCTGCCAAATTCTCGGCTTCCGTATGTTCCGGCGCATCAACTTCGAGCCCATCTATCCAGGCGCGTCCACGGTGCAACCGGCCATGGAACAGGTTCACCTTGCCAAGGAATTCGTATACGAACGGGCTTGCCGGCCGCTCGTATACTTCATCCGGTGTGCCGATTTGCTCAATGCAACCTTCATTCATGACTACTACCCGGTCCGCCACCTCCAGCGCTTCTTCCTGGTCATGCGTAACAAAAACGCTGGTAATTTGCATATCATCATGAAGTCTTCGCAACCAGGAACGCAACTCTTTTCTTACCTTGGCATCGAGTGCGCCGAAAGGTTCGTCCAATAGCAGAACTGTTGGTTCTACTGCCAACGCACGTGCCAGAGCGACCCGCTGACGCTGGCCTCCGGAGAGTTGGTGTGGATGACGATCAGCAAGCCAGTCAAGCTGTACCAGTTTCAGCAACCTGTGTACGCGGTTGCTGATCTCAGCCTCGGTAGGGCGGAATGCTTTCGCGCGTACGCGTAAACCGAACGCAACGTTCTCGAAAATAGTCATATTTCGGAATAAAGCGTAGTGTTGAAATACAAAGCCCACATGCCGATCGCGTACATGCTGGCTTGTTGCGTCTCCGCCCTGAAACAGGATCTGACCGGTGTCCGCTGCTTCGAGCCCGGCGATCACGCGTAGCAAGGTGGTTTTGCCAGAACCTGAAGGACCAAGCAGTGCAAGCAATTCACCTGAATGGACCTTCAGGCTAACGTCACGTAGCGCAGCGAAAGTGCCGAATTGCTTGGAAAGATTGCGTACTTCAATGCTCATTGAGTTCCCCCTCGTGCCATCTATTTTTGGATTCAACGAATGTCTTCAGGGCGAGCGTCACTAAGGCGAGCAATGCGAGCAGCGATGCCACCGCGAATGCAGCCGCGAAGTTGTACTCGTTATAAAGAATCTCCACATGAAGCGGCAGCGTGTTGGTACTGCCGCGGATGTGGCCGGATACTACCGATACTGCACCGAATTCTCCCATCGCACGCGCATTGCAAAGAATAGTACCGTAAAGTAAACCCCACTTGACGTTCGGAAGCGTGATACGAAAAAAAGTCTGCCAGCCATTGGCACCCAGTACCACAGCCGCTTCCTCTTCCTCGGTACCCTGCGCCTGCATCAGGGGAATCAGTTCACGGGCGATAAATGGCACAGTTACAAAAATAGTGGCGAGTACAATGCCAGGTACGGCAAATATGATCTTGATGTCATTTTCCGCGAGCCACGGCCCCAGCCATCCCTGCAAGCCAAAAATGAGTACATAAATCAATCCTGAAACCACCGGCGACACAGAAAATGGCAGGTCAATCAGCGTAATCAGTAAATTCTTGCCGCGGAACTCGAATTTGGCAATAGCCCATGCCGCCGCCAGGCCGAATATCAGATTGAGTGGCACCGCGATTGCCGCAGCGATAAGGGTAAGCTTGATGGCATCCACTGCGTCAGGTTCGGTAATAGCTGCCAGATAAACATCCGTCCCCTTCTTGAGCGCCTCATAGAAAACCGAGATCAACGGCACAAAAAGGAATAGCGTCAAGAAGATGAGCGCTGCACCGATTAATGTCCGGCGTACCCAGGCAGGTTCATCTGTAGCCCCCTTTCGATGCAAGCCAGTGGCTAGCGGAAGAGAGATAGTAGTCACGGAAGTATCCTCATGCAGAAGCACTTTGGCGGCGGCTCCACCACTGCAGCAGGTTGATGATCAGCAGCATCACAAACGAAATCACCAGCATGACCACGGCTAGCGCCGTCGCGCCCGCGACATCGTATTGCTCAAGCTTGGTAATGATCAGAAGCGGTGTAATTTCGGAAACCATGGGCATATTGCCGGCTATAAAAATAACCGATCCGTACTCACCGATTGCGCGGGCAAAAGCAAGTGCGAAACCAGTCATCAACGCCGGAAAGAGGGTGGGAAAAATCACCCTCGAGAAGGTCTGCAACCGGGTCGCGCCTAAAGTTGCCGCCGCTTCCTCCAGCTCTGACTCGAGATCTTCAAGGACGGGTTGCACCGTGCGTACCACGAAAGGCAATCCAATAAAAGTGAGCGCCACAAAGATACCCAAAGGGGTGAAGGCGATTTTGATGCCGAGTGGCTCGAAATATTGGCCAATCCATCCATTCCCGGCATAAAGGGCGGTCAAGGCGATACCCGCAACGGCTGTCGGCAGCGCAAATGGAAGATCCACTAACGCGTCCACCAGTTTCTTGCCCGGAAAGGGATAACGTACCAATACCCATGCAACTAGAAGGCCGAATATCGCATTGACCAGCGCCGCTGCGAATGAAGCGCCGAATGTCAGCCGATATGAAGCTATTACCCGCGGTGTTGTGACCACTTTCCAGAATTCCGCCCAAGTGAGGACAGTTGTCTGAATGAACGCCGCGGACAGTGGAATGAGCACGACAAGGCTCAAATAAAGCAGGGTAAATCCAAACGCCAGATTGAACCCCGGGAGTACACTATGTTGTTTGAAGTTATTCAATATGATTTCCCAGATCAGGTTATGCCACGTGCACACGTGTAATATCGCTAGCTTGCTCCGGGTTATGGTATCCCATACGGCCCTTCGATCGTACGTGCAGCTTCACCAAGCAAATCGCCCTGAAAAAGATCTGCACCTGTAATTCTGGCTGTATGAAGTTGCTGTGTCGTTTCAATTTCACGTACCAGAAGCGCTGCGCCCAAGCGATGAACCGTTTTAGCAATAAGTCTCAGCCCGTTATGCTGCAACAGAGCAGAAGCCTCCAGCCGGACAATGTCCGGCTGCAAGGGACGAAGATCGCTAAGGCCAGCCATCCAGTTTTCTCTGCCGCCGTCGTGATTGACCGCGACCTGATAACCACGAGAGCGGTAATTGCCGATTACATGCTTGAGAAGCCTCCAGTCACGATTTACCTCGACCGGAATTTCTATGACTACCCGAGAAGTCGCTATCCCGATAAGATCGAGTATTCTTTTGAATGCTTGGCCATGGTCGTCCCGGACGCTTTCCAAAAGACGTGGCTGCACGTTTAGGAAAAGGTTGCCATTCCCGGAAGCTACGTTGAAATAATTGATCGCATGGACGGTACGGCAGAGTCGATCAAGTTTTACAAGTAAAGAATCTTCCGAAGCCAAGGTAAAAATTCCCCATGGGGGGATTACTGTTTTGTGCTCTGACTCGGAATGGATATAGGCGGCGTGCCCTACCACACGAAGCTCATTCGCCTCGAACACGGGCTGGAAAATACTTGATAGCTGGTTATCGAAAAACTGCCCGATTACCCAACCGTCTTTCGAACGTAGCAACAGATGATCGGTAGCTGCCTGGATACGCTCCAGTCCATCATGCGCATACATCGTTTTCATATCAATACGCTTCTTTTTTCAGGAATCGAGATAATTAAAGCCGACTGGCAGCACCAATATCCAACTACGTGTATCTACGGATAATATAGTGTCGCAGCCGCGACAGGGAACGTGACAGGGAACGTCGTCGGTCAATACCATGTTTTCCAGTTTCCTGCGCAGCTCATGAGCCGAACTGCGGCAAAAAACCAGAGGGACTCCGTGCTTATTCGCTTGCTGCTTTAGAGCATTCGATACACTATGATTGACATAATCGCACAGGATGACCACCAGTCTGGCACTGCAAGGAATGGTGCGCTTGGCAAACCTTGACTGCCGTCCATCCCAATGTTCAACGCGCGTAACGCCATGTGCAAGGAGTTCCCTCCTCAACGTTTGCACATAGTCTCCGCCAACGATCAATGCAGTCATGCGATCTCCTTGTCTTCGATGATAGGAATTCTATTGCTGGTAAATCTGATCAAACGTGCCACCGTCAGCAAAATGAGCCTTGTGTGCATTCTTCCAGCCGGCAAATGCCTCATCAATGGAGAAAAGTTTAATCGCGGGGAACTGGCTTGCATATTTTGCGGCAATCTTCGGATCGGTGGGTCGATAGAAATTCTTCGCGGCAATTTCCTGTCCTTTTTCCGAATACAGATATTGCAGATAAGCTTCTGCAATATCTCGTGTGCCCTTCTTGTCAACGGCTTTGTCTATCACCGTGACCGGCGGCTCTGCCAGAATGCTGATTGACGGCGCAACAACTTCGAATTTACCGGCCCCTAGCTCCTTGATCGCGAGGAAAGCCTCATTCTCCCATGAGATAAAGACATCACCGATACCGCGTTCCACGAAAGTGGTGGTCGAACCTCTTGCACCCGAATCTAGCACAGGCACGTTCTTATAAATCTGAGCTACGAATTCCTTTGCCTTGGCATCACTCCCATAAGTTCGCTTTCCGTATTCCCAGGCTGCCAGATAATTCCATCGTGCTCCGCCCGAAGTTTTGGGATTCGGTGTAATAACCGATACGCCTGGCCTGGCCAGATCGTTCCAGTCCTTGATGCTCTTTGGATTGCCTTTGCGCACCAGCAGCACGATAGTCGAGGTATAGGGTGTGCTATTTTGCGGCAGACGCTTCTGCCAATTATTTGGAATAAGCTTGGATTTTTCTGCGATTTCGTTGATGTCATTCGCCAGGGCCAGTGTTACCACATCGGCGTCGAGGCCATCAATGACGGACCGTGCCTGCTTGCCGGAACCGCCATGGGATTGCTTGATGGCTATCTTCTCCCTGGTCTTTTCTTCCCAGTGCTTAGCAAATGCACTATTAAATTCCTGATAAAGCTCGCGCGTTGGATCATAGGAAACATTTAATATGGTTCTATCTGCCCAGCTATTGCCGCCAATCAAGAAACCTGTAGCCAGGATACTGGTTGTCAGCCATGTTTTGATTCTCATCGTTCTTCCTTTTAATTGGGTAGTAAGTAAATATATTCAGGATAATTAAAATGCGCTGATCACCACTTCAACATAAAAAAAATCGGAACTGCCCGGACTGCTGCCCAGCGCTGCTATTTGCCTGTTACGCGTGAAATTACCGCTGGTAAAATGTGAGTAACCCACAGTGGTGTTGATGTGTTCCGTGAGCTTATAACGTGCGCGGATATCAAAAGCATGCCCAATGAAATCGCCACTTTTTCCGGTCGGGTCACGGTTGAAGCCAGGATTGGGAATAGCGCTGTTGTTGCCATCGAGAAGATTGTTAAAGCGATCTGTACTGCTTGCAAGCCAGAACCAGCTATAGCCTCCATCTATGCGCAAATCTTTGCCCGGCTGAAATTCAAGCTTGATTTTGGGAGCCTTGATATTCTCAAAAACAATATAGTCATCTGCCGACCAGGGCCGCGCAAAGCCAAAAAACCGCTCGAAGCGATTATCCACATTGTCCTTGGGATGGCGATCGCCGCTGGCATAGCCATAGAAAGCACTGATACGTGGCTTCCAACTGTACTGGAAGGTATGTCCTGCCTCAAGGGTATAACCATGAGCCTCGTGGCGTTGCCCACCGTTACTACCAAATTGATAGATCAGGTTGAAGTCATAATCCAGCCCGGTATTAGGAATTTTTCCATAGCCACGTAGCGCGGGCGCATGAATTTCACGGTCGATCTGTCCGGGTACTTTGCTGCCGTCTTGCACCAGGCCCATGTAATAAGGCTGCAGTGTGATAACGTCAGACCACTCGCGCCAGTGGCCGATCGCGCCGAAAAACCACTGATTCTCGATGCGCTCGTCAAAAGCGGTTGGGAGGCGCTTGACAGGCTGATAAGCCCATGTATCGATCTCCCAATTATTGACTTCCTGGCCCAGATTGATGCGGAAGCCTTCGAATGTATTAGTGGTATTGCGCCATTCGTTGCGGCCGATCAGGCGCCGATCCAGTGCTTCATAGGCCATCCGGCCTGCACGAAACCTGATCGGACGATGCTGTTTCTGATTATCTTCGCCCAGCGCCCCTTTAAAGTACAATTCGGCATATGTCTGGATCAGCTCGAATTCATTGAAATCGCGATCATCATGTGGGAAATTGCCGTTGTAGCGCCTTGAGTCCTGAAGCTCGACGGCAAAACGCAGTGGATCGAGAATTTCTTTTATGCCTACGTACGCACGCGTACGCAGCAGGAACGGCTGATCCAGCCTGAGGTCGGTACGCCGTATATCATTACTGCGAAATTCATAACGGGTTCTATGATCCAGGCCCACGTCCAGCCAGTTGATATCCTTAAATGCTTCAATGCCGCTCTTGCTCAGCGTACGCACATATCGAGGCGGATCAGACTCTGGCTGGGTGGAATAGCTGCTGGAAGGCCTAAAATAGCTTGCGGGCTTCTTGCTTTCTTTCGGTTTTGAAGCGTCGCCTGTCTTGGCTTGAGAATTCTTTTCGTTCGCTTGAGCGTTCACGGGTTGTTTGCTATTTACATCAGCTTCAACAATTTGAGTAACTTTTTTTATGACTTCGGCCCGTCCGAACTGTATGCCGCTTTCGTCCGCCTGAATCGAGCCTATAGGTAATATGCTGATCGCGGATAAAAGTGCGATTTGCTGCGAGTACTTCATCAATTTCTCCTAAAGGGCCCTTCGGTATCCCGGTCAGGTCACCAATCATCTTCAGCGCATCTCAAGTCTCGGCGCTGTTAATTTATTACCGCCATGTGTCAATAGCTGCCTGATTACCTCCCTCCAGATGCTAAAGAGGCACCAACCGTTATCGATATCTGCACTATCTGGAGAGTAAAATCTGGAAAGTGGAAGTTACCAGCAGTCACTTATACGCAGAACTAATAAGATTAGATTTGCTTATCTCTTTTTCGAATATTGAGTGCTATGCATGGGTATTCCGTACGGATGAGGTAGCCCCCGATCTCTGCGGTTGCAAGGCGGCTTATTCTGGGCAAGTTGTTGCTATCCGGAAAATTTTCCTTAAAATTTAGCCGCGGTCTATCTTGAATTTATTGATAATCAGCGAGCCGGTCTGCCGTTTCGTGTTTTGGCGATTCATTTTAAAGCAGGAGCTGTAATGGAAATCGTATCCAGGAAAGAACAATATGACGTCAAAAAGCTGCATAAGAGGTTGAGGCGGCTTGTCGGTGCGGCTATTGCCGATTTCAATATGATCGAGGCGGGAGACCGGGTAATGGTGTGCCTCTCGGGAGGTAAGGATAGCTATGCGTTGCTGGATATCCTGCGCAACCTGCAAGCTCATGCGCCATTAAAGTTTGAATTGATCGCGGTAAATCTCGACCAGAAACAGCCGGGATTTCCAGAGCATGTATTGCCGCACTACCTCACGGCTATTGATATGCCCTTCCGCATCGTCGAACAGGATACCTATAGCGTGGTGAAGCGCGTCATTGCGGAAGGTAAAACGACATGCAGTCTTTGCTCGCGCTTGCGCCGGGGGGTTTTGTACCGTGTTGCAACCGAGTTGGGTGCGACCAAAATCGCATTGGGACATCATCGGGACGACATCCTTGAAACGCTGTTTCTCAATCTTTTTTACGGCGGCAAGCTAAAGACCATGCCGCCCAAACTGGTGAGTGATGATGGCCGGCACATTGTGATTCGTCCGCTCGCCTACTGTAAGGAGAAAGACCTAGCAACCTATGCCGAGATTGCGGATTTCCCAATCATCCCCTGCAATCTGTGCGGTTCTCAAAAAAATCTCCAGCGACAGGCGGTGAAGGAAATGATGCAACAGTGGGATAGGAAGTTTCCCGGCAGGCTGGAGACGATGTTTACGGCGCTGCAAAACGTGCAGCCTTCGCATTTGGCCGATCCTGTGCTCTATGATTTTCGTGGGCTCAAAGCCGGAAATGAACCTGTCGCCGATGGCGATAAGGCATTTGATCAGGAAACATATGAACCTCAGTGGCAGAGATCCTGAGTTTGAGCAAAGACATGAAGTTTTAGCTTTTGGTTGGTAAATGAGATTCTCCCTGGACACATTCATAAAAAAAACTTTCGGTTTTGTTTTGCTCCAAGCCGTTTTCATGGCCTTGCTGGCGGTGGCGTCGCCTGTTCATTCGACTGTGCCGTTTATCGATAGCAGGGGTGGCATTCCTTCTTTGGCCCCGCTGCTTCAGGGAGTAACCCCTGCAGTGGTGAATATCTCGGTACAGACACGCTCTGCCATCGAAGATAATCCGTTATTTCGCGATCCTTTTTTCCGCCGTTTTTTTGAACTTCCTGATCAGGCTGCCCGTCTTGAACGCAGTGCAGGTTCAGGCGTGATTGTGGACGCGACCCATGGTTACGTGGTTACCAATTATCATGTGATCAAGGATGCCCAGCAGGTGCTCGTTACGCTCAAGGATCGGCGCCAGTTCCAGGCAAAGCTGGTGGGAACGGATCCGGGTACCGATATCGCGTTGTTAAGAATCGGAGCAAAGAATTTGCAGGCTTTGCGCCTCGGCGACTCCGATTCGCTGAATGTGGGGGATTTCGTCGTCGCCATCGGCAATCCGTTTGGCTTGGGACAGACGGTCACTTCCGGTATTGTCAGCGCACTAGGGAGAAGCGGGCTTGATATCGAAGGCTATGAAGATTTCATACAAACTGACGCATCCATTAATCCGGGAAATTCCGGCGGTGCGCTGGTTAATCTCAAGGGAGAGTTGATTGGTATCAACACTGCCATTATCGGGCCATCCGGCGCAAATGTCGGCATTGGATTCGCGGTGCCAAGCGTCATGGTCAAAGCAGTGGCGGATCAAATCGTGCGCTTTGGTGAAGTGCGCCGCGGGAGGTTGGGTGCGAATAGTGAGGATATCACTCACGATCTGGCTGGATCCTTGGGACTGGCTTCTACCGAAGGCGCCATCATCAGCGGAGTGGAGTCCAATTCGCCAGCGGAAAAGGGAGGTCTGAAGCCTCGTGACGTCGTAACCAGGGTTAATGGGCGCAGCGTGCGGAATTCTGCCGATTTGCGCAACAAAATAGGAATGATGCCAATTGGAGAAACAATAGAACTCAGGCTGATAAGGAATGGCAAGCCACTGACAATAAAAGTAAAGATTGCCAAGCCTCTAGACATCGCAGGTGCCGAGGCGGAAACGGTGCCTGAACTTGCAGGTGCGGCGATAGCCAATTTCAATGTGGGTTCATCGCCTCGCGGGAGAATTGAAGGCGTATTGGTGACCAAGGTAGATGCAAACAGTCCTGCGTGGCTGCATGGCATCAGATCGGGCGACATCATCGTAGGAATAAATCGCGAGAAAGTGAGGTCGGTGCAGGAATTTCTTACGGTCCTGCAGGCGAATCAGGATGACATCATGCTCAACCTGTTGCGTGGCGATTTCAGGCTGACGATTGTAATACGCTGAAGCGCGCGCTCCGTTCCGAAGATAGCGAGACATTGCGAATTTCTGTTCGCGGTATAATCCGTGTTTTATGGTGAGAAGTCGGCTTTTTATGCAGGAAAAATATCATCCGCAGCAAATCGAACAGGATGCCCAGCAATATTGGCAGACGAGTGCCACTTTCAAGGCTGTTGAGATAGCGGGCAAGCCAAAATATTACTGCCTGTCGATGTTTCCTTATCCGTCCGGCAAGCTGCACATGGGGCATGTGCGCAATTACACCATTGGCGATGTGCTGTCGCGCTATCGTCGCATGCAAGGCTACAACGTGTTGCAACCAATGGGCTGGGATGCTTTCGGCCTGCCTGCAGAGAATGCGGCGATACAAAACAACGTACCTCCTGCGCAGTGGACCTATGACAATATTGCCTATATGCGCAAGCAGTTGCAGAGTCTGGGGCTGGCCATAGACTGGAGCCGCGAGTTTGCTACCTGCTCGCCGGATTATTATCGCTGGAATCAGTGGCTTTTTCTGCGAATGCTGGAAAAAGGATTGGCTTATAGAACGACCGGCACCGTCAACTGGGATCCCGTTGATCAGACGGTGCTTGCCAATGAGCAGGTGATAGACGGGTGCGGCTGGCGCACGGGTGCGCGGGTGGAAAAACGTGAAATCCCAATGTATTACATGAAGATCACCGCCTATGCCGACGAGCTGCTGGAAACATTGGCTACCCTGCCTGGCTGGCCAGAGCGGGTAAAGACCATGCAGGTCAACTGGATCGGCAAGAGCTTTGGCGTTGACGTGGTTTTTCCTGCCGATACCCGCTCTGGCATGCCACAGGCGCTGAAAGTTTTTACTACCCGTGCTGATACGTTGCTTGGCGCCACCTATGTAGCTGTGGCAGCCGAGCATCCGGTTGCGCTGTATGCGGCAAGAGGCAATCCGGAGCTTGCCGAGTTCATAGAGGCGTGCAAGCACGGTGCCACCATGGAGGCTGAGCTTGCCACTCAGGAGAAGAAAGGCATGAATACGGGACTATTTGTCCTTCATCCGCTGACTGAGGCAAGGCTGCCGGTATGGATTGCCAATTACGTGCTGATGGGTTACGGCGAAGGTGCCGTTATGGCTGTACCTGCCCATGATGAACGTGATTTTGAGTTTGCAACAAAATATTCGCTGCGGATCAAACCAGTGATCAAGCCGGGCGGCAGTGATCTGGAAATTCCCCTTGCGCAGGCATATATAGAGCATGGGGTAACCTTTGATTCAGGTGAATTCTCCGGCCTTGAATTTCAGGCAGCGGTTGACGCAATTGCAGCGGCGTTGGAACAGAATGGGCTGGGCGAGAGACGAGTGCACTACCGCTTGCGTGACTGGGGCATTTCGCGTCAACGTTACTGGGGCTGCCCTATTCCTCTTATTTACTGTGGTGCGTGCGGCGTGGTACCCGTACCGGATGATCAACTCCCTGTGATACTTCCCGAGGATCTTTTGCCGGATGGTTCCGGTAATCCGCTAGCAAAGACACCATCATTTTACGAGTGTTCCTGCCCCAAGTGCGGTAAGCCCGCGCGGCGGGAAACGGATACTATGGATACTTTTGTAGACTCGTCCTGGTATTACATCCGATATGCCTGTGTCGGACAAGACGAGGCGATGACCGATGCACGGGTGAATTACTGGTTACCGGTAGATCAATATATCGGTGGCATCGAGCATGCTATCTTGCATCTCCTCTATTCCCGCTTCTGGAGTAAGGTCATGCGTGATTTAGGCCTGGTAAGATTTGATGAGCCATTCGCCAACCTGCTGACTCAAGGCATGGTGCTAAACGAGATTGCCTTTCGCAAAACCGAAACTGGACGCATTATCTACTTCAACCCGGCAGACGTGGATATTCAGACGGACGAGCAAGGCAGGCGTATCGGTGCGCTGCTGCGGGCGGATGGGCAGCCGGTTGAATCGGGCGGTATCGGGACCATGTCGAAATCCAGAAATAATGGTATCGATCCACAAAGACTGGTTGACCAATATGGAGCCGATACCGCACGATTGTTCATGATGTTCGCCAGTCCCCCGGAGCAGACGCTTGAATGGGCAGATACCGGAATGGATGGCGCATTCCGTTTTCTGAAACGGTTATGGAAACACGTTTACGACCATATGCATCAACAACCGGCAGCAGTTGATCCAGTGCTAGGTAACAATCTTGGCGCCGAGCTCAAGTCCTTGCGCTTTCAACTGCATCAGACTATCGTGAAGGTTGGTGACGACCTGGGCAGGCGCCATACTTTTAATACTGCCATCGCAGCAGTGATGGAGTTTATGAACGCTCTCGGAAAATTGCATGATCCCAGTCCGGCGGCGCGCAACCTAATACACGAGTCGCTGGAAAAGATCGTCTTGCTGTTATCACCCATTGCTCCCCACATCTGTCATGCGTTATGGAAGGAACTCAGGCCGGGAACTGAACTCTTGGATCAAAGCTGGCCGCAGGCGGATCGTACAGCGCTGGTACAGGACCAAATTGAACTGGTGGTGCAAGTCAATGGAAAACTGCGTGGCCAGATCCTTGTCGCCATAGATGCCCAGCGTGAAGAAATTGAGCGGCTTGCGCTGGAAAGTGACCCAGTGCAGAAATTTGTCGCTGGAAAGACGGTGAAGAAGGTTGTGCTGGTGCCTGGCAGACTGGTAAATATTGTTGTGTGAGAATATAAGATTCACACTTGAGGATTCAATTTATGAAGAAAATACTGTTGATTTCACTGTGTTTCGCACTTACCACTTGCGGTTTTCAGTTACGTGGGCAGGCTTCGCTTCCGTTTGATACGATCTACATTTCCTTTCCTGTAGGACATCCTATTGGTGCGGATGTCCGACGTCTCGTCCAGTCTGGAACCACTACCCGAGTTGTTGATAAAGCGAAAAATGCACAAGCGACTCTGGAGATCATTAGTGCGGAAAATGACAAGCAAATCATGTCGGTTTCCGGAGGTGGAAGGGTGCGCGAGTTTGAATTGCGCTACAGGGTTTCTTTTCGTCTTGTTAATGCTAAAGGAGAAGAGCTCATCCCTACCAGCGAAATTGCTTTACGTCGCATTCTTCCTTATACAGATGCGCAAGTAGTGGCGAAAGAAGGGGAAGAAGCGATGCTCGTCAGAGAAATGCAAGGCGACTCCGCAGATCAGATATTGCGGCGGCTGGAGGCGGTAAAAATAGCAGCAACCAAATGACTCCCGAATAACGCCGGAAGGGTGCGTTCTATACACTAAAATAGTTTTGCTTAACCCATGCGTCTCAATTCCGATCACCTGGCCCACCACCTTCAGAGACAGCTTGCACCGCTCTACACAATAATGGGAGACGAGTTGCTGCTGGCTGTCGAGGCTGCAGATTTGATTCGTGCGGTAGCGCGCCAGGCAGGCTACATCGGGCGCGAGATTTTTATGGTAGACCATCGCTTCAATTGGGCGGATTTGCAGCAGCGCAGCAGCAGTCTGTCACTGTTCGGCGAACGACGTATAATGGACTTACGTATTCCGTCCGGCAAACCTGGAATCCAAGGTGGCGCAGCAATAGAAGAATATTGCCGTCTATTGCCGACCGATACTCTTACGCTCATCACCCTGCCAAAAATTGATAAGCGAGGTTCCGCGACCAAGTGGTTCAAAGCGCTTGAAGAAACGGGAGCGATGATATTGGCCTCCCCTGTGGAACATAATCGTTTGCCTGCTTGGATTGGCCAGCGTCTGGGTTTACAAAAGCAAAAAGCTGCTCCCGATATACTGCAATTTCTCGCCGACAAGGTGGAGGGCAATCTGCTGGCAGCCCATCAGGAAATCAAGAAGCTCGCGCTGCTCTATCCTGCCGGAGCGTTGTCTTTTAATCAGGTGAAGGACGCAGTGTTGGATGTGGCACGTTATGACGTTTTCAAGTTATCAAATGCGATGATGACGGCGGATACCATTCGCTACACTCGCATATTGGAAGGGTTGCGGGGCGAGGGAACGGCACTGCCATTCATTGTCGTTACACTCTCGGGACATATTCGCTCGCTGATTACCATCCGTAAGGGACTGGATTCGGGCAAACCGCTTACGCAATTAATGAATCAAGCCAGAGTATGGGGAGATCAACAGAAAGCTGTGGAAAACGCAGCCAGCCGCCTCAGTGTCAGACAGTTGATACTGGCGTTGTTACATACGGCGAAAATAGACAGGATCAGCAAGGGTGTGGCGAGGGGCGATGCCTGGGACGAGTTGCTGCAGCTGGAGTTGCGTTTTGCGGCCGGCAAGGGATAAGTATCATTGCCATATGGGCATTAGAGCTCGTGTGTTAATCAATTCGTTGATCTGAATGGAAATGTGATATGGATATCATGGACATAAGAACTTATATGCAATCAATAGGCCGTGAAGCCCGCAACGCATCGCGCCTGATCGCCAAGGCCGAAACCGCCACCAAAAATCGGGCGCTCACTATGAT